>Ga0114920_10000939_pt1 | contig 13102 bp, 14 predicted proteins | sample ChitaG_FD_88683 | JGI IMG/M metagenome (GOLD analysis project Ga0114920, IMG submission 88683) | Deep subsurface microbial communities from South Pacific Ocean to uncover new lineages of life (NeLLi) - Chile_00310 metaG | ecosystem: Environmental > Aquatic > Marine > Oceanic > Sediment ... | reverse complement strand
CAACGGGACCAAGCAAAAGCGCCCCTGCTCCGGCGCCAGCTGTGGTGTAGCCCGTCTTGGTTTTCCCGAACTTCTTGACGTCCTTGCCAGCCTTCTTGACGTCTTTCTTGATTCGCTTGCCAGCGCGGCGACCCGCAGCGGCAATCTTCTTCTCAGCACGCTCGGCCCGACCCTTGAGGGTCTTCTTTTTCTTGGGCGGGTTGCCCTGGCGCTTGTTGGCCTTCTCGGCGGCCTCGAGCAGAGCCTCAGCATCGTCGCCGTGGAAGTGCAGGCCAATGCAGGGGTTCTTGGAGAGGTTCTTGATGCGCTCCTCGACGGCCTCAAGGATCTCCGGCGTGTCGCCATCCCCGGTTCCGCTGAAGTAGAGCCACTCGCGCTCTTCCTCGAAGCCAGAGGGACCAAAGGTGACCTCGTGCCCCTTGTCATCCTGCGTAATGCGGACGGTCCAGTTCTGGCCGTAGAAGGCCTTCCCAAACTCACTACCGTCGCCCCAGACGTCGGTCCAGGTGGACTTGTGGCCCCGGCGGATCGTCCGCGGCGTGCGGGGAAGCGTGTGCTTGATGGGGTTCTTCTGCGCCTTGGCGCGTCGCTTGGCCAGTGTCTTGCCCAGCCCCTTGGGGACCTTGCCGGACACAATGCGCTTGCCCTTCTTCTTGGGGTTGGCCTCTGAGGTGGCCTCGCGCACGGATCGCTCGAAAGTCTTGCCGTCCGTGTTTTCGTCCTCCAGGCCCATGTTGTCAAAGCGCTGCCACCACCAGGTCCCATCGTCGTATTCGTAGACGCGGACCTGACGGCCCCAATCGTCATAGAACTGAAGGGCGCCTCGGTCAGGGCCACCTGTCGCAAGCTCGTGGTAGATCCCGAGCTTGTCGAGTGCGGGGACGCTTTTTCCCTTGGGGTTCTTGCGACGACGCTTGGGGTTCGGCTGGAACTTCATTCGCTGGGTCCGGCGAATCTGAGTGCCGGCCGATCCAAGCTCGAACTCACCCTCATCAACAAGAGGGCGAACGGCGCGGTCGAAGGCGGCGCGTGTGTACTCACCAAAGCTGTGCGTGTGCAGCTTCCTGACAGGCGCCCATCCGCTTCCGCGCGTGGCGGGAGTGGGCATCAGGCCATCCAGTCGACGACGGATGTCTTCGCCAGCGGCCTCACCGGCGGGGGGATTCGACACAAGCCCACGGCGCGCAGCGGCTGCGGCGTATTCGCTCAGCACAACTTGGTCGACCACGTCGTCCGGATCGGCCTTCACGGCCAGCTCGGCGAGTTCCTCTTCGACACGATGGTCCGGCATCGTTTTGATGACGGCCTGATGAATGCCACGAATCTTGGCAATGAGGTCGGCTTCTTGTGCGCTGTGAATGGCCATTTTATTTCAGCTTCGCGGAAAGCTCTTTGTGAGCGGCTTTGAGCATGTGGTCAGCCTCGAGGCGCGGCTCGGCGTCTCCGGCGTATTTGAGTTCCTCATGCGCGATGACGAGGAACTTGTAGGCGTCGACCAGCAGATTGGTCTTGGACCTGTCAGCCATGTAGCCATCCCAGTATTCGTGGGAATTGTGCAGGGCTTCCATTCCAACGCGCTCATGGTCGGCCTCGGAAGGGTTCTTGCGACGACGAGCGGCCCTCTTCTTGGGTGCTTTGCGCTTGGCTGGCTTGCGCGTGGCTGCCGCCTTCTTTTTCTTGGCGGGATTGCGCGCAGCCTTCTTGCGGGCGCGGTCGATGGCCTTGATGGCCGAATCGGCCTTGCGGACAATCTGGTTGTACTGGCGACGGTCAATCCGACCCTTCTCAAGCTCCTCCTTGGCGCGCCCCTTGGCGTCCACGGCGTGGCTCTTTGAGGGGACAGCCTCGCCGCTGCGGTTGAGCACCATGACGGGGTACTTGCGCGAGGAGGGGATTCCGAAGGCGCGCGCGGGGAGTTCCCGGCGCTCTTTTGCGGTGAGTTTGCGTGCGGCCATGATTAGTTTCCGAACCTGGAGCGAATAGCGTCCAGCTTGCTTTGGTCTTTGTTTGCCCGCTCGAGGGCTTCGTCAGCGACGAGGTCCCCACGCTCCACCTTGTCAGCAGCAGCGCGCATGGCTGCAGCGAGGGATTCGCGGCTGGCGTTTTTGATTCCGCTGACAACGTCAACGATGAGTTCTCCGATGAGTGCGCCCATGGTCTTTTACTTTCCGAGTAGTGTTCCGAGTTTGTCCTTGCCATCGCCGTCTGGCATGAGCGCCAAGAGCGCTTCTGCAGACTGGAGGACACGGCCGAGCACATCGAGGATCTGCTCTTTGGGTGAATCTGGATTAGCCAGGACCTTGAAAAGGATTCCGGCAATCTGATTGTATGTGGCCAATGCAATGACCACATCGTCATTGTGTACGAACTGCCCCAGGCATTCGTCGAACTCAGCTGCGGACTTCGACGACTTTTCGCATTCGTCGGCCCGCACATTGAGCTGTTCGCTCCAGACTTTGTGGGACTCCTCGACGACATTCTTGGAGACAGCGCCTCCGATGTAGGCCTTTTTGTGGACTTTAGCCAGGCTACCGGAGCAACCACCTGCAGCCACCAAAGTGAAAAGGAGAACGGCTGTGCGCATGCCACAAGATAACACCGTCGTGGTATCTTGTGGGCCGATGGCACAAAAGAGCCCCCTGCCGTGGATACTTGGCGCAGCTGCTGCTGCGATGCTGCTAGGCCGCCGAAGTGGCTGCTCGGCCGACTGTGGCGACATTGGTGCTGAGGGCGGCGTGGTTGCAGGCATTCGGTACCGTGAATTCCGTTCAGAGGGCGTCGGCCCCAACGACCGCGTGCCCATGCTCATCCGCTACCACGGACTCGGGTCGTCCTCGTCCTCGCTCAATAGCGCGGGGAAGGCCTGGAAGAACCTCGTGCACGGCCCTGTGCGCGTCATCGTCCCAGAGTCGCCACGGCTCACGAGCCCCAGCAAGTACTTCACCTGGTGGAAGCTGCAGGCTCGTACGAGCAAGCAGGCCGAGTTGGCCGCCCAGATGTCTGAGGTCGCCCTCGAGCAGGACCAGTTCCTGTGCCAAATCATCCAGTGTCGCCCCACCGACGGGCTTCCCGTCATCATCGGCGGGAGCCAGGGAGGGTCGATGGCCTACCTGCTGGCCACCACCTCCCCGTCCCGCATCCGGGGCGCGGTGTCCGCGTCCGGCTGGCTTCCTGAATCCCTGTGGAGCAAAAACATTGCCCCGCTCCTGGCCACTCATGGAAAGCAAGACACCACCGTCCCATTCGATTCGACCTGGGAGTACTGGCAGCATTTGGGAACCGACACCCCCTTCGAGGCCAAGGCGTACGACGCGGGGCACACCGCTAGCTCCGCTATGAACTCGTACATGGCCAAGAGCGTCAATCGCTTATTCGGCTATTCATAGCCAGAAGCCAGCCTTTGTATTCTCCCCAGATGTGCATCCGTTTGAGGAAGAAGACCATCGCCTTGTGGCGATAGGTCAGCTGTCGACAGTGGGCGAGCAACTGCTCGCGGTCTAGCTTATCAAGTTCGACCGGCCGAGCCACGGCGCCCCCTCTTTATCGACCACATCCAGAGGACCTGGAGCGGCATCATCCCAACGGGAATGTAAAACCACCATTCGGGCCAGCCTGCGAGCGCATTCCCAACTATCAGCACCGCTGCGCAAAGCTGCAGAACAAGATAGAGCCCCATGTGCCACAATGTCTGGTCGCGCCACCAAGGGCGGCGCGCCCAGTTGCCGTCCTCATCAAGCGGCATCTACCACTTCACTTTGGGCAGAATGAGGCTCTCGTCGATCTGGTCCCTGTGACGGTGGACGTACTCAATCATCTCGATGAGGGTCTCGTTGTCGAGGAAGTGGGGCTCGAGCCCCAGGTCCAGGAGCTTCTTGTTCTCGGCATTGTAGTAATGGTCCTCCGATTCGATGCGCGGGTTCGTGATGTGCTCAATCTTCACGTCGAGCTTCATGTCGGCGCCGGCGGCCTGGACACGGCTGGCCAGGTCGAGGGCCGAGAAGTCCTCGGTGAATTGATTCATCACGCGCAGTTCTCCGCGCTCGGGCGGGGACTCGCAGGCGAGGCGGACGCACTCGACGGTGTCACGGATGTCGAGGTAGCCACGAGTCTGGTTCCCCTTCCCGTAGACCGTGAGCGGGTGGCCCACGACGGCCTGAACCACGAAGCGATTCAGCGCGGTGCCGAAGATGGCGTCGTAGTAGAAGTGCGTCCCCAGGTCCGGGCTGACTCCGGGCTCGGAGATGCTGCCGTACACGGGCCCTTGCATCAGGTCCGTGACGCGGAGCCCCTTCATGCGCACGTAGAAGTGCATAAGGTCCGTCTCGAGGATCTTGCAGGTGTGATAGAGGCTGCCAGCCTCACGCGGGAATAGGCGCGTGTCCTTGCGGCCGTTGTACTCGAACTCGAAGAACCCCTCGGGGATGTCCGTCTTGGGCGTCCCGTATTCCCCCATTGTTGCGAGCTTAACAATGTGGCAATCCGGGCAGTTTTCCAGGATTGCGTGCGTGACACTCAGCGTTCCGCCAACGTTGTTGCTCAACGTCAGCTGAGCCTCCTTGTACCCCATCATGGAGTAGGGGCCTGAGGGCTGCTCTCCGTAGTGGACGACGCAGTCCGGTTGCTCTTCGGCGAACAGCTTACTCATGGCCTCGAAGTCCGTGACGTCCATCTCCTCGAATCGCATCGGGGCGCCCGACGCTTCCTCGAAGAGCTTGGTGCGACCAGCGAGACGGGGCATCTCGATCAGCGGCCGCGCGCCTACTTCGTCAACAATCCTCCGCTTGAGGTAGTTGTCGACGGCAACGACTTCGTGTCCCTTTGAGGCCAGGTAGATACAGGTGGGCCAGCCGAGATATCCGTCGGCTCCTAATACGATGATCTTCATGATTGTCTTTCGTCCTTGATTTTCGTTGATGCGGGGATGAGGTAGTCCGTCAGGACCTTTTCGAAGGTGAAGTCCGCAGCTAAACCTTCATGAAGTTTGCGCGCCGTGCTGGCATAAACGCTGTCGGGGATCGCCGCAATCGTTCGGGCGACCTGGGGACCGTTCGCGCGCGTGATGGTCGGAACCCCAATATACATGCTCTCCTCCATCGGCCAACAGTCCCGACCCTTCTCGGCAATCATCGCGGCTGAGCTGGATAGCGTCTGCCAGATGCGAAAGGTTGAGAAGGAGTGGATGTCGGAGTGGCTCAGGTACAGGTTGGCCACTGACGCGTTGAGGCGGGCGATAAAGTCCGCGCCCCAGACGTCCGTCGCGTGATGCATGTCCTCGCCGAGAGCGCCCTGCATGCCCGGGACGAGCCACGCTCGCTTGCCCGCCATCGCGCCAACGTATGTGAACCGATGACGCTTCGGGATGTCCCAGTTCGGGCGCCCCAGGACCAGCGGGTCCCATCCCATCGGGAGGACGTGACCGGGGACACCGTTTTGCTCGAGGCGACTAGCCATCCATGGCGTGTGCCCGAAGGCCGCGTCCATGTGGCGCAGGTTCCGCTGGGCCGAGTTCAGCCAGTTGCGGTGGTAGCCAATCATGTTGTCGAGGTCATCATCGAGCGCCTCGGAAAACACGCGGGTGTAGATGGCTTTGCGGTCTTCGGGCGGGCGCTTGGCCCAGACTCCCCAGATGACGACGAAGTTGCGCTCGTTCGCGGCGATGGTCTCCTCGCGCGCGTGAAACTCAGCCTCTTGGATGCACTCAAGCCATTCGTACTGGGCCGCCTTGAGTTGGTACATCTTCATCGCATCGTCGTACGCCGGGCCGGCGCGAAAAACGACGATGTAGTGCAAACCTGTTTCGGGATGGACGCTCATGAGACTTTCGATTCTCTAATCTTGAGGGACGCGGGCACGAGATAGTTCTCGAGGACGTGGTCGATGGTCATGTGGTTCAGGGAATCCCAAAGCGCCTCACGCTTGTCGAGCAGCACGCTGGGCCCCATCGCCTGGAGGGACCTCGCTGTCTCCACCACATTGTCCTGGGTAAGGGTGGGGATGCCGACGTACATCTCCTCGGTCATCGGCCAGCAGTCACGCCCGCGTTCAGCCACCAGTGTGGACGAGCTGCAGAGAGTTTGCCAGATGCGAAACGTAGAAAATGACTGGACGTCCGAGTGCGTCAGGTAAAGCGACGCCCACGACTGGTTGAGCGAGCGATTCAAGCGCGCAACCCACTGGCCCGTGACGTCGGTGAAATCAAGACCGAGCGCTTCCTTCATGGCGGGAACGAGCCACTCGCGCTTGCCAGCCATCACGCCGTTGTACGTGAAACGGTAGGGCTTACCTAGAGTGAAGTCTCGCGCGCCCAGCACTGGGTCCCAGCCCATGGGCAGAACGTGCCCGTCGATGTCCAGCCCCTCGGTGACCTTCATGGCCATCCACGGCGTGTGACACAGGACGCCATCTACTTGGGGAAACTGCGAGACCTGGCAGTCGTTCAGCCACCGAGCGTGCCCCTTGTACATCTTGCTGCGGTCGTCATCGAAAGCCTCCGAGTAGCCAATGGCGCATGTGGCCTTTCGCCCCTCGGGCATCACCGGGCACCGGTATCCCCACACGATGAGGAAGTTGCGCTCGTCCTTGCAAAGCTCCGGCAGGCGCGCGGCGAAGGCCCGACGCGTCATAATCTCGAGCCAGTCGTAGCGAGCTGCGGCGGCGGCCCAGACCTGATGGAAGTCCCGGTATGCCGGCCATGGAGCAATGGAGATGATGTACCTCATCCCGGTTTTGGGATGCACGTTCAATCAGCACCGCCGGGCAAACTCGCAGCCACCATGTCAGCCCAAGCCTCCGCATCTTGCTCGTAGATCTCGTACGACCCAAACGAATCCGAACGCACCCGCACGGTTGGCCCACCGCGAGTCGTAACCTTCACGAATCGACGCGCGGCGTGGATGGGCATCATCAACACCGGCTTCGAGAGGTCCCCATACCAGCGAATGGAGTGACCGTTCCAAAACGGAGACGAGTGGGTGTCCGTGTGGTCCTTGACCCAGAACCCCTTCTCAGCGAACCACATGGTCCACTGGCGCTGCGAATCGTTGCCGTTGCGGGTCTCGGACCCATGCGCGAAAGGAGCCGGGTGAACCTTCTCCCACACCTTGGACGGGACGATGCCGTTGCTAATCGCGCCGTGCCGGCCGCCGCGGGTCGCCAAGCTGCACACGTAGGTGTTCTTCTCTTTGGCGTGGGCGACAAGGATCTCATCAAACCCATCAGCCCACGGGATGTAGTCGTCCTCGATGAGGATGTAGTAGTCGAAGGCGTCCCTGAAGGTCTCGAAGGCGTGGTTCCAAGACGCGTAGGAGTAGCCAGTGTTCTCGCGGACGAGGACCTTCACAGGCGTATCACCAATGCGGTCAATCGACTTGATGAAGGCGTCCGCCTCGGCGTCTCCGCCCTCAGCCAGAACCACAGTAATCTGGTCCAGCGAATGCTCGAGCGCCTCGAGCGCCCGGATGTGCTCACGCATGAAGAAGGTCCGGTCGACGCGCGCCCGCGTATCCTCGTGCGCGCGTGTGCCCGTCCACATGGCTACGACGTAGTTCACCGTCGGCATTATCGCTTCTCCATGGTCGTCACCGCGCCATCAGTAGATGTCGCCACGAACCCCAGCTTCTCGTAGACCGCTTTAGCTGCCCCATTGGACTCGCGGACCATCAGCGTCGGCACCTTCTTCATGCGCTCAACCTTCGCCACCAAATCCGCAAACACCTCCGTCCCAAGCCCTCGGCCTCGGTGCTCAGGAAGGAGTCCGGCAGTCAGCCATCCGCGAATCGCAGACCACTTGATGACCGCGTAACCGGCCACCCGCCCATTGTCCGTCACCACGTAAGGATGAAGCTCAAAGGGCCGACCGAGCCACCACCAAAAGAGTTGCGACATGATAGACTTGTGCGCGGTGTCTCCGGTCATGTACATGCGGCACGTGTTTCGCGCGCGGCGCATGTGCAGGGCATCAAAGACGGTGAGAGCGGGACGTACTACGAGACCTTCGCGCATTCTTCAGCTGCTTCAGCGATATATCGCAGATCGGATGCGGATAGCCACCATCCAACGGGTATAGAAATCTGATGCTTCGAGAACTCCTCGAGGCCAGGAAGAGGTCCGGCTAAACGGGCCCCCTTGAACGAACTCATCACATCGTTGCGGCTGTGAACAGGGGATGCCGCGATGCCCTTCTCTGCCATTGCATCGGCAAAGGCGTAGGGGTTTTGCACCTTGATGGTAAATAGCCACCAGCTGCTCTCCATGTTTTCAGGAGGAAGCTCAATGCCGGGAAGGCCCGTCATAAAAGAACGGAGCCAGATCGAATGGATGCGGTGCAGGTCTATGTTGTCCCGCAAGGACAACAAGTTGCAGTTACCAATCGACGCCGCAATGTCGTTCATATGGTACTTGAACCCGGCCTCAGGAATGTCCTGCTCGAACCGGAAGCGGGCGCTTGAGTTGCGGTCAAGCCCGAACCAGCGAAGGCGACGGGCCCTCTCAACCTCGTCAGCGGGAACCACAATCGCGCCGCCATCACCAGTCGTGAGGTGCTTGATGGCCTGGAAGGAGAAGCAGACATAGTCGCCGCCCACCTTGGCCACGTGATCTCCCCCGATGGTCGTGCCGACCGCGTGCGCGGCGTCCTCGATGACGGGAATCCCGTGCAGACGAAGCTGCTGGTAATCGCAGGCATGGCCAGCCCAATCCACCGCGATGATGGCCTTGGTCTTGCTCGTGATGGCCGACTCGACCGCAGCTGGGTCGATGAGCCCAGTCAGAGGGTCGATGTCGACAAAGACCGGGGTAGCCCCGCGCAGCACGATGCCGCCGTTGGTCGCCACACAAGTCTGCGCCGTTGTGATGACCTCATCACCAGGCCCGACGCCAATCATGTGGAGCGACAGGTGCAGCGCGGAGGTCGCCGAGTTGACGGTCACTACATCGGGGACGTTGAAGTAGGCCTCGAGGTTCCGCTCGAACGACTCGACGACCTCCCCTTGTGCGATGTAGCCAGAGCGCAAGACACTCGCCGCGGCCTCAGGCGCCCCGGGGGCCATGAAGACCTTGAAGAGGGGATGCTTGATGTTCACGCGAGGAGCCACTTCCGATTCTCAAGGTACCAAGCGACGGTCTTGGCCATTCCGTCATCCATCGACGTCAGGTCGAAGAGACCATGCTCCTTGATGCGCGCATCGTCCAGCGCGTACCGAAGGTCGTGGCCGGGGCGCGTGGAGTGGAAATCAATCGGCTCTGAGAGCAGCTCCATGCCTGCGTGCTTGGCAATCAGCTGCGCCATGGCGAGGTTGTCGACCTCTTCGACGCCCGGGATGTTCATCTTGTAGGGCAGCGTAATGTCGCCCTCGACTACCTTCTCTAGCGCGTGGCGCATGATGACGGCAATGTCCTTCACGTAGATGTAAAAGCGCGTGCCAGCCTCGCCCTCGGGCGACACATGGATGGGAACCACCGTCTTGTTGATGAGACTGCGGATGACGAAGGGGATGAACTTCTCGGGGTGCTGCCCCTCCCCATACGCGTTCATGCAGTGCGTGGTCATCACGGGGATGCCGTAGGTGTTCCCGTATGCGTGCACCAACTCCTCGGCCCCAGCCTTCGTGGCCGAGTACGGGTTGCGCGCATCGTGACGGTCGTTCTCCTTGTACGCGACGCCCTCGGGCGCGGGCCCAAAGACCTCGTCTGTCGAGAAGTTCAGGAACAACTTCAGACCCGGAAGATGCCGCGCGTACTCCAACAAGTGACCGGTTCCGACCACGTTGTCGTAGACGAAGGCCATTCCGTTGGCGATGGAGCGGTCGACGTGGGTCGAGGCCGCGAGGTGGTAGATGGCGTCGACGTTGCCAATCATGGTCGCCACCAAGTCGTTAATAGGCGCGCGCAAGTCATGCCAGACGAAGGTGACACCCTTGGCGCCCTTGAGCCGCTCCATCGTGCTCGTCTCGTCCAGACGGTCGAGCGCGACAACTTCGTGGCCCTGATTGATAAACTCCTCGACCACGTGATGGCCGATGAAACCGCATGCTCCTGTGACTAGAATTCTCATTTGGGAAACCCTCCTCCGTGCTCGATGGCGCGGTAAATCGCTGACTCAAAGTCGGCCAGATCGCCATTGTCGGTGTGCTCAAGGAACACTTTCAACAGCCCATCAATGGTTCGCCCGCTCTTCGGGCGCGCCCGGAACGCCTTCCAGATTGCCTTCAAATCATCCAGCTTGTCACCGGGGCGACTGCACGAAGCGATGTTGCTGATGATGCGCTCCTCTGGGCAAGCCTCGCTCTGGCAAAGAATGCGGAAGTTCGCCCACAGGCAATCGTCAAAGCGATTCAAGTGCCAGCAGGCCATGGCGAACTCATCCCACGCGCGCCAGTCATAGGCGGTCCATTCCACGAAAAGACGGTCGTCCTTCGGGTAGGGGATGTGGATGGCCGCCGATGCGTGAAGCAACTGCAGGCCCCTCTGGCGCGTGCGCCGACACAGCGATGCCGCCGCCACCATGGACTCCGAGCGCCCTGGGCGGAGCGTGAACGCGTCTAGGTAGGCGTTGAGAACATCAGCGTGGCGATGCCCCAGCAGCTCACGGAGGCGACCAATCTGGTACTTGGAGTACCAAACCTCCTCGGCCCAACCGCCCATCTCCGCGCGCATCTCGTAGTAGTACAGCGCCTTCTTGCGCTGCAGGGAGTCCCGGTAGCTTTGCGCTAGGTAGAAGACCGTGCGGCGGTCCTTGGGGTTCTCGAAGTGGTCGGCCTGGAGCTGGTCAGCCACCCGCTCGTACTTCCTGAGCGGCTCGTTGACGCGGCGCGCCCCGTCGGACCCGCACTGGATACGAACCCCCTGAAGCCGGTCAGCGGTGAAAACGACGTCACACTCGAGCTTCTCGTGGGCCACCCCGCCGTAACGAAAGGGCTTGCTCGCACGCAAAATCTGCGGGCGCCACCACGAGAGGTTCCCGAGTCGGTGCTCGAGGTGGTACAGGTCCTCCTTCAGCTCAGGCCACTCAAATCCCTCCTGAGGGACCCAGGTGTCGTCTGCGTCAATCATCAGGTGATAATCGGCATCAGGGTACGCGAGGCGCGCGCGCTCCAGAAGCTCCGTCCGATTGTGCTGGAAGCTCACGAATTCCGAGAACTCAACCGTAGCGTCGGGGAGTACTTCAGAAATCAGCTGTGGCGTCTCGTCGGTCGAACCTGTGTCGATGATCAGAGCGTGATCGATAAATGGCTTCAGGGCGTCAAGGCAGCGCCGAATAACTCTGGCCTCATCCTTGACAATCATAGTCAGACAAACGGTCTGCTTCATGTCGCCTGAGGAGTAGGCCACACCTGGACCTCAAGTGTCAACAGAGTTGTCGACGCCTAGGGCGCTGTGAACGTGCCGGCCGTAGGCGCGCGCTCAGCCGCCGGGGCCCCGAAAAATCGGACGGCCCGGTACGAATACCAGGCCCTGAAGCGACTCATCCCGTCTTCGAGCAGATGCGCGCGCATCAAATCGTCCACAAGTTTTCGCAGCTCGCGCGGCAGGTGATCTTCGCGCATCAGCTGGTATAGGGCGTCGTGGACAAGCGACGCCCGCATCCATGTGCGTGTGTCAATGGCCGGACCCGAAGGGCCGTCCCACGCGTACCCCTCGGAGATGGTCAGGAGCCCATGGTCCAACCATACAAAGTCGTTTCCCCTCTCGGCCTTTCGCTCATAAAACCCCACACTCACTTGGTACCTGGCCTCAAGCCGGTACTTCCACTGTGGAAGGCGCTGGTAATAGATAGACATCAATCAGGCCCTCCCCAACAACCGTCTACTTCTCCCCTAGGCGCCACCAGTGCGGCGAAAGCAGACACGCTGCGACCACTACCAGTGTGATCACGATGCCCTTCACGCTCACGGCTGACCACGCTCCAAGGCCCAAAGCAGGCCAGCACGGGCGATCAGCACGAGCGCCACGAAAAAGGCTAGGCGTCTCATCCCTCCACCCGCTCCAGCAGCTCGGGCGCGGCGTGGAGCGGCACCAGGATCAGCAGGCCGGCGATCCACACAGGGGCGCGCATACGGGGGCGCTCCCATCCCCAGAGCACAGCGCGAATCGTGTACTCGCAGGCGATGGCCAGCGCGGATAGCACGGCTAGCAGGATCGCGCGGAGCATCTACGCGCCCCCCAAATCTTTGATGTGAGGCCAAAGGGCCTCCGCGTCCACTTTGTCCTGAGCACGGGGTAACTTGCCGCCCTGCATCGCACGCACGCCAAACAAAGGGCCGACACTTCCGGAGGAGGGCCTCTACGTCCCGGCCGTCCCGGAGGAGGGCTTGAACCTTGCGCGTGGTTTGGCGCTGCTCAGCTTCCCATGCTGCCCTGGCTGCACCGAGCGCCGCCTCAAACTTCTCCACGGGCACCACTACGCGATCCCCCAAATGTTGATCGCCGCAAGCACCTCGTCCCGAACCGTCCTCTCAGGACCCACCAGCACGTTGAGCCATGCGTGGGTGCCGTCAGACATGACGGCATAAAATAAACCTCGATCGGATGCCAGCTCATAATTGGCGATCTCGAACGAATACATCCGAATAAAGTCACGCCCGAGGTCTAGGGCTACCTCAACCTGCTCGCTGTCCGTGGGGTCGGCCACCTGCGTAGCCACGAGGACGCCGCCGACGTAAACCTTTAGATCGGTTATGATCGACTTGCGCCGCTTCTCGCCCGCCAGCATGCGCTCGTCTGGCGAATACATGCGGGTCATCGTTTTGACTTCCGGGTGGGTCGAGCCGTCTTCAAGATCCCAGTGGATCTTGATGTCGCGCCTCAGCGTGCCCGGTGGGTCTCGCTTCCACTCGTATTCCTCGATGAGCACGCGATCGGCGAAGCTCTTAGAACCGTTAGGGTTGAAAGTCGCCGCGTCGAAGTACTCCACACTAACCACGTCGCCTAACAAACGCGTCGTCTTGCGCTCAAGCCTACGGTCGAGGCCGGTGCGATAGTTTACCGACTTCGGCGGCGCAAGCATGTCCCAATCCCCCTCGGGCAAGTAGCGATAGATCTTGCAGTGCTTAGATGACAGCCGCGGCTTATCGGCAAGATAGCCCGAGAAGTCAGACCCCAGAAT
>Ga0114920_10000938_pt1 | contig 13122 bp, 31 predicted proteins | sample ChitaG_FD_88683 | JGI IMG/M metagenome (GOLD analysis project Ga0114920, IMG submission 88683) | Deep subsurface microbial communities from South Pacific Ocean to uncover new lineages of life (NeLLi) - Chile_00310 metaG | ecosystem: Environmental > Aquatic > Marine > Oceanic > Sediment ... | reverse complement strand
AGGGCTCACGAATCGCAAGGCTTTCGTGGGTTGGTGGCGCAGCGTAGAGGTTGGGTAAATAGCAAAGGAGGTAAACATGAAAGGTCTAGCGATTCTAGCAGCACTGGTCGCGGCGCTGGCCGTAGGGCTTGTCTCGGCAGGGCCGCCCGATCTCACCAACGACGCCCACAACTTGAGAGTGCAGGTCTTGAAGTACGGTGGCGGGTACTCGTCACTCATGGAGTTCGATGAGTGCCACGAGGCTGATGGGGTGGAGTGTACACGTGTCACCGAACTGAACGCTCCCGCCAAGGGGTTCAAGCTCTACTGGTGCGAGGACGAATGCGAGTTCTTGGAGCGCTACGAGGGCGACGCGTGGTGCAATTTGGAGATCAAGCGCGGTGGGCGCAACGCCGTTTCGGAGGGATGCATCTGGGGTACTGGACACACCTACATTGTGACCGCCTACTTAAGCGTCACTGGTGACGTAAATCTCACCTACACCAGCGGGCCGCAGATAACGTACTTGGGCACCAAGGATGGCATCCCCCAATTCGGCCACGATGAGGGGCACTACGGGCTACTGGGCATCGACGCGGACTGCCGTGCCCTCATACGGGAGTGGCGTGAGGGCGGCAAGATTGGCCCCGCGCCTGAGTGCCGAGCGCGTCGCTACCTGAAGGAGAACGGCCCATTGGTGGTGGTGGATTAGAGCGATGTCTAGCATAACCCAAACGGGTAGCGACAACCGCACGATATACCTTAGCCCAGCCATGTTTCGGGGGCAGCGGATTTACCTTGGGGGCGAATGGGAATCTCAATCGTGCGTGCATGAAGTTGCGGTAATGCACCATTACGACGAGAAGGGCCTTCACTACTGCCCGACGGGGTTTGTTTGGTGTCCTTGGTGTGCGGCGATGGGGGATGAACCTGAGCCGCCCAGTTGCACCCGTTGGGGAGAGTGATCATGGCGCATGGGGGCTGGCGAGGATGTGGTGTGGGAGAGGAGTCGAGGTCTTGCCGTTAAGTCGGGAATACGTTCGGCGTGTAGCCAGCCCCCAGCGCCTCCAGGAAGGAGAGGGAGGATGAAAGGTGCTAAACCTATCTGGGGCAAGAGGCCCTTGTGGTGCAGGTTGAGGATACATCGGCTGGGCTTCACCAAACCTAGCATCAACGATCCCTTCCTCTCTGTCGCTAAGTGCAAGGACTGTGGACACACTTGGTTCGTAGGGAGGCAAGATGAACGGTGAGATTCGACGCATAGCCTATGCCTATCTCTCTGACTGTCGGGATTTCGGGAAGGTAGTCGACGACACGTTGATGCTATTCAGCACAAGGAAGGAAGCTCTCCGACAATCAGAGGGGGATGCAGGGAAGCCAGTTCGTGTTTCGGTACTGATAAGCTGGCCCCCCATCGGAAGGGCCTGACGTATCCGATACTGCATAGCCGCTGCGCTCTTAGCCCTAGTGTGCGTGGTCGGAGGAGGGAACGATGGGGATAAGGAACTTTCTTTGGTGCTGTCGGTACTGCATGGAAGCGAACAGCCTGTTTGCGAAAGCATGCAGGACGTGCGGGAAGCCAAGGAGACCCTAGATGCCACTCCTGATCGTATTCTTGGCGTTCTTCGTGGGCCTGATATTAGGGTAGCTGGCGAGGTCGTTGTCTCGGATGTCAAAGGAGGGAGACTGGGTGAACGTGATACAGGTCTTGGCTCACTACCAGAAGGTATTGTTGGCGTACCAGAACAGGCACCTAGAACGCATTCTCCGTCAGAAGCGCCGCCAGAGGGGGAGATAAATGGACTCTGGAGAATCACGATATTCTGCTGCCGAAACGACCCCGGCGGGGCGTACTGTGGCAACACGGCGTCGGGTGTTCAGGTTGCCCCTGGGCTGGCGGCTTGCTCAGTATACTGGCCCTTTGGGACGACGTTCAATATCCTTGGCTCATCGCCGAAGAGGGTGGTATGCCTCGATAGAGGTTCATCGGTTGCTTCTACTCACCACCTGGACGTTTTCTTTTACGACTGTGGCAACCTTCAAGACCCCGCGCCGGGGACGGGCTGGGCGTGGCTGCAAAAGGTAGGGACGAGGGTGCTAGTGGAGGTGCTGGAATGACGTGGAATTATCGGGTCATCAAGGAAACAGTGCATGGCGAAACCACCTACTGGGTGCATGAGGTCTACTACAACGAAGCGGGAGAGATAGAAAGCTGGACGGAGGCACCCGTGGGCGCTAATGGGGAAACGCTGGCAGAGTTGCGGGAAGACTTGGAGACTATGCTGCACGATACAGTCCTGCATGATGTCTTGAACATGGAGGAGCTTCGCAAGCGGTTTCCCGACGAGGGGCGCGATGACGAAGTGTAATCAGTGTCGCTTTGACAAAGGCTCGAACTTCTGCTCCCACTGTGGCCGTATCACAGACCAGGGCAGGAAGGTTGGTGCAAAGCCCCCCTGTGCCTGTGAGGGCAGGGAGCCGCTGGCGGACTGGCACGCGCTGGCCTTTGTTGGTGTGGACGGTGGCGGCCTTGAGCTATACGACTTGCCGTCTAAGCCAAGGGGCGCAGGCATAGATAGGCGCGTCCATATCCTCGTGTTCGCCGAGGGGGCCAAGGAGTAGGGAGATGGCCGAACGTAAACCACTACGCAAGTCAGTTCGCTTCGCAATCTTTGAGCGTGATGCTTTCACCTGCGCTTACTGTGGTCGCCGTCCGCCCGCTGTCGTCTTAGAAATCGACCATATAGTTCCTGTTGCCGAAGGGGGTTCCAACGAGGACACAAATCTTATTACCTCTTGTGAGGACTGCAACGCAGGAAAGGGCAGGAGGGTTCTGGCTAGCCCCCAACCCAAACCAGACGTGGATCGTGACTATCTTGCAGCCCAACAGGAACTCGCTGAGCTAGAGCGATATAACCGATTGAAGATTGGGCGCGACAAGGCGTTGGCCCAAACCACTGTCAATCTTCAGGAAAGTTGGATCGAGTCATGGCAGAGCCTTGGCTGGAAGAAGCCTTGGTTTCCAGTGAAAGCGGAGTTGCTTCATCTCCTAGTTACCTTTAGGCCCGAGGACATCGAGTGGGCCTTCAACTACGCAACTGGCCGTATCAACAAACCTAAGGCTGCGTTCAAGTACGCCTGTGGCTGTCTGTGGCGTAGGGCCAAAGAAGAGGGGGCTGATGGCGCGTAAGCGGTTCCTAACCCCTGACATCTGGAGCGACGCCGCCTTCCGCAAGCTGCCGCGCAACGAACGACTACTCTTCATTGGTATGATTACCCTAGCCGACGACGAGGGCAGGCTTCAGGCCAGCCCAGCTTACCTTCGGGGCTCGATTTTCCCCGACGACCGCGACCTCACGGATGACGATGTGAAGCAAATGCGTGATCGGATCGTGCGTCGGAACCGTAACGTTAGGCTCTACAAAGTCGCAAGAATCCATTACATTTTGTTCAAGAACTGGTCTCGTTACCAAGCGCCTTCTCACCCAACCCCGTCACGAATTCCACCCCCACCCGTATCCGTCAGGGGCCAAGATTCTCGTGAAGCCCTCGTGAATGATTCGGGCAACCCTCACGACCTGGGTATGGGGGTGGGGGGGGGTATGGGTTTGGGTAAGGGATCGGGATCAATTACCCCCCTAAGCCCCCCCAAGGGGGGGCGGAGACGTAGAAGAAGAGACGACACCGCCCCCCTCTCCGGTAAGTTCAGGGATAAGGTACAGCATTGAAGCCCTGCCCCCGCTGTGGCGGCAAGTTCTGGCCCTTTGATGGCAACGACGTCTCTTGTATGAACTGCGGCTACATCAAGATAGGGGAACCTAATGGGGACGATGTGTGTGCCGTGGTTATGAGGCAACCACCAGGGGGGCACGGCCCAGACTGCGACTGTAAGGGCTGTAGATGGCGCTACGGGTCGGTGCCGCGCAAAGAGGGGTTGGACGTCAGGAAGATGCTGAGGCGGCTTAGATGAAAGGGGAGCCATGACGAATGAGGAGATGCGCCGCTGGCTGGAATGTGCCCTTGATTGGCTTCAACGAATCAAATTGGATGCCGATAGCGAACAGGGCATAGCTCTAGGAAGCGGCGTCTGTGCCATTGAGACAGCGTTAGACGGCCTTCAACGCGAGTCTGAGCCGCTGGCGGTGGTGGAGGGATGGGCGATGGCTAATACAATCAATCCCAATTCGTACCAACTACCGACTATCTGGAAGGAACGCCCAGCACAAGACTTTCTTGGGTTTATCCCTGTCACCGTCACCATCACAATCAGGTGATGAAATTCCACTTGGGCCAGAAGGTTAGGGTTGTTAAGGTGGGCAAGGACGGCGATCCGCGCCATGTGGGGCAGTGTGGCAAGGTAATGACAGCTATATCCTACGGCTACAAAGTGCTGCTGGATACCTGGGACGAGGAAGCCACATTCTTTGAGGACGAGCTTGAACCTACCCGTCAGGATTGATTCTGCTTCTTCCACCACAAGGACAGCGGGCCAAGGTATTGGTGCCAGTCGAAGTCAGGACCTGCCCAGCCGCGCCATCGTGGGCCACGCTGCCACCCAGCCCAGTATATGATAAGGCGGCCTATGGTAATAGTTCTCCTATGCCACCAGTGGCTCATTTCGCTTCCTGCCGTTCCTTCTCGATCTTCTCTATATCCCTGATGCGCCGCAAAGTCCTGTCTTTGGCCTCTTGTAGCGCCTCATCAGACCAGGGGCGCAGCCGCGCCAGTCTCTTGTCTTCGGGTGTCTCCATTACGACTCCTTTTTAGCCAGGTGTGTACGCATCCTCTGAATACTTACCTGGGCGTCAGCTTCATTCGTGACGTGCTTTGCAAGAGCGCCAACCCAAACGATGACGGTGATGGCTGCTCCGTCCTCATAGGTCTTGTTCGCCAAGTCAACCAACTCTTGGGCCGTCTTAGCCGTCATGCGTGGGCTGGCCTCACGTGGTGTCACTGCTTCCATCTCTCTCCTTTTGGGTGTCTCAACCATGTGTCTCCCTCTTGCCTTGCCAGCAGCCCCAGGAGCACTTGAGTTCCCTTCCCGCAAACTTGTGGGCGTTCTCTCGATATACTTCCTCGCCCGTTTTAACGTCCTCTAGGCTTTCCCTCTTGCATACTGGACACCTTTCCATTTCGCCTTTCCTTTCCTTCCCCGTCGCCTACTTGATCCTCCTCAATCCGTAGTATGTCGCCGTCTCTCTGGAAGCTACTTGGTATAATCCCCATCTCTCTCCCTTCTTGCGTCAGGCCCGACGTGTGTTCTAGGGGCCAGGTTGGCGCTTCAGTATGAGTTGCGCCAGCTTGTGTTCAGCCTCTTCAGCCGCCGCGCTAATGAAGAACGGTCTTTCCGAATGGTTCTTGATACGCAGCAGGGCCAATCGCATCTCTTGTAGTTTTCCCATCTCTGTCTCCTTCCTAACGGGTGCTAGGGGCTACTCCCATGGTTCAGCGTCAAAGTGGTGGCCGCGCTCACAAGTTACGCGGTATTGTAGATCGTCTACTGGATAGTTCTCGTGGCTATGTCCAGACTGCCAAGGGTCTGACTCTGAACTGTCCCAGTGGTAAAGCACCCACTCCGCGCACTCTACCAAGAATGGCCCCTTGCTGCCGCAGTGCGGACAGGTTGGTGGTGCCTCTGTGAATTTCTCTGCCACCTCTCCCTCCTTATATCCGTCCGTCTGTCGCATATTCTAGGGGCTAGGACAGGCGCCCTGTCTCCCTGGCTGCTTGAACACGCACCCCTTGTTCAATCGCGTCGAATACTTGCTGCGTTACCCACATTCGTATTGCTATGCCGTCGGTGAGTATCTCAGCGACCTCAGTGGCACTTATCTCAATTGTGTCCACAACCTCGCCGTCATCGAAGACTATGTGAATCTTCATCTCTCTCCTTTCCCTAACGGGTGCTAGAGGCTCCAACCAGGTGGCGGCCAGCCCTCGAAGACCTCGACTGCAACAACCGCGTCTGTGTCGTCTTGGATTTGCCTTCGCAGTCTCGCCTTAAAGCGCGTGGTCACACCTCGAACGTCGGCATTGTCAGCGGTGAAACAGCCACGATCTTGCTCGTCGACTTCCCATTCTATAGACTCGACCTCCGCGATCTTCCGCAAGGCTATCTCAATGTCCTCTTCGATAAGCCTTGGCTCCGCGTCTGTCTTCACGTTGACGCAAACTCTCATCTGTCTCCTTTCCGTCATCCCTGTCGCATATACTAGGGGCTAGGCTTGACCAACCTCGCAGAAGACGAGTTCGCTATTGATGCCGTCAGGGTAATAGCAGGCCGCCCAGGGCGCTCGCCAAACTACCACCGGGTAGTCCATGTTGTTTCCGACACCGTATGCTATCGGCTCGCTAGGGTGCCGCCGTTGGTGTTCGGCCTTGATCCATGCTTCAATAGCTTTCGGGCTATCGAAGTACCGTACGTCTGCCATATCTGCCTCCTGTCCTCTGCCACCAACCCTAACACCCGGCCTCAAACTCCCGGATGCCCAAGTCGGTGATCTCCTCTAGGATGCACTCACAAGCCTTGATGTAACCGTGCCAGTAGCTCCATACTGGCCCTGGCTCAACGGCCTCTTGTACCCGTCGGGCTCGCTCTAGGCTCTTCTCTATCCTTCGTCTCAATTCCATCCCGGTAACCTCCTTTGAATCACCTGCCCCAACCTTACCATGCCCCATTCCTAGCTTGTCAAGTGTTAGACCTTAGATATGGGGTAGATAGGGCAAGGCTAAGAATCCGTATCTTCACAGATACGACTTTGCGCCAAATCCATAGTTTCTTTGTTCGGAACCCCTGTTCTTTCTTGCGTGGGCATGGTAGTATGGACTTGCGTGTGGAAAGCTGGTGGTAGGGTTGGCACGTAGGCGATAGTGGAGAGCCAACCTGTAATTAGCCAGACATTGTGGCTATGGGGTGAGGCCACAGGACGTGAGAACATGGAAGCGTTGTTACCAGTGTTAATCTGTCTGTTCCTGCTATTGGTGGTGTGGTATGTCTGCTCATGACAACGAAGCACTTAGACGCTGGCTGTGGGAAGCGTATGAGCTAGGGCAGTACATGGAAGGCATCGGCTACCAAGTCGAGCGAGGAATGCACCTCGATGTGGCAAGAGAGCTACTCAGCCGTCGCTATGGTGGGGTAAGAGCCGTTCCAGTTGGCTACGTGCCCGATGGGTGTGTGGGTCGGTTCAGTGGTCGGCCTGCTGTCTAGCAATGCGTGATCTGTTGGGGCAACCAAGGCAATCTGTTGGGGGATTCTTAGACAGCCCACGCTCTCAGGCGCGCAAGGCACAGGCTTGGCGAATAGGCAGCTGGTACGGGCTGAAACATGGGCAAAGCTGGTGAATAACAGAACCGTCAAGCAATCCGTATCTGTTTTCCTTTACCTAAGAGATATAGTGCGATCATGCACGCAGAAACGGGGGTAACACCGATGCGGGTTCGTGGGGCTAGTTATACTCTACGGTCTATACACGCAGTCAGTGTCGGCCCTGTGCTATAATGGATAAGGTGGATAGGCAGGAGGCGTGATGGCCCAGGCACCTAAGTGCAAGCTGTGCGGTAGTAGTCACTGGTCAAGCCAGGGACACCGCTTCAAGGAACCCGTTACCCAAAGTAACGAGCCCGTCATTATTGGGGTTGAGGCCGTTACTGAGCGTAACGTTCCGCGTCCTCCTGGGCCGATAAGCGTTACTCGGAGTAACGAAGCTTGCGCTCATTGTGGGAAGAGCTTGGAGCCAAGGCCGAGGTATTGTTCGACGAAATGCAAGCAGGCCGCTTACAGAAAGAGTAGGCCGAGGAAGCACGGGGAGGACGTTGCAAAGCAGAAGGCATGGAGGGGGCACTGATGGGGCTGCCTAAAGACAAGGAAGAAACGGTAACGAAAACGCTTGATCTGTATCTGTCAGGCCGCCCCATCAAGGACGCCATGATCGAGGGGGGCTACTCTGAGTTATACGTCGAGAAAGTCCACAAGGACTGGTTGGGCCTGCCTGCGGTGGCTGATAGAATGAAAGCGATGGTGGGTGCAGCGGCGGGTATCGGCCCTGAGAGATGGGACTTGATGATGAAGTGGGCGGTGGAGCACACGCCCCCCAACGACATTCCCTGGTTGAACTGGTTCAAGGGTATGGAGATGATTGGCTACGGCCTGGGGCGGATTCGGCGGGACGCAGGGAAAACCCCCACGGTGCCGATTAACATCCACATACATCGGGAAAAAGAGGTCATAGATATTAAGAGGGAAGATACGCAGATCGTAGGGGAACCTTGACAAAACTGCTAAGGGGTATATACTGAGTAACATGGAAGAGTCTAGGCAGGGCTTCCTCCTTCACCGCATCGAGAAGATACTGGATGCGCTTGCCGTGAAACCCAACGACATCACAGAGATCGTTGTTCGCTTCGACGGGAAGAAGCTAACACAGGTGGATTTGCACAGGAACTTATCTAGGTTCTCGTAAAGGCCAAACCACCGCGAGTGACGGCCCTGGGGTGAAAGCCCCAGGGTTTTTTATATGGTTGCAGCAATAGACCAAGGCTACCGACTCCACGGGCAGCAGTTCGAGTTCGTTGCCGACGGGGATGCTACCTATTCGCTCCTCATCGGCGGCCTGGGTTCTGGCAAGACGTTCGCTGGGGCGGTGAAAGCCATCAACTTCATCGGTAAGCACCCTGGGTGTAAGGGCGTCATCATGGGGCCGACCTACGAGATGATCGCCGAAGGAACACTATCCGTATTTCAAGAGATAGCTCCCGACGGCTTCCTAACCTACGGCCCCAAGAGGGAGTCGATCTCTGGCGGCGTCCTGATGCGGACAGCCAACAACTCCACGATCTACGTCCGCTCCTTCGATGACCCTTGGAAGCTCAGGGGCCTTCAGTTGTCTTGGGCTTGGATAGATGAGCCTGGGCAGGGGGAACGCCAGGGCAAGGACGTGGGGCAGGTCTTCCGCGTCCTCTCGTCCCGTATGAGGGACATTAAGGGCGGGAGGCAGCAGATATGGCTCACGTCTACCCCCAACGTCGGGTCGTGGCTGAACGATTACTGGGAGAACGAGGATGAACTCCCCAAGGATCATGCCGTCTACAGGATCGCCACCGAGGAGAACCAACGGAACCTCCCCGTAGACTACATCGAGCGCCTGGGCCAGATGTTCAGGGGGGCACTCTATAAGCAGGAAGTCAGGGGGATGTGGGTTGGCCCCGATAACCTCATCTACCGCTTCACTGACGAACACAAGAAGTGGCCCCCGCAATCGTTCAAGTTCGTGGTTGCAGGTGTGGACTTCGGTTGGGAGAACAACTGCGCCATCACCGTCTGGGGCTTCGACGGCGATTACAGGGCGTGGGGCCTGGAGGAATACTACAAGTCCCACTCCCCCATCGAGGAGTGGATGAAAGCCGCTGAAGGATTGTGGAAGCGGCACGATATTGTCAAGTTCTTCTGTGATCCATCATCGCCTGCACTGATCCAGTTGATGCGTAAGGCTGGCCTACCAGCTATCAAACACGATCCTAAACAGCGCGGCGACAAGATGGCGCGGATCGGGGAGATCAACACGAGGCTGTGCAAACGCGGCGACGGTACGTACGGGTTGTACGTACATCCTCAATCGATGCCGAACACTGTTTACGAGTTTAGGCATTACGTGGGTGCGCCGATCATCGAAGGCAAGCCCGTTTCTGAGAAACCCCCAACATACCGAGATGATGCGATGGATTCAATGGAGTACGCAATTTGCGGCGGGAAAGACTTACGGGAGCCAGTTGGCCCCATCCCCGTCCGTTGGCAGAGGTAGAAGATGCCTGACGTATATTCGCGGAACCTGAACGACAAGGAATTGGACACCATCATCGAAGGCGCTCGTATCTCTGGTTCCAAGAGAAGGGAACAGATACAGAAGGCGGATCGCTTCAGGTTCATGCGTCAGAAAGTGGACATTCCTGACGCATATAAGAAGACGGCTGTAGAGGTCAGGAACGCCCTAGTCTTCGATATGACTCATAGGGTTGCGGCTGTCCTTCTGGCGAAAGACCCCGTGCATGAGGCTCCGCCTGCGAGCGTTGGGCAGAAGTATGACGAGAACTCCACGTTGCGCGAACGCTGGACGGCGGGAGCGATGACAAAGATGCGGCGCGACAACGGCAGGGACACGTTCGCTAGGGCTGTTGTCTCGCAGTGTGGTAGGGGTTTGGCGGTCTACAAACTAGACTATCGGCCAGATCGCTGGAGCAACTTCCCGAAGTACGAGCTAGAGAAGGACGCCAAGGCGTACATGGAGGACGCGGAGGCGTTCAAGCGCAACGCGAGATTCCCGTTCACCTGGCGCGATGTGGACGCGGAGACGTGGGACGACATCCGCGACGAAGACGGGATCGCGGTAGGAATCGAAGTTACCGAGCGTCCGATTTTGGACATCATGGATCGCTTCGGCAACTTGGAGATAGACACGTTCAAGAGGGCGCTGGGCGAGAGGTTCCCCGTAGAGACAAGCTACTTCCCGCTGGGTGCAGGCACCACAAGATTTGAGGAAGTCCGCACTCGGAACGCCATCTACTATCGGGTGAACGGTAAGACCGTTCAGAAGATTAAGCATGGCTACAACCATACGGGCTACTTCCCCGTCTACTGCGTAACCACTGAGAGTAACAAACCCGAAGAGGAATCCTTGCCTGTCACGTTTGGCCTTCTGAACTACGCCCCCGTTCTTGATCTGTTCATCAATATGCTAACGCAGGTAGGGATCAATGTCGGCTTCCCGACAGGGTTCTTAGAGACGCCCGCCGACGCAAACATCCTTACGGATAGCCAGGGTAAACCGTTACCGTTCAAGTGGCAGCAGGGCGACATAAACACTCTTCTCCCAGGGCAGAAGATTAACTTCCCCTTTGCACAAGCCGCAGACAAGGTTCTATTGGATTCCCTGGATACCATGATGAAGCTCATCGGGCGGGTTGATCTTCCCGAATCCATGAGGGGCATACTTGGCTCGGACTGGTCGGGCCACCTCCTGAATACTCTCTACACAGCGGTTCTGTCGCAGTTGGCGACAGTGGTGCGGAACCATGAACAGGCCCTAGAGGACATGGTGTCGCACCTCTGGCGGTTGGTGGATATCAAGGTCAAGAGAAAGATTCCCATTTGGGCACCCGTCAGGCCGAGAGGCGGTAGGTGGGTGGCCTTGGGGCCAGATGAGGTGTTTGGCTTCTACCTAAATGAAGTCCATATCTCTCCCACTCTTCCCAAGGACGAAGCTGTTAGGGCGCAGACAGCCATCGTGCTTCACCAGAATGGGTTGATCTCCCGCAGGACGGCCCAGGCCGACTGGCTTGGTCTGCCCTATCCAGAGGAGGAGGACGAACGAATCCTGATTGAGCAAGTTAGGGACTCCGAAGAGGCGCGGATGCTGCGGATCAGCGAGATGATGCGTCAACTCGGCGCTGAAGGGTTGGGCATACCCGCTCCAGGAGGCGGTGGTCAGCCAACTGGTATGCCGCCCGCGCCAGGCGCACCGATGGTTCCTGGCGTGGGGCAGCCGTTACCAGGCGCGGCCATGCCCGCGATGCCTGGGCCTGGTGGCATGGGTGGTAGGCCAGCAGGGAGTCCCCAGCGTCTACCAACTGGCCCGCAGGGGTTAACGCCGTGAGCAAACCTATGGACGATTGGGAGTGTTCCTGTGGCCCCTATCACATCTTCGATGAAGAAGAGATCAGTATTTGTGTGGAGTGTGACAAGGTGCATTTCTACTGCCTCAATTGCCAGAAGGAGATAGCGCAGAAGGCCGTGAACGAGTGCTCGAAGCAAACCAGATACCTAGTGCTTCAGTTGATTGAGGTGCTAAGCGAGGGTGAAGGTGCCTGACCGCCATCAGCCTAACCCCATCGAGGCTGAGGCCAAACTAGCTGCCGAGCAGGAGATGAAAGCCCTGGAGGTCATCAGCCAAACTTTCAGGCGGGCAACGCCGATGGGAAGGCGTAGGCTCAGTGAACGTGAGCAGGTTTCGCGCTGGCTGATCGCTACCCCTCAGCAGCGCGAGAAGGCGCGGCTGACCTGGAAGGAAGGGCAGTACGAGGAGTGGAACGCCAAGATGTTTAAGGCGCTTCAGAAGATGCGGCGATGAATCAGCGGCAGTGGTCAGCCTTCAGTTTCATCAATTCGGGAATGGCCGAGCAATCGCCGCCTTGGGCGCAGCCCCTCTGCGCGGCGGTGATGGAAGTGTTAAGGCTGAAGCAATCAGACATCGACCACTGCGCGGGTCTAGGCGTGGAAAAGGGTGTGGTTGATTCGCCATTGTCCACAACGGCGGTGAACACAACGAAACCGAGTAGTCCTAGAACCAAGACTGCTAAGACGGCGGTTACGGCAAGATGGCGCATGGCAACCTCCTTACAGCACGATTCTAACATAACAATGAAGTGAGCGGGGAAAATGGCGTATCCAAATGTTGAATCTTTGAAACAGATGGTTCGGCAGAAGGCCGAGCAGAAGGGCCTTGGCTTTCTGTGGCCGCTGATCGACTACATCGTAAACAATGAGTCTAGCTGGAATCCGTCTGTTCAGAGCAGCGCCCGCGATCCTGGTACTGGGCAACGGGAGAACTCATGGGGGCTATTTCAGTGCCTCATTGACAGCAGCATGGGGCCAGGGCTGGGTGCTAACTACACGCCCGAACAGCTACAAGACCCAGAGATCAACGCGGAGATCGCCCTAGAACACATCCGCAAGCAGTTGGAGGCAGGGGTTCCGCTTCAGCAGGCGGTTGACGATTGGACAGTGACTCACGGAATTGACGTGACGAAATTGGTGCAAGGTGGTGCAACTATGGTTCAGGAAACAACTGGCATGATCCCCCCAGAGATGGATAAGGTTCTTGAAGACATCTGGAATAGGCAAGTTCAGATGCAGTTGGAGCTACTTGAAAAGGGCGCAAGGGGGTGGCACCCCCCGATGGCGGCTGACTTCACGCCGTTGATGGATGAAGACCTTTTGGAGAGGGCCGAGACTCTTGTCGCGGGCGAGTTTTACACGAAGGAGAATTGGAAACTAGCGCAACTGCCCATGTATGGGATGCAGCCTCAGCTTCCAGAAGACACGGATGAGTGGAATAGGGCGCTTGAGGAACTGAACTATCAGGTCGAGGT
>Ga0114920_10000937_pt1 | contig 13132 bp, 11 predicted proteins | sample ChitaG_FD_88683 | JGI IMG/M metagenome (GOLD analysis project Ga0114920, IMG submission 88683) | Deep subsurface microbial communities from South Pacific Ocean to uncover new lineages of life (NeLLi) - Chile_00310 metaG | ecosystem: Environmental > Aquatic > Marine > Oceanic > Sediment ... | reverse complement strand
GCCGATCATGTGACTGGTTCCCGACTTCTTGGGGGATCGGATGAACTTCATGGGGGATTTGATGAATTCATGCGGCTTGTGGGGAGCTCATTCATCACAGCCTGCATCGGTTGGAAGTTCAAGACGAGGATCAGTGACAGCCAGAACGGATTCAGATCATTAAAAACTGAATTGCTCAGGAACCTCGATCTCAAAGAAAACATCACAACCATCGAACAGGAAATGATCATAAAAACTCTTAAGAAAGGATACCGACTGGTTGAGGTCCCGGCTCACGAATACAAACGAAAATTCGGGAAATCACATATTAAAATTAGGAAGGCTGCGTTCAGGTACGTCTTTTCTATGATAAAATATCTTTTCTTCTGAATTGCCCTTGAATATTCTCCTTGTCAATCCCTCCTAATTATCGCTCACCTCAAACTCACCTTCATGGCTGAACGGCCTCCCCCTCCTCAACGTGTCCAGCCGAGACTCTTGATGGCAGCCGAAGAGAGAGAGGAGTATTTCTGAGCATCGAAAATCGTGTGTTTGACCACAAGGTTTCTCTATGATATAGGTCATAAGGGATGTCAGAGGGCGGAAATTGGATAAAAATGTGATTTAAACAATGCAAGCGCTGAAACCAAATTCCAATTTTAGCTTTTCCATGTCCAAGGGAAATTCAAAAAAAGCTGCCTTTTTCACGAATCTTCAGATTTTCCTCTACCTGACATTCGTTTTTCTCTGGTTCAAAGACAATTATCAGATCTTCAAGTTCATTCCTGTTTCTTCGATCTTTGCCCTGATTCCCCTCCTGGGTGTGACCGCGATTCGGGGGCTGGACTCTTTGAAGAGGAAGACCAGACAGTCCCGCCAAAGAGCTAGATGGATGAATTGGGGACTTCTTGTTCTTCTTCTCATCACCGTGGCGGTCCGAGTCCCCTTTCTTGCCGTTCCTTTCGGCCTTGTCGATTCGGACGACATGATCCCCGTTCTCTCCGCCAAGCACATTTCTGAGGGAAAAAGGCCCGCCGTTTACTATTACAGCGAGAATTACGAGGGGACTCTGGGCCATCATATTTATGCCCTCGTGTTCAAGGTCACGGGATTTTCCCTGTTCGTCGCCATCCTGATTTCCCTGGGATTTTTTCTGGGTTTTATTACCGTCCAGTACATGTTTTTCCACAGGATCTTTTCTTCATTCCCACTGGCCTTTGCCCTTTGTCTGTTCTACGCGCTGCCTATCGGCTATCTTCTGGCCCTGGGATTTCACACGACATACTCGCCTCTGGTCCTGCTGCTGGGTGCTCTCTCTCTCTACCTGTCATTCCTCGTGTGCAAAGAGAAAAGAGGCGACCTCCTTGCCAGCCTCGGGGTTATCCTGGGATTGGGGCTGTGGACCCATCCCCTCATGATCTATTTTGCCTTGACTTCCTTTCTCATGCTGGCCGCCAGGTACAGGTTGGCTTTATGGAAATATGTGAAGCTGGGAGGATGGGTGTTTGTGGGAGCTTTCCCTGCCGTCCTCAATCAGGTCGGAAACCGCTTGGAAACCCTCCAGTATCTGTTCTCGGGGTCGCAGGCCATCCCAGCTCCCGGAGACAAGATCTTCTCCATACTCAAAAAACTTACGTATCTTGTCTCCGGAGAGACCCATGTCTTCAATCTCCTATATATGGGCCTGATACTATTGGGAATCGGGATTATCCTGGTTCATTCGCTCATCCGGCGGGAAGTTTTGCCCGAGTTCATCTTTGTCCTCTTCTTTGGTGTAGTTCTTATCATCTATGCCTTGTCCAAGTTTGTTGTGGATGATCTGTTGGTGAGATATCTTTATCCCTTTTATTTCTGCCTCCCCGTTATCCTTGCCTCGGTTTTCATCAGGCTCCGTGGAAAGCTGCGTCCGGTCCTTATAAGCGGTCTTTTTCTCGGTATATTCTTTATCAGCAACGTCAGGCCGGTTTTATTCGGATTGTCTAAAGCCAAGGAAGCTCATGATCAGCTAAGCACGCTTCTCGACGAGGTGGCCACGACTGGAGAAACTTTCTGGACAGGCGATTACTGGCAGGTCATTCTCCTCACCGGACTTTCCGGAGAGAAGATAAAGGGCTGGTCCTATCCACACGAGAAATATCTACCCTACAAACTGGAGTACTTCAACCAGGGGGAAACCAGCAATCTGCTGTTTTTCCGTGTCCCGGGAGCATTCTCTCTTAAATACAGGCATGGTCTAAACCACATTTCGGGCGTCCTTCAAAGATCCCTCGAGCAGGGGGATAAAATAGTCGATCTCCTTGACGCCCTGGGTGTTCAGGCGAAAGTCCGGAGGGTGGGGGAATTCGGGCTCCTGATCCACGGCGTGTCCAGCTCTGTCCATCCCCATGTGGCCCGCAACCGGATTCCCGAGGTCATTCCTGACCTGGGGTTGAGTCAAGTCCGGGAATCCCAAGGTTTTCTGTACCTTAACTTCACCAATTCCTCGGTCTCCGAATTCTCGGGATTTAGGCTGTCCGTGCAGATCCCGGGATTCAGTTCCCTGACCAGAGGATTTTCATCCGACAATCTGGAGGTCAACCTTCGCATCCCCTCTCCTCATCTTGACAGCATTCCCATCCGATTCGGACTGGATTTCCAGGGTATACAACTGCCTGCGACCTGGAAAGAAGTCACATTCGATCTTTCAGCTCCAAGGCCCCAGGGTGAAAGACCCAATGTGCTGGAGCTTTCGGGTTTCGGACCCCTGGTGGAGATCGCGGGAAAAAAGCGCCGCATCTGCGAAAAAGAAGTCCGTATCATGCTGTCTCCCCGGGTGATGAGGGGGGGACGACTGCGGGTGAGGCTCTATTCACCCTTCATGTTTTCCCATCCCCACTGGTATGGGGAGTACACTCAGGAGGTCGAGGCCGAGGTGGATGGAATCCCTGTCCTGATGAAACGACTGGTCGGGGGAGAAAACGTTGTGATCATAAAGGATATTCAGAACGCCCAAGCCGAACAACCCGGTATCTTGACCCTCAGGTTCAAGTACCATCTTCCCTTCGATTTTGCACCTCTCTGGAAAACGTCAGTCCTCCTGAGCGGGCTGGATTTCGATTGACCCCTCAGAAACAAAGTGATATAGTTTGGGGCTACAAAAATATAGAACAATCTGAGCATCAGAATCTAATGAATTTTCGGTCCAAAACAGGGCTTGTTGTCTGGGGACTTACCCTGTTCTCCGTGTTTGTGGTTGTCTTTTTCTTCCTGTCTAGAGAACGGTTCTTTCTCAACCGGGTTGTCAGGAATGTGGATTTGAGGCTTCTCCAATTCCTGAAGTTATCCGACAAGAGGAATGAAAGCTTTAAGTTCCATTTTTCAAGCGGTTCTCTCACGATCTCCAATTTTCATAGAGACAAAGAGGTATGGAATGTGTATTTGGAATATGCTTTTCCGGGAGACATCATCAGTGAGCTCGAAAATTTTGAAGTGATTTTTCATGACGGGGAACTCACTAGTTTAACTCTTGGACATGGGAAAAAAATACTTCAGCCCTATGTCATCCTTTTTTTCTATCCAAAAGAACGTATGGCCCCAAAGAAGGGGATCATCTTTTATGAGAAAGTGGGGGACTGGAGAGTCCTGAGAAAAAAAACATGAGAGAATCCAGGGGAAAAAGAACGCTGCGCACTATTCTTTCTGCGCAAGGACCATTCCTAGCGGTTCTCGCCAGCGGCCTGATCACTCGAATTTATCTTTTTCTCACGGTTTCTCCGAGAATTCAAACGGATTCACTGACATATCTTTTCCTGTCCGACCTCACAACGATGAGGACACCGGGATACTCGCTGTTCATGGAAATGCTGCACTTTTTCAACGATCTCTTCTCTTTCACATCAAATTATTTTGGTCTGATTGTTTTTGTCCAGGTGTTTTTCTTGGGGCTTGGAAACAGCCTTTTAATCTACCTGTTCTCAAAAAAGTTGACCGGTTCCCGATGGTTTTCCATGCTGGTGGGCATTTTCTACAACTGCAACTACTTTATCCTCGGATTTGAATTCAACATTCTCACGGAGCTCTTGGCCACGACACTGCTGCTTTTAACTCTCCTGTTTTATTACCAGATATTCGAGGGGAAAAAATACGCTCCCTATCTTGCGGGAATCCTTTCGGCGCTACTGCTGCTGACAAGACCTGTATTTGTGGTTTATTTTATTGCCCTCATTGGGACCACAACCCTGGTCCACTTCCGAAAAATTTTTAAGGGCTCTTTTCTCAAAACACATGCAAAGGGATTGACCCTATTCCTCATTTTAACTCTTGCGGGGATTGGTTCCTGGTGTATGAGGAACAAAATTAAGTTCGACTATTTCGGCATGTCCACGGTGATGCCATTGCAGTTCCGGCATTATACAAAAAGTTTTTTTCATAAATACAAAATGGGCGAGGATGTGGAATTGGACCGCTTCGTCGCAATTTATCGTGAGGAAGGTTTGAACACCTATAACTTTCAGACTCGACTCGAAGAAGAATTCAATCTGACCCCCGTCGAATTTTCCCGTATCTATATGAAGATGAATATGCGTATGATCAAAGACTATCCCTGGGATTACATCAAACAGGTTCCGGAATCGGCAGAGTATTATTATAAGAATTATTCTTCTTACTGGATGACTCCCTATAACAAAAAACTGCTGTCTAAGAGGGATCCCATCTCCTGGACTTTTCATTTCTTTTTTCAAATCAACACAAAACTTTACAGGAATCTGCCGAGTCTCCTCCTTATGGTATTGATCCTTCCTGCTATCTTTCTTTTCCTGATCAGGAAAAAACAGAAAATATTCCATTTTCTCTTTCTTATTATAATAACGGTCAATTATAACTTCGCCATTTCAGTTTTGGCCACGAATTCAGGCATCGACAACCTTCGGTACCGGCTGCCCGTGGAGCCTTTGATTGTTCTGGTTTTTTTGAACGCGTTGTTTGTTCTTGTGAGAGAAATTGTGGTGCACCTTAAAAGAAAGAATGCACACCAAGATGCATAATACAACCTCGTTAGCATTTCCAAAACCGTGATTTTTTTAGAGTTCTGGGAAGATGATGGAGAAATCCGTATCGGAGGACGAGCGGGCATGGTTCATCTTCCGCAAGGGAGATGAGAGCGAGGACGGAGATCGAGTGAATTTTTCTCGCTGGGGAAAACGAAACGTGGTTTCTCATCACTTTACAGAACTCGTTCTTGAAATCACGGAAATGGAAATGCTTTTCACCACCTCGGAAGACTTGCCCTTCAGATCCTTTCCATCCTCATGGAGAGAAAGCGGATTAATGGATTGGGTGGAAATGTTCTCTGCCTTTTGTGACCAGGTTAGATGACGAACTCGAATATTTCTTGTGAAATGGGGGCTGTGGTCAATCGATCCTTTGGATCTTGATCCAGTCTGCCCATATCTTGTTGCGGCCTTCCGCAAACACTCTCAACTCGATTTTTCTGGGTCGTGAGAGGTAAAAAACCAGTCTGAAATTATGGTATTCTCCTTCAGGGAAATTTTCAGACAAAACATCTTCACGAGAATAGACTCTGCGGATATTTTCTGAGACCGCATCAAGGCGAACGATCCTCTCGTTGGGGCGGCCCTTTTGGCCTTCTCTTTTTAAGCGGAAAAGGACTTCGTATCTTCCTTCTGGCAAAAATTCCTTCAAGGGAACCACAACCATGAAATCGGATGATTTTATTTTGTGAAGAACGGCAAAATTTTGGGAGGCTTCGGCATCAAATCGCGGAGTGCTTCCCGGCCGTGTGTAAACCTCGGCTTCTAGATGGCCTGCCGTGCTTTCTTCTTTACCGGGATGGATATCATAGAGGAGGACTTCTGTGGTCCAAATATGGTACCGGGCCAGTAGTTTTGCCTGCTCCATAATTTTAGGAAATTGTCTTTCAAAAGTCTTGTCTTCGCCGTGGGATGTGGTGGTAAAAACGTGTGTGATCCCGAATTTAGCGAAAAAGTTCTTATCGTCGTTGATCAAACCAGGGAAATATTCATGGGCTCTATGTTTATTTTCAAGAGAAATGACCGGCGCCCACAGGCCGGCAAATGCGGCTTGTTCAAATGCCAATGCATAATCCTGAGAGATTTCAGAGAATTGGAACCGTGGGGAGAGGGCCCAGGACATGTACTGTGTTCCTTGAATCAACAGACCTCCGCCTATAAAAATGACAAGCAGCACGGTCTTCAATTTGGAGGGTTTGCGGATGGATGTGGAATGAATCCACGTTCTCGATATGAACAGGATTAACGAGGCGAATATCATGGAGAGGACGAAAAGAGCCGAGTTCAGAGCCGCTTGAGTGGATAAAACAGATGGGAGTTTTTCAGTAATAAACTTTATAAGAAGGCTGACGGGATAAAGCATCCAAAGGAAAAGAAGAATGCCGAATAAAAGTCCAGGCCTTTTAGCGATGTCTTTTTTTTTGGTCGAAGACAGGAAGTGAACCAGAGCGACAGCCAGAAAGACAAGTGGGACAATGTGGGGGATGAAGAACCTTGTCACACGCTGCTGAATGATAGAATAGTAAAAGGATCCAAAAATGAACCACGCTAAAAACATCCAATCTTCCATGGGCAGATTTTTTGGAGTGGTGACCGATTTTTTCAAGAGCATCAGGGAACACAGCGCAGCCAGGATGGAGAGTACTGGCATGAATTGGAGAAGAAGATCCGGCCTTGTCCAGAAGTACCGCAAAAGCAGAGAGAGGTTCGATGGAGGGATGAGATACTGAACATTGATTTGGCTGAAAGCCTGAGTGAATTCACGGTTGGGTAGGTAGAGGAATATAAAATAGGGGATAAAGGGAATGAGTGCCCCGAAAAAGAGTAATCCGATATGTTGGACAAGGTGTTTTATCCGAACATTGAAGACAAGATAGAGGAAATATCCCGCAAGCACGGCGAGGAGGGCATAAAAAAGGACTGTTTTGGAAAGAATGGCGGCGGCAAACGAGATGCCGGCAGCGAACACCCAACCTGGCTTCTTTTTCCCTTTCTGAAGGAGATACAGTCCAAGGACAAAAAAGAAAAGGGAGGGCATGATTCGGTTGGCCACATGGCTGAACATCAGAAAGAGATAGTTCATTCCCAACAATGTCGTCCCTATCAATGCCAGAATATCGTCAAACCTCTCCTTGAGGAGGAGGAAAAATACAATCAGAATGAGGCAGCTGAAAAAGACGGGTACCAGATTCATCTGAGCGAATCCGATTCCGAACACCTTAAATGTCCATAACGTGACCAGATGAGGCAGGAAGCTCATATACATCATGTTGTAGTTATCCACTTCATAGGTGCCGTAGAGGAGTTTGTTGCGGGCATTGAAGCTGTATCCTCCCGGATCTCCATACGGCCCCCCACTCTTGCTCAAATCATAAGGAGGATCTGCGGAGAGATGGATAAACCGGACGGCAAAAAGGATGAGGAAGAGTCCAAACGTGACAAAAATAACTGTTTTCTTCGAAGGCATTTTCTCTTAATTACACCAATTGGCTTGGTGAGTCAACTCAGCTCTTGTACTCGAGGAAGCTTTCACGTAATATACTATAACGGGAATGGAAAACCACGACAACAGCTATAAAGCCAGCCTTCAAAAAACGCTTCTGGACGAAAAAAAATCGTCCAAGAATAAGTATGTCGATCTTTTTGTTGGCAAACGGGGTTTTTGGCAGGTTGTTAAATATGAACTCATCCTACTCTTGTTCTCGTGGATACCAGGAGCTCTGGGATTCTTTTGCCGAAGACTATTCTATCCACAGCTTTTTTTAAAAGTGGGGAGAGGGGTAGCTTTTGGCCGAAATCTCACTCTCCGTCACCCGCACAAAATATCCATTGGCAATCAATCCTATATAGATGACAATGCTGTCCTCGATGCCAAGGGAGAAAATAATATGGGCATCACGGTTGGGGACAATGCAATTGTGGGAAGAAACACCATCCTCAGCTGTAAAGAAGGCTCGATTGTTTTAGGGGACTATGCGAACATCTCGTCAAACTGCAGCCTTCTTTCCGAAACACAAATCACCATAGGCCAGCACTCTTTTCTAGCCGGACATTGTTATTTGGTCGCTGGAGGCAATCACAGTTTTGAGCGCACGGATATCCCCATCATGTTTCAACCCTCACAAGACAAGGGAGGTATCGATATCGGTGAAGATTGCTGGCTGGGGGCTTCGGTCACCGTCCTTGATGGTGTCTCTTTGGGGAAAGGATGTGTGATTGGAGCCGGAACAGTCCTGACCAAATCTTTTCCGGACTACTCAATTGTTGTGGGAAATCCAGGCAGAAAAATAAGAGACCGCGGCCGCTAGGTCGAGTTCATTCCCTTTTGGTCCCCCTCTCTTCTAGAATAGATACTGTCATAGCCAATGCATTTATCTTTTTCTTCATGTCTGAAATGACGATGGAAAAATGGAAAATCAGGAGAAAAAGGCAGGCGAACAGAATGAGAAAAAGAGCGGCCGGCTGGTACTGGATGCCCAGTAATGACGAGAACTTATCAATCAAACCTCTAAAGACTGACAGCACAAGGAACATGAAAAATATTGCTATCCAAATAATGGCATACTCTTCTCTGACCTTCTTTTTTCGTATCAGATAGACAATCAGAGCAAGAAGAAAAATGGAAAAGATAATACTAAAGATCTGAATGGGACCGATCGGATAAGGATTCATTCCTTCCTCCATTCCAAAAATTCACCAGGATGGTGAGAAGAACTTTTATGAAATAATAATATGTCCGGAGCAGGTTAATCGATGAAACTCCCCCTTTTCTGTCTGTCATTTTTATGGGGATTTCTTTGATGTGCAAACCGTTTCTATTGAGCAGGTAGACCTCGATGGGTTCCGGGTAATCAAAGGGATAATCTTCGGTCAACAGACAAACGGCTTTTCGGCTGTAGGCTCTAAATCCCGAGGTGTTGTCTGTGATCTGATTTTTCATGATGATTGTTGTGAGCAAGTTGAGAAGCCTAATCCCTCCTCGCCGCAGCTGGGACGACAGATAACCCTCACGATTGATAAATCGTGATCCAATGACAAGGTCGGCTTCTCCTCGAATCAACGGCTCAAGTAATTTTGCGGCCTCACTGGGAGGATGCTGCCCGTCGCTGTCCAGCCGAAGGAGGAACTCATAGTCTTTTTGACAGAAGTAATTGAATCCGGTCCATAGAGCTCCTCCTATCCCCATGTTGAAGGGAAGATGAAGAGATATGATGTCTGAATTTTCTTTGAGGATGGCACCGGTCCTATCATCAGAGCCGTCATTGACGACACAGATATCCGCATCAGGGAAACTTTTCTGCGTTTCTTGGATGACGTCCGCAATCGTTTCTTCTTCATTATAGGCTGGGATTAAAATCAGGAGTTTCATGAGTTTCTTAAATGAAAATACGGCCTCTCTTCGAACACAGATAAAATAATGGATAGACTATCCCATGTCAAATTCTTAAAATAGTTTAGAAGCATTTTCATTTCCGTGATTTCTCATCACTTTACAGAACTCGTTCTTGAAATCACGGAAATGGAAATGCATATAAATGGTTTTGATTTTTATCCAATTGCGCTAAAATTGAGGAAAAACTGCCATGTCTGATGCCGAAAAGATTTATAAAGCTCTCTTTAAAAGAGACGTTCCGATCTCCATCGAGGAAAGATACCAGAAAGCATTTGAGGCCTTAGCCGCTGGATTTCCTGAAGCGCGTGTCGAGGAATACAAGGCTGCAGTCGAAGGCATCCATGATTTAGAGGCTTTGGAACTGGCGGGAAGATACCGAAAAAAACTTCCGCTTCTTGTTCATGCGTTTATGGTTATGGTCTATCTCGCGGAAACGCTTCCCGAGAATCAAAGTGATTATATAAATTTTAAAACACGAAGATTTTCCGGATTTCTGTCAATGGCGTATGGCTGCTGCAGGACTGTGGTGAAATTCATGAAGGGTTTATTCCTCCTGAGGAAAATGAACAATGTATGATGTCGTCATCATCGGTTCCGGGCTCTCAGGTGTGGCCGCCGCGTTGGGTTTCACAAAAAAAGGAATCAAACCCTGTATTTTAGATGTGGGCTCAAAACCGGGGATGGAGCCTCCCATTACTGAGAACTTTTATGAATACAGGAAGACAACAGACAGCTTCTCTCTGATGCTGGGTGAGCACCTCGAAGGGCTGCATAACCTTATTCACAAGGATAACCATCTTCCCGTTAAGCTCACGTCGCCCCGGATGCAGTTTGTGGTTCGTGGGAGCCAGAGATTTTCACCGACAAAAAAAGAGAATTATCGGCTTATTCAGAGTTTCGCGGCGGGTGGTCTGGCGAATGCATGGGGTGCCGGAGTGTATCGGTATAACGAGAGAGATCTGAACGGATTTCCTGTGAGCGAGTCCGAGCTCTCCCCATATTATGAAGAGTTAAAACAAGAGATGGGGATGAGCGGATCCAATGATGACCTTGTCACGTATTTTGGCCGTGAAGAACGCCTCCAGCAGCCGCTTGAGCTGTCGGCCAATGCGGCAAGACTCTATGCAAAATATTTCCGGCATAAGAAAAAACTCAACAGAGAGGGAGTCACCCTCGGACGACCGAGACTTGCCGTTCTTTCGGAAGACTTGGATGAGAGAAAAGCCTGTGACTATTCCAATCTGGAATTTTGGCAGCCGGATCTCTCTTACATTTACACGCCAACTCTCACCCTCAAGAAACTCATTAAGGAAGGAAAGATTGTCTATAAAAGAGGATATCTTGCGAAATTTTGGACACGGGAGGACAAAGTTCTTTTCGTTCATTCGGAAGACATCCAGGATAATAAAATTGTCAAGTTCGAATGCCGGAAACTGGTTTTGGCCGCTGGTGCTGTGAACAGCGCGAGACTTGCCCTGGCGTCGAGAAGAGATTTTCAGTCAAGGTTGTGCCTTTTAGACAATCCTGCACTTCAGTTCCCGTTTATCCTTCCGTCCCGCATAGGTTCTCGCCTGGAAACCCGTTCTTTCGGGCTGACGCAGCTGAACATAGTGTTCGATTTCGAGGGAGGACAAAGTCCTCTTCAAGGAAGTATGCTGGAGATCACGTCTCCTGCTCGAGCAGAATTTTTCCAGAATTTTCCTTTTTCAGCCCGAGATAATTTGGTGTTTATACGGAATTTGCTGCCGGCCATGATAGTTCTGCAGTTGTTTTTTCCTTCAGCTCCTGAGAATGGTGCGGAGCTCAAGCTGAACACAGACAAGGAGCTGGAATTATCAGGAAAAGACTTCCCCTTTCAAGGTCAACGGATTAAAAGTGTTCTCAAAACGTTTCGGAATCTGGGGGCGTATTCCTTTCCATCTCTGGTAGTCAAGGTGCCAAACGGTTTGGGATTACATTATGCGGGGACTCTGCCAATGGTGTCCAAACCGAATCGGCCATACACCTGCAGCCCGAATGGTGAATTGTTTGGTGAACCCGGTGTCTTTGTAGCGGATGCCTCTGTGCTTCCCGTATTGCCTGCAAAAAACTGTTCATACTTTGTTATGGCCAATGCAATGAGGACTGCAGATTTTATGTCTTCTGTATTATTGGGTGAAGCATGACGACAGTCTTGATATCCGGCGCTGATGGATTTATTGCCCAGCACGCGGCGGCAAACCTCAATGCTCTTGGATGTAGGATGATCGGAGTCTCCATAGAGAAAAAAGAACTCGATTACTTTCATTCAGTCTATGAGGGACACCTAACCTCGCGTCTAAAAGATGTTTTTCAGCACGAAGATATCGATGTCTTCATCCACTGTGCGAATCACTCGGGAGGAGATGAGTTTCGGATTAACGTTGAAGGAACATGTTGCTGGGCCGAGCAGGCAAAGGAAAATGGGGTGAACACTCAGATCTTTATCAGCTCTCTTTCTGCAAGAAAGGATTCGGCGTCATCCTACGGCCAAGCCAAGTTTGAAATCGAAAACTGGTTTGTCTCTCACAATCAATTTGTCTGTCGTTTTGGCCTCGTTGCGGGCCAGGGAGGCCTTTTCCGGAGGATGATGTCTCAGGTAAAAAAAAATTGGCTTCTCCCTCTTCCCGATGCCGGTCGGATTTGGGTTTATCTCACGGACATAGGCCATGTCTGTCAGGTCCTTAAAAATTTCGTGAAAAATGAAAACTATCTTGAAAGGGGAACGGTGTACAATTTCTTCCAATCCTCGCCTGCCTCTTTAAAAAGCCTTATGTTAGAAATCAGAAAACAGCAGCGCACATTCTGTCTTTTTCTTCCCGTACCCTCCGGACTTCTTCTTTTTGCACTGGGAGTCGTTGAAGTACTGCCTTTTTCAAAATCTAATTTTTCCCGGAACAACATTCTCGGGATGCTCCAAAACAGCAGGCTGGATGTCCACTCGGATTTTTCGCAGTTTGGATTTTCTGAATCGAGTGTGGAAGACATGGTCGGACGGGCGCTGCATGCAGATAATGGAGGCACGGATTTTCACTCAGATTGATTGACCAGGTACTTCAGGTCAGGGCATTCTTTTAGCGATAAATTTCCAGAGGAATTCTTTGGGGACACCCAAAAAGCTCTTCCGCTGCACGCGGTCGCATTCACGGCAGGCTTTCAAGTCCTGGATGTCTTTTTTGGAGAGCTTCTCTCTCAGTTGTGTTATGCGGGTGTTGTTCCAGATGTCCTTCAGGGTGGACTCTTTGACATTGCCGAGAATATAGCTTCCAAAAAAATCCTGTGAACACGGCAAAACGTTTCCGTCCCAAAAAACAACCAGTGCATTCCATGGAAAAGTGCAGGTCGAATAATGCTTTGAAATGTGTCCCTTGGTCGTTTCTCCGGCCCAATTGTGGAGGTCCTTGATGACGAAGCTGTCTAAAGGCAGATCTTTAAATTTAGCCTCAAACTCTTTTTTTGCCTGCAGACTTTTGCCGGCTTCAAAATTGATCACTTCGATGGACGTCTTGGGTTTTTTTGATTTTTTTTCCTTTTTTATCTCCAGGAACCGGATGATATTCTGCAGTGTTTTTTCGAAATTCCCCCCTACTCTTGTTCTTTCGTAGGTGTCTTTATCAAATCCATCGAAGGAGAATGAGAGGCGGTCCAGGCCGGATTCCAAAATTTTATGTGCCAGTTCTTCAGTGAGGAGCGATCCGTTGGTGTGAAGTCG
>Ga0114920_10000936_pt1 | contig 13137 bp, 10 predicted proteins | sample ChitaG_FD_88683 | JGI IMG/M metagenome (GOLD analysis project Ga0114920, IMG submission 88683) | Deep subsurface microbial communities from South Pacific Ocean to uncover new lineages of life (NeLLi) - Chile_00310 metaG | ecosystem: Environmental > Aquatic > Marine > Oceanic > Sediment ... | reverse complement strand
TCGGCACCACGAAAGAAAAACTGCTAACAAGACTAATTTAATTTGGGGAATAGAATGCCGAGTTGTGTAGTGGTAGCACGGGGGACTTTGAATCCTCTAGCCCAGGTTCGAATCCTGGCTCGGCAGCCAACAATGTTCCCCGATAGCTCAATGGTAGAGCGAGCGGCTGTTAACCGCTAGGTTGTAGGTTCGAGTCCTACTCGGGGAGCCAGTTTATGTCAACTTAGATCAAAGCTTACCCTAGGAGCCCCACGCCGCGAAACGGGGCTTGCCTAGCTCCCCGCGAGTGCCTAAACTCATAGATTAGCCTCCGCGCAGTTCCCTATTCGGCGGGGCGCCACGTTGAGAATCTGGGCATGCCTGTATAGCTTGACGGACTTAGGTTAGAGGTTTAACATAGCCACAGCAGTTGAAACGGAGGGTAACTATGAGCCAGGAAAGCTTTACCTTCAAGATAGGGAAGTTTGAATGTACGGCTATCAGCGACGGTACTCATACGTACGCACCCCCCACTTTCCCACCCCCTGCTACCTTTCTTTTCGCTAACGCGCCAAGAGAACGTCTTGAGAAGATGCTTCACGACTATAAATTAGAGCCAGAACAGTGGACTGAGTGGGTGAGTCCGTACATCTGTCTGCTAATCAATACGGGTGAATATCGCGTGCTGATAGATACAGGGGCTGATGGGCTGGGTCCCAACACGGGACAACTCCTGGAGAACCTGAAAACCGAGGGAATCGAGCCTGAAGACATAGACACCATAATACTCACGCATGGACATCCCGATCACATTGGCGGGAACACTGATAGCGAAGGCAAGCTGGCTTTCCCCAATGCTAGCTACGTCATGTGGAAAGATGAGTGGGATTTTTGGAACTCAGAAGAGGCAGCACTGAAACTTGAGGAGCACGTCAGAGAAGTCCTTCTGGGATGTGCAAGCAAGAACCTCCCGCCGATTCAAGGCCGGCTTAATCTCGTTGACCATGAAACAGAAATCTTGCCTGGCATACAGGCCATTGCTGCGCCAGGGCACACACCGGGGCACATGGCGCTTGCCGTTTCCTCTGGCGGCGAGCAACTTCTCTGCGTCTCCGATACGGTTCTCCACCCCATCCATCTTGAGCAACCAGAATGGTTTGCCGTGGTCGATTTAAATCCTGAGCAAGTTGTAGCTACCAGGCGGAGGCTTCTGAACCGGGCTGCAGTTGAGAGGGCTTTGGTACTTTCCTTCCACTTCCCCTTTCCGGGTTTGGGTCTTGTTGTCCCGAGGGGAGACGGATGGCAGTGGCAGTCCATTGAGACGACAAGCCAATACTAACATAAGCCTGCGCCCTATAGGTATTAGCTAATCCCAGGAGCCACACGTCGCGAAACGGGGTCTACCCGACCTCCCGCTAGTGCCATACGCCTCATGGCTAAGATATTGCACGTTCCCCTATTCGGCGGAGCGACACGTTGAGAAATGGGGCTTACTTAAATAAAAAAGGCACAGCTCCTATGTCTGTACCTCATCACTTCCTTGGTAGCGGGGGTTGGATTCGAACCAACGACCTTTGGGTAGTGAGCACGGAGCACCCAGGCCTAAAACGATCGACCTTAACATATGGTCGCCCCAATCACCTACGGCTAGTAGTAAAGTGCCCTTCTTCTCATTGAAAGCACCTTATTCAAACTTTATATTTCTTGACAACAGATTCATCTCTATCCGCTGGTGTAAACAACCGCCATGGCATATATCTTGTATGTCTGGCCGTTGAATTCAACGGTCTCGGTGACCTGGCTCCAGTCAACATCCTCAATGGCTTTGCCGAGGGTGTACGAATGGAGCAGGTCATCGTCCTGCTTCTGGCCGTAGCCGGCTATCGCCGAGGTTGTGATGTAGTCGCCAGCCTCAATATCCCCGTTGATGTTAGTCACCCACACCCTGCCTTCTCCCAGGGCATTGATAATGCCAAACCGCTCTCCCTCATCTGCTTGATACCAGTGCTCTTCTGGTAGAGGGGACTCTGAGATAATCACCCCGAATACCTTGCTGTCATTAGGCATGTCCGACAACCGCACTGTCGGCAGTGTGGAAGAGAAGGATACTTCTTCTCCGTCAGTCTTCCTGACCTGGGTCTCTCCGGTGACGGAGACAATCATCCCCGGCCTAACACTTTTCGGTAAATCCTCAGAGAGCTTGACCTCGTGACCTCCGGTAAAAGGACCATAATCTGTGCCAGCACCTCCAGCATAAAAGTCCCACGTGCCACCCTCGCCGAACACACCGATATTCTCAGTGCTTTTGCCATATACCCCTATGCTGGCGGAGTAGTTGCCTTCGCCATATACCCCTTTCCCCTGGTAGGTGTTGCTGAAGCCGTACACGCCGTAGACGTGGGTGCCAAGCTGGCCGTAGTTGCCGCTGTTCCTGTGTACACCCCGCACGCCCTCGCTGGCGGTGCCGAGCTCGCCGTAGCCCGTGAGGCAGCTAGCATACACGCCGTAGGTGTCGCCTATAACCTTGAGTTTATAGTCTCCTGGGTTGGTTGTCCCGATGCCAACGGACACATCAGTTGTTACTCTACCGGTACCATCGCTCCATGAGCTTGTGCCTGATGGTCCTCGGGATCCCGGAAGGCCTTGGGAACCGATGTCTCCTTTGTCACCCTTAACCCCTTGAGGTCCTGCTAGGCCTTCTGTTCCTGAAGGCCCTTGTTCACCCTGGGGACCCTGTGGTCCAGATGGGCCCTGTGCTCCCTCTGGCCCAGTACAACTCACCATCGTAGCTAGTAGCAGGGGTATAATGATTAGGATAATCACACTCTTGGTCAACATTTTCATCGTTCTCTAACCTCCTTTTGATTAAAACTAAAAAGGGCACCAGCTACCGCTATATTGTTTAGCGATTCCAGTGCCCTTTTCTTCATTTTCCACACCTCCCACACTTAGGGTAAGAAGGTGGTTGTGTTGAAGTTATTCTATATAGGGAATATGAGTTTACTCCTATACTGGGGACTTGTCAATACCTAGAAGGACCATGCCCTTCCAGCCCGGGCTAGCCCCAGGAGCCCCACGTCGCGAAACGGGGCTCGCCTTACTCCCCACGAGTGCCGAAGAGAAAAGGGAGAAAACTACTCATTACTTAGCCCCTGCCAATCACGAAAAAGCATTCAACAATTCATCTTTTTGTTACGGAGTGCCTGATAGCTCATTATCTCATATGACATCATTTAATCTCAGAAACATGTGTACCATATACGAGTATTCTTTGTCTTCCTGAGCCTCACTTTTCAATTCATTGAAGAGCGCTTCCTTAGCCGAGCCATCATCGCACATGCCCCATAGATCCCTGAGATTTACAACGTTCTCAAGTCGTTCCTGTCGGCGTTGGATTAGAGCAGGGCGATTGAAGGCAAGGCGTGTCCGTGTTAAGCGTCCCCTTTCGCTTCCTGACTTGTGGAATATCATTGGGCCTGCGAAAAAGAAATGGTCAGCAGGTTCATCATTGTATGGATTAATTAATGGCAGGTCTTGGTCGTAATAGTCGCTCTTTTTACGATTACACTCTAGACACGAAAGGGTAAGATTTGACCATTCAAAAGCTAGTTCATGTTTTTTGGATCGTGGGGCTATATGCTCTATATCACCGGGATACACATGAGTAACCTTACTCTCGCAATACGCACACTTCTCGTGCGTCTCTTCCAGGATTCTTTGCTTAATCTGTGGCTCACGGTATTTATACTTCAAGCTGTCTGGGATGGGTTGCCCTTTATTGATATAGTTGTTATACCTTGCAGTCCATTCAGCCTTATTATTTTTCAGTAAGTCAGGTTCTGGAAGTTTGTGTAACTTGATCATTCCCCTTTTTCCTTATGTAGAATTTTATCCAAGGACTCCGGTAATAAGCGATCAAGCCCTACTTTCTTCATGTCTTCTTTCAACTCTTCGAGAGATTCGGGTGATAGAGAAACTTCTGAATATCTCTGAGCAATACTCTCGAGCCGCTCTTCAACCCATTGTGGATATGTAACTGGAACACCCAGAACGTCCCTCAAGATTTCATTGGGCGAAGCTGCCCTGTTCTTCCAATCAAGTAGGCTGCTTTCCACCTGATTGTCCTCAGTAAAGTTGAGAACATAGACATTAGAATCTAGCACCGAGCCTACAATAAAAGGATTATGAGTTGCGACTATAAATTGAACATTGGGGAAGGTGTCTACTAAATTTGGGAGCAATGTCCGTTGCATCTTTGGGTGCAGGTGATTTTCAGGTTCATCTATTGTTACCACAAACTGCTCATTTTCTTTTGAGAATAAGTAGATTTGCCAAGTTATGTCAATTAGCGATGCTATTCCTCCCGAAATCGCATCAAATGAGAAATCACCTGTTTTGGTTACCAGCGTGACTTCGGGCATTCGTATCTCAATCTTTTTGAAACCGATTTCAGTGGGAAGTATAGAATTCAATATAGCTTGAAAGTTTTCGAACATTTCTTTGTATACGAGATTAGGGGTAACTGCGTCACTCCCTTGTCCGAGCACAGCAAATGATATAAGAGCTTCTTTGATGCCGTAGCTTGGGGATCTTCCCCCTGAACCTATGTAGTGTCCCCACGTCAATGAGAAATGCTCGCTAATGAGTTGATCTGTTGTTTTTGGTTCTTTTAGAATATTATCAACTTTTTCGTACTTCCAAGGAAAGCGATGGGAAGGGATATGAAGTCCCTTTACCTGCATTTGGTTCTCAATGTTTATATGATAAACTTGGCTGACACTGTCCGGAACAAGTAGATTGGCAGCTGTTCCTTCGGAATATGTTATACTGCCGATAGAATCCTGTTGCTTTGGTTGTTGTTCTTTTTCGCCGCGCAGTCTTGACCATAAACCAGTAATATATGTCAGAATTCCTCGCTTCTCATCTTTTTGGGGAACACTAACTAACTCAATGTTCCATCCGAAATGTCGACCAAGTAGATTTAGAATAGTGGTTTTCCCTGATGCGTTTGCTCCCGTCAAGACTGTAAGCTTCCTGTGGAACTTAATATCAACTAATTTAAACTGTCGCCACTCTTTAATTATTATTCTGTCAAACATATATCACCTCCAAGCTATCATATATTGGAAGATGTTCGATTCTCTTATCATCACAAGCCATCTAACTATTAATTATACAATAATTATTCCTGATTACATAGAAACGGGTTTACTCCCTCGCCTCCCGCGCCCCCCGAGCAAATTCCGCTGGAAAACGGGCGCGACGGGCCAATAACCAAGAGGTTAACTGCCACATCCGATATCAGGGCAGCCCGGTCCCGAAATCACGGGGGCGTGTGCCCCCTCCCGCCCGCTCAGGCCCATTTTTTTCTGGGCTGTATTCAGATTAGTTTCATAAACAGCTTGTTTGAATAGGAGTTTTCCCAGGATTCTCGCCTGGCGGCTCCGCCCGATATGGAAGCTTCCCGTTTCCCTCCCGCAAGGCTTACGGCACTCGTTTAGTGAAAGGCGAGCCCTGATACTCGTTGTGGCGCTCCTGGGGATAACCCGAGCCTATGCGCTAGGTTCTTTCTGGAAACTCGCCCTCCAATGCCTTCGATACGATCTCTTTTACCTCAAGAGAAAGGTCAGACTTATCAATTATCCATCCAAGATAATCCGGGTATTCTGTTGAGATGTCTTCTAATCTGCGACCCGTATGCTTTCCGAAGTTGAACACGGCCTCCCCTTCAGACCACATGAACTTGCCTTGGACGTCAACATAGTCCTCATTCATCTCATAACATATTGCACACAACCCGTTTACATCTCTGGGCAGATCACCATACATCTCCAGCTGACCTTCCAGCACCTCGGTCGCCACCTTTGCGTCCTCTTCCGCTTTGTGCGCTTTCTTATGTTCCTTGCCGCAATACTTCATATAGGCGGCGCTGAGATCACGCGGTTCACGTTTGTGAAATATCACCATACTATCGACGAGTTGCCTGCCTCTGCGGGAAAATTCCACACCGGCCCTGTTGAATTCGGCTTCCAGGCAGGGGAGATCGAAACCTATCACGTTGAACCCAGAAATATCACAGTTATCCAGGAAATCCTTGACGCCCTTGGCATATTGGCGAAACGCCGGTTCATCCTTAATATCGTCGTCGGTGATGCCGTGAACCGCGGTTGCTTCAGGCGGTATAGGTATCCCGGGATTTATCCTGTGGCTCTTGTACTCCCTCTCACCACTCGGGCTAATCTTTAGAATGGACAGCTCAATTATCCTGTCGCTGTTGGGTTTCACGCCAGTAGTTTCGACATCGATGAAGGCTAACGGCCTTTCCAGATGAAGGTTCTTCAACATGTCCTTCTCCTTCCTTCATTGCTCGCAGATTGGGATTTGAGTTTATCTCTTGTTTCACATTAAGTCAACATTAGCTTGCTGTAGAATCACGGGGGCGTGTGGGGGGCTTCCGCCGCTCCGCCCCACTTATTCATGGGCTGAATTCGGGATTGTTTGGGAATAGGGTTAAAAAGATAGCTATAAATGCTATATAATTCGCTATTACTAATAAATATTTTAGCTATTGTTGTTTAGGGGATCGTCCATCTATTATTACTCTCCAGTGGCATCTTCGAGAGGGTGTTACAATCTTAATTGTCATAGTATAATAATAAGTGATGGACAAACTAACTAAAAACCAAAGACGAAAGAATATGCAAGCAGTTAAGTCCAAAGACAGTAAGATAGAAGTTAGACTAAGAAAAGCATTGTGGCATCAAGGTCATAGATACAGGAAAAACTACAGCAGATTAGAGGGAAAACCAGACATCGTGTTAGTTAAATATAGAATCGCAATTTTCTGTGACAGTGAATTCTGGCACGGTTATGATTGGAAAAACAAAAAATGCGAAATAAAGTCGAATCAAGAATTCTGGGTTAAGAAAATAGAAAAGAACATGGAAAGAGACACTGAAGTAAACAAAGCACTTCAAGAAGATAATTGGACAGTGCTGAGATTCTGGGGAAACCAGATTAAAAAGAACTTAGACGATTGTATCCGTATCATCGAGAGCACAATAAAGGAAAAGTTGGCCTATAAGGATGCGGTAAATAATGAAAAAGTATAGAACCTTAGATCTTTTCGCAGGAATAGGCGGAACACGAATAGGATTTGAATTGACAGGCCGTTTCGAAACCGTTTTGTCCGCAGAAAATGATAAGAAGGCCTGTGAAACCTATTTACATTTGTTTGGCGATGATCCCTATAATGATGTGACTAGCGAGGAGTTCAAACAAAAGGTTGTTGCCACAAAATATGACGTTTTGTTGGCGGGTTTCCCGTGTCAGGCTTTCAGTATTGCTGGGAGGAAAGAGGGATTCAAGGATAAAACTCGCGGGACGCTGTTTTTCGATATCGCAGACATTTTGGATCGAACCCGTCCAAAGGTATTCCTACTGGAAAACGTACAAGGATTGGTAAGACACGGGAAGGGACAGACGTTTAAAGTCATCTTGGAGACTCTTGTTATTGATTTGAACTATGAGGTCATAGGGGTGAGAAGAAGTCTGATACCCGATGACCTACTGTATGAACCGAGCAGTTTTGTTCGAAATTCCAGATACTTCGGAGTGCCCCAAAATAGACCTCGGGTATATATTATGGGTTTCAATCGGGAATTGTATGGGAATCGTCTGGACCAATTGCCCATGCGAGAACTGCCACGTAAGAGAGCTGGTGAACCTATTTACAAGGATTTGAATGAACTGCTTGAACGCAGTGCAGAGGCAAGATACTATCTATCTCAAGGTTATATGGACACGCTGAAGAGGCACAGGGCAAGACACGAAGCGAAGGGACACGGGTTTGGGTATGTTGTTGTCAATGCACCAGGTAATGAACATCCCGTATCATATGCAATACTAGCTACGGGCGGTTCTGGCAAAGAAAGGAACTTGGTACATGATCCTCAAGTACATCTTAAAGGTTTGGTTGTGAAAGAGAAAAGGACGCCGCTTAACAGAGAAGGCATTAGAGTTATGACGCCGACTGAATGGGGGAAACTTCAGGGATTTATCGGGTATGCTTTTATGAGAAATGGTAACGATGAATTCTCATTTCCTGCTGGAGTAGCCAGAGGACAGCAATATAAACAACTGGGCAATTCGGTCACTATCCCAGTTATTGAGGCCTTGGCTGAGAAAATGGCTGGTTATCTGGACTATCTTAACGAATAATGCGTATAGAATGAAAATCAAGTTTTCGTTTATTGATCTGTTCTCGGGTATAGGCGGATTTCACTCAGGACTTACTGCCATAAAAGGTAAATGCGTAATGGCATGCGATACAGACCGTTTCGCCAATGAGTCATATAAGCATAATTATCAAATAGAGCCCCGCGGTGATATTCGTACGATTACCTCGAATTCGATCCCCGATTTTGATCTTTTGTGTGCGGGATTCCCCTGTCAATCCTTCAGTAACATCGGTCCCAACGGCGGTTTATCGGATTCGAGAGGTGCGTTGATATTTCAGGTAATCAGAATACTGAAAGACAGGCAACCGAAGTCATTTATCCTGGAAAACGTCAAGGGACTTGTTAATCACAATAGCGGTAAAACACTATCGCACATTATCGATAAAATAGAGAAAGCGGGGTATACGGTTTATCATCGCATATTGGAAGCCAAAGATTTCGATTTACCCCAGATAAGAAAGAGGCTTTTCATTGTGGGAATACATAAAAAATATGATGCAGTGTTTAAGTTTCCAAAACCCCTTCAGCCAGGCTTGACTCTCAACGACGTATTTAGGGGCAAAGCGGAGAGACAATATGCTTTTACCATCAGGATAGGCGGAAGACGTTCCGGTATCAATAACAGATTCAATTGGGACTGTTATATCGTGGACGGTAAACCGAGATATATCACATTGGAAGAGTGTTTACGGCTTCAAGGGTTCCCTGCGAATTTCTTCCTCGCGGGAAACGCGGATCAGAAATTTAAGCAAGTCGGAAACAGCATACCAACAACGATAGTAAGAGAGATAGGCATGCAGCTTGTTAAGACCAATATTTTCAATTCAAATAGTAATATTCAATGATAGAGTGTTTTTAATACAGTGCTCGGTACCCAGTCAGACACTACTGAATCTGATTATCCCATTAGTATCTCTGTCGTATGAAACCAGTTTTATCAGTTTTTCAAACTCGCTATCAACCTTAACACCAAAATCTTTACCGCTGCCGATTACATTTGCACAAACCGTTCTCTTCGGGAATATTACTCTAAGTAAGTCCAAATATTTCTGTGTTTGATATATATCAACTTGAGTGACCAAGTCAGCTTTAACTTCAAAGAGGAGTATAGCGGAATCCTCTTTATCCATTAGTACGATATCAAGTTCCTCTTGCAGATGAGGCGAGATAATGGTTTCCATCATTACATTTACCGCGAGATCGCTGAAATGTTTATTGCAGGAGGCAGTCAGCATTTCGTCATTAATAAGCGAGAAACCTTTCATGACCTCATTATGCAATTTAGAGGAAGGCGTTCTCAGTCCTCTGAGTATATATGCATATAAAAAAGCCTCGTCTGTCGTATTCGTTGACAGCAGAAAATCATCGTTAAGCGGGAAATGGTAGTCGTCGTGAGAAAGTGAGTGATAGTAATCAATTCTTTCCGTCGAAGGAATTTTCCCAGGCGGTGTAAACCGCACTTCACCGAATTCCCTGATTAAGCTTAATATGAGCAGCGTTTGCTTGCATGTAAAAGAGGTGACGGACTTCTTTCTGGCAGCTCCGATATTCATAACTGCCGGGTGCCGATAGCCCCATATATCCTTAGTCTCGTACCTTTTAATAAGTTCATAGTTGTCAGCTATCGAAAATACGTCCCGAGTCGTTTTTCTAAACAGGAAACGGACTTTGCAGTCAGCTTCACCTTTCACCTTCATTGGGAAATTGGTAGAGTCTAAATCATAATAAATCGCAGGTTGACCATTTATGGTGTATATTCTGAAGGGCCCGTTTATTTCCTGGCAACCTGGGTGCTCTCCTTTAGTCCTATATAAAAACACCAAATCATTGGGACCTATATTGTACATCGATGCCACAGCTCGCCAAAAAGACTTAGTACGTGATCGCCCCTCGTGTGGGAAACCATATGTACCGTTGGCAACCGTCTTATCATACAGAGAGTCATTACATATGCAAAGATGACTCTGAGAAACATTGTTTCGTACAAAATCCGTGACCGATGATTCCATCTTCCAATATTTCCTTTTATTCCCTAGATTTTTAAACTGAATATCGTATCCTCTTCACTTACTAAAAACATACTGCGCGTCCATATCCTGTAATGCTCACGAGTGCTTTGTATAGTCCTGGATGAGCTCCTCCAGCTTCTCCAGTTCTCGTGATGAATAAAGGAAAAAAGCTCCGCATTGCTTGCTTCCTCTAAAGCTAATGGGCAGTTCGATATTTTTGACTTCTTTCAACTCTTCATGCCTAAACTGTTTTTTAGATCTTCCCCTATGTGCTCTTCTGGTATTCGTATACAGATTAACGGCAAAAGTATCTCCGTTCTTAACAACAATCAGATCAACTCCCTGAATTATGTCGAGGTCTTCGTTATAAACCACCTCATCGAATTTACCGCTTTCCCTCAGAAGTAGGGCGAAGTGAATATCCCTGACCAGTGACGGATAAGCCCTGTACACCCTCGCTTTTAACCCTTCCCTCTGCTCGGGACTCAATCGCCGTATTTGGGAATCAGATTCATTATCAGAAAGATAGAGTTCCCAGAACTCATTCTGGCGCGGAATCACTCCTCGACCAATCACGTACTTGTGAAAGGACGGCACGAACATAGGTAATTTCATGCCCCACTCCACGTCACGTCTCCTTGTCGATGGGAACGATAACGAATAATCAGTTATTTGCTCTTCAATCTGTGTTGAACTCAGCCTGATTTTATCAAGCCTGTTCTCTGCCCCGATTGATCCCATGAGCTTACAGCGTGTCCTTTCCTTATCCGCGATATCCGCGTTTGCCCCAATTTTAAACAACCGCGTATCAAATAGCAAGGGCGTGTGAACTTACGTCATTTTTCGGGTAATCGACAACATAATCAAGGCGATACTTTGCAAACTTCTTTCAAAGGTTATATATTTAATTGAGTATCGGTAAGGTGCTTGATATGCCAGACATAGATCAGGTTTTACAGGAAAATCTTGAAGGTGAACAGTATTATGCCGTCACTGATACTTCGAATGAGGTACTGTGTTTGGCTTGTGCTGGTTCAGGTAAGTCAAGAACGCTTGCGTACAGAATAGCCAGAATATTAGCTGAAGGCAAAGACTCAAAGGGTATCGTGGCTTTCACTTTCACCGAAAAAGCGGCCAGTGCAATCAAACGAAGGGCCGCCGAGGCTTTAATCAAATCCGGAATAGACCCGTCTGTACTAGGTGCGATGTATACGGGTACCATCCATTCTTATTGTCGCTACTTGCTCGGCGAAGTAGATGCCAAATATAGGCAATATGACGTATTGGACCGTAACAGGTTACGGCTGTACTTGATTTCGAGGTATCATCAACTCGGCTTAGCGGCTTTAAAAGCTGATAGAGGCGCACGGTATTTTGAATGTATCCGCAAAGTAGCCGAAGCGTGGGAAACCCTAAATGATGAGATGTTAAATATCGACGATATAATCAGCGAAGATCCTTTATTGGGAAACGTACTGAGAAATCTCCGCGACGGTTTAATTAATGAGCAATACCTTGACTTTTCACTAATGATAGGGCTTGTCGTTGACAAACTGATAAACAACGACAGTGACATCAATGAGGCGCTCCAATCTGTCAGATACTTACTGGTTGACGAATATCAGGATATTAATCCCGCACAAGAAGTTTTAATCAGCGGTATCCACGAAAGAGAAGCGAATTTATTCGTAGTCGGCGATGACGATCAGGCAATTTTCGCGTGGAGGGGAGCCGATGTTCATCACATATTAGAATTCGAGTCTGTTTATCCGAATTGTTCTCCCCACACGTTATCAAAGAATTACAGAAGCGTTCCCTGCATTATTCAGGCATCATCACGTTTTGTGGAAAATCAATTAGGCCCTTCCAGAATGCCTAAAAGCCCTGAACATTATCAAGCCAACGAAAACAAACCGCGCCATTTCGCAAAACTATGGTTTCCTGATAGAGCGGCAGAGGCCGAATGGGTCGCGAATAGAATCAATTATCTTCTGAGGAAGTCCTTCGAAGAGAATGATCCAAATATAGGGACAAGGGGGCTTTGTCCCAGTGATTTCGCGATACTAATGGCGTCCACCAACAGGTACGAACAGGACAAAACTTACCGCCATTCAGCTTTCACTGACGCTTTAGATGCTCTAAATATAGATTATACCATAGAGGCACAGGGCAGCATCTTCCTCTACGCTCTGGCAAACGCCCTTCGTGATACTTTTGAACTACTTCGTAACCCACAAATTGACAGGCCGACTCTCGTTCAACACTTTCACGACACTATTCAACCTGCCTTTCCTTATGCGAATCTTAGAGAGGTTACGTTAGTGCTTACGAAATGGCAAAGACTGATACACCAACCGATAAGTGCCGGACGACGGAAGATATCTCCCGAACAACTTCTGTACGATTTGCTGAGCGCGTTCCATGTCAAGGATACACAGTTTAGCGATGTTGAGATGCAGATACTGGGCGTATTCAGCAAGATAATGGAAGACGTTGAAACGGCATATTTCAGCATTGATTCGACTGAACGGTTTAGAACTGTTTTAAACTATCTAAGTGTATTAGCAGAGGAAGGCTACGAAATAAGCCCTGATGAAGTAATACAAAGACCAAACACTGTATTCATCTCTACTATTCATAAAGCGAAGGGCTTGGAATTTCCAGTCGTTTTTCTTGTCGATGTAGAGCAAGGTCGAATGCCTGGAATTCAACGCGGTTACGGAGGTTGGCTGCCGCACAGCCTGTTAAGCGAGGCTTTTAGTCAGGGAAGATACCGTAACGATTTAAACGGAGACACAAGGGTATTCTATACGGCCATAACAAGGGCGGAACGATACTTGTATATAACTGGATGTGAACACTTACCAGGCGGGAGTACGCAGAGACAAAGATCTGCTTTCGCTCAGGCC
>Ga0114920_10000934_pt1 | contig 13141 bp, 11 predicted proteins | sample ChitaG_FD_88683 | JGI IMG/M metagenome (GOLD analysis project Ga0114920, IMG submission 88683) | Deep subsurface microbial communities from South Pacific Ocean to uncover new lineages of life (NeLLi) - Chile_00310 metaG | ecosystem: Environmental > Aquatic > Marine > Oceanic > Sediment ... | reverse complement strand
CGATATTTCCTCGCTGGTCTCAGTCTTCCATGTGCCGGGAAGGCCACACGTGATAAGCAGAACGCCCGTCCCTAGTTCTTTTTCTATAAATTTCGCAAACAGCTCTCTCAACTCATCACCCCCACAAGAGAATGACGCTGTTCAATTATCTTTTGGTATGTACGATTGTGCAAGGTCGAAATATCTCCTGGCGATGTCTTTGACCCGTGCCTTCTCCTCCGCTGGAATAAGGGGGTCATCGAGCTTGAAGCTCTCCACCTTCCCCCGGACATACGCCCGATAGCACTTGTAGTAGTCGAGGAGCTTCATCATTTCCTGATCGCCGGATGCTTCCATATAGGATTCAACAAAGTGCCGCGAAAGGTCGGTGCGTCCATGGTAATCCAGGTCCATGGCGAGGAAGGCGACTTCGTTGGCCACATCAGAGAAGCGGAACCTTTCATTGAATTCGATGCAGTCGAAGATGCAGATACCGTTGGTAAAGCAAACATGCGCTGCATGGAGGTCGCCGTGGCAATCCCTTATTCTGCCCTCTTTCGTCCTCTGGCGGAATAGAGGGGTATTTTCTTTGAGAAAAGCCTCTGTATAAGATTTGATGGTATCGTATTTTTCCGCCGAAATAGTGACACCTACATATTTCTCCGTCTGGGTGAAGTTCTCCTCTGTATTGGTTGCCAGGATATTAAGGTCGCCGTAGCTTGCTATCATGTCGTTAGTTTCCGCCTCTTGGTGAAACGACGCCAGTCTTTGGGCCACCTGCTCCACCATCTCCCTGGTTACTTGATTGTTCTTGAGCAGATGGTCCATGGTCCTCTCTTGAGGTAGCTGGTGCATCTTTACCGCATACTCAATTGCCTCACCCCTTCCTTCGATTGAGATATTGCCCTTGTACTCAGTTATCGGCACCACATCAAGGTATACACCGGGGCAAAGCCGCCTATTCAGCGTTACCTCCTGACGGCAGAAGTGCCTTCTCTTGTCCAATGTGGTGTAGTCCAGATAGCCCAAATCTATCGGCTTCTTCACCTTATAGACATAATCACCCGTCAGAAAAACAAAGGACATCTGAGTTTGCACCAGCTCAATCTTTTTGGGATGGTGGGGATACGCTTGTGGCGTTAAGAGTGCTTGAACCAGCGGTGGTTGTTCTACCATTTATCGGCCCTTGCCTCTAGAATTTCTAGTATGATGTGCTATCACTCCGGTTATTGCGGTGAGTCGTAGCTCTTAACAAACATTCATGGGCCATTGGCCACCAACGAATCATGAAAATAGGCAAGTCATGAGCCGTTCGTTGTGAGCCCGGGCCGAAGTGTCGGCCGACCTGTCGGCCTCGAACCATGAACGGCCCTTCGGTGAACTCAGGACAGGCCCTTCGGTGAACTCAGGACAGGCCCTTCGGTGAACTCAGGACAGGCCCTTCGACAGGCTCAGGGTGAACGGATGGAAACCTCTTTTCGTTCGTGACAAGCCTCGCAATGGCAAATAGGTCCTACCTTTTTCAACCTTATGTTATCGGTGACCTTATCCACCTCAGCACCTGTTCCAGAACCTGTTGCCGATTCGCTCTTGTTACCGTGATCAAGGCGACATCGGGATGCCGTTTTATGCCATCTGCCCAAGGGTGGGAGGTGAACATTATGGTGCCAAGCACTCTCTTCTTGCTATCGAGGGCTTTTAGTACAGCATCCTTGAAGGCAGGCGAGAAGAGTTCCATCTTCCCAATCTCGTCGATGACCACCACATCGCATTCTCTTATTGCATCCTTGAGGGCGGCAACGCCTACTGTATCCAGGCTGTCGACATCAACGCCATACTTGCTGACTCGATTGTGGCTTTTGATATCGATATGGGCGAGAATGGCGCTTCGTCCATCCAGGGTGACGATCCTGAAGCCCTGTCTCACACCGCCTGCCCTTATCTCCTCGGTGAAGAATCCCCCCGCGTTTACCTGTGCCTTGTCAATCGCCTGCTTGATTAGCGTTGTCTTGCCAACGCCAGGGCCACCGGTGAGAAGGTAGGCCTGCTTCATGACGACACGCTTTATTGCTGCGCCTTCTTCTTTTCCTCGCGCTTCTTTCTTGCCTTGCGATGCTTTAGTGAAGCTACCCTTTTTCTTTTGTTCATAGCATATTATCTCGACTCTAGAATGGCTGTCGCTTCTCTAAGTTTTGCCGGTATATCAAGTTGGGTGGGGCATACCTCCATGCAGGACTGGCATTCGTCGCAAAGCGACACTCTAGCCTCGTGGTTTTCATGATAAACCCTCTCCGACCATTCCTTCATGCCATACTGCTGGTGGAACACCAGAAGACGGAACACACTTTGAATATCGATCCCTTGGGGACATTCGGATAAACAGTAGCCGCACCCCTGACAGAAGGTGTAGCCTACCTCCTTCGCTCTCTCCTGGAGTTCTTTTACCTCGCTCGGCTGCATCCTTTGAGGGACGTGGCCCAGTGAGACATTTTCCTCCACTTCCTCGATCGTCCCCATCCCCGGGATCACCGTGGTGATGTAAGGGTTGCTCAAAACGAATCTCAACGATGCCTCAGCGGTGCTTGTCGCCTTATCCTCCACCTTAAATTGCACCGCTTCAGGGGGCACGGCGAGGTAGCCTCCGACCAGGGGTTTCATCACGATCACGCCCACATCAAGCTCCCTGGTCAGTGGGAAAAGCTCCCGATTGCCATCGTCGTTGGTCAGGTTATAGGTGGCGATTATGGCATCGAATTCCCCCGTTCTTATAGCCTTAACCAGCACATCGTTTCGATGTCCGCTGATGCCTATATAGTCCACCTTACCAGCCTGTCTTGCCTCTTTCATCGTCTCCAGCACGCCTTCCTTTAAGCGGTGCTCCAGCTCCTCCTCGCTGTCAACGCTGTGTATGAAGATTATGTCGAGCTTGTCGATGGCGAGGCGGCGCAGGCTCTCCTCGATACTGTTCTTGACCTCTTTCCCGGTTCTAAATTGGCTCTTAGTGGAGATAAAGACTTGTTCTCTAATTCCTTTAATCGCCTCACCAATCTTGTCCTCACTATCGCCGTAGGAGCGAGCGGTGTCGATGAAGTTCACCCCCCTCTCGATAGCTCGCCTTACCACCCTTACCGCCTCCTCTCTTGGCCGGTGCATGACCGGTATACCGCCAAATCCCACCACTGATGTCTCAAAGTTCGTCCGCCCCAGCCTTCGCTTCAACACTACCCATCATCCCTCTTTGATATAACGCTTTCTTAACTCCTTTGATACGTCGCTGAGGAGTTCCAGCGCCTGTGCCGCTCCATCTGGGGAGAGCGATGCAAGAGTGCACGCTGGGGTAACCAAGCACCGCTCCGTCTGGAGTCGAAAACTAACCCCCTTCCTATCAAGTGCCCCAATCTCCTCCTCAAGGCGGTCAACAAGGCTCTTTGCCGTCTCTCCCAGGACGTCCTTCTCATCGTTGGGCACAATCCCCCAGGCCAGTATGCCGCCTCTCTCGAGGAAGGCTTTTACCTCGTCGGGATAGAGGGCAACCGTGTAGCCGTAATTATAGGTGTCGTAATTCAGGATGTCGAGGGAGGTTGAAAGCACCACTGACCAATCAGTGTTGCCGCAGCAGTGGACCCCCTTGAGCCCGCTAATGCCGGAAAAGACCTCTTCCAGAAGCGTAATCACCTGCTCCCTGGAGATGGAGACGAAGGCTGAGCCAAAGGAGGCCATATATGGCTCATCGACGAAGATAATGGTATTGGGGGATATAGTCTTGAGCTTCATCTCCTGCCAGGCAGCCTTCAGACGGAGGTGTTTGGCCAGGGCATCGGCAAGGGTGTCATCATAGAGAATGGAGCGGCGTTCCTGGTCGGTGACAGTCAGCCCCCAGCTAATCGGTCCGATCACCTGACCTTTGACGGCGAAGGGTGATAGCTCCGTATCAAGGAAGGCATGAAGCCCTGCTGCATAATCAGGGCTTATGGCGTAGTTTTCAACCTTGTTCTCCAAGTAAGAGGCGTATAGTTGTTCTAAAGGCTGGTCTAAGTCTTTAGTGCGGTCGACATAGATGCGGTCGTCTTCGATGACCACGCCGGGGAACCCCTCGCTAAATTGTGCATACATGTTCTCCACGAAGGACCTTTTGGGCAATTGAGGCCAGGCGGGAATCTCAGGCAAGAACCTGGCAACTAAAGAGCATGCCTCTTTAGGGTCGATGTGAGGCATGCTCCCAACCGCTGTTGGCAGCCCGCTAAGCTCAAATCTCGACACTTTATCTCCTACTTTACATACTTTCCGATCAAGAGTGCTAGCTCTCGGTTCGTGTTGTCAGATATTTTATCCGGAGCAGTGATTATAGCGTCCTTAAGCGCCTGAGCGCAACCGCATTCACGTTTCTGTGGTATTCGAGCCACCGCCGTCCTGATGATGCTTTTCGCCCTGCTTACATTTTGCCGCAGATTGGCTATCACCATCTCTATGGTTACCGATTCCTCGGCTTCATGCCAGCAGTCGTAATCGGTGGCGCAGGCAACGGTAGCGTAGCATATCTCGGCCTCCCTTGCCAGCTTGGCCTCAGGGAGGGCGGTCATCCCGATAACGCTTGCCCCCCAGGAGCGATAGAGGTTCGACTCCGCCTTGGTGGAGAAAAGGGGGCCCTCCATAACAACGTAGGTGCCTCCTTTGTGAACCCTTGCCCCCGCGGCGATGGCAGCCTGATGAAGGATATCGCTTAAAACAGGGCAGAAGGGGTCGGCAAAGGTGACATGAGCCACCAGCCCCCCGCCGAAGAAGGTATTCACCCTGCTTTTGGTGCGGTCGATAAGCTGGTCGGGGATGACAAGGTCCATGGGGCGTATCTCCTCTTTCAAACTTCCTACGGCACTTATGGAGATGATCCACTCCACGCCTAGCGACTTGAAGGCATATATATTGGCCCGGGATGGGACTTCGGTAGGAAGGACATAGTGCCCTCTGCCATGCCTGGGGAGAAAGGCGATCCTGTTCCCTTCGACCTCGCCGATGATGATAGCATCGCTAGGCTCACCGAACGGCGTCTCCGGCTTCACCTCCTCGATATCGGTCATGCCCTCTATTTCGTACAGGCCGCTTCCCCCAATAACGCCGATCTTCGCTTCAGGCATTTTTCAATCCCTCTCAATAATAATCGCAGTAATCGGCCGCCCCACCGTTACTTCATCACCTTTTTCAGGCTTTCCACGTACGGTTCCCTGATGACGCCTTGCTCGGTGATTATAGCAGATATGTAGCGATGAGGGGTAATGTCAAAGGCGGGGTTGGCCACCTGCACCCCTTCAGGGGCGATGGGGACTCCTCCAAAGAGGGTGACCTCCTCAGGGCTTCTCTCCTCGATGGGGATTTCATCCCCCGATGGCAGTGAGAGGTCGATGGTTGAGTTTGGCGCGGCGACATAAAACGGTACGCCATTTTCCATGGCGAGAACGGCAATATTATATGTGCCGATCTTGTTGGCCACATCGCCGTTTGCCACAATCCTGTCGGCGCCGACGACGACGCAGTCAATCTTTCCGCTGGATAGAAAATGGCCGGTCATGGTGTCGGTGATCAGGGTGAATGGGATGCCCTCCTGCTTCAGCTCCCAGGCGGTAAGACGCGCCCCCTGAAGCCGGGGCCGTGTTTCAGCGGCGAAGACATGGATATTCTTGCCCTGCTCCTTTGCCGCCTTGACCACCCCCAGCGCTGTGCCGTAGCCTGCGGTCGCCAGAGCGCCGGCGTTGCAATGGGTCAGTATGGTGAAGCCATCCTTAATAAGCTCAGCGCCGTAGCTGCTTAGCTTTCTATCCGCCTCCTCGTTCTCTGCGTCTATCCTCTTCGCCTCGTCGAGAAGCGCTGCCCTCATCTGCGCAACGTCGTCAACGCCCTCTGCCACCCGACTCATCCGCTCCAACGCCCAAAATAGATTGACCGCAGTGGGCCGCGTCGCCGCCAGAGTGTCACCGGCGGAGCGAAGCTTGGCCAGGAATTCCTCCTTGGATTTTGACTCGATGCCCTGAGCCGCGAGGGCCATCCCATAGGCGGCAGCGATGCCAATGGCTGGAGCGCCGCGAATGCGCATCTCCTTGATGGCTGATGCTAAATCGCGGTAGTCCGAAAGCTCAAGATAGACCTCTTCCCGGGGAAGCATGGTCTGGTCGATAATTCGGACTTTACTTGAAACCCACTCGATAGCCTTCAGCTTGCTCATGTTTCACCAACCATCCTGCTAGTGGCTATGGTGCAGTAGCTGAGACCACAACTGAAGTCCAACAGTACATCTTCCCTAGGCCGATTTAACATTGGATCAAGGACATGATTTGATAATCTTTAAGCTGCCGCCTTCCGTTAAGGTCAGTCAGTTCGATGAGGAAAGCGATGCCGATAATCTCCCCACCAAGCCTCTCCACCAGTTCAATTGTGGCTTTCATGGTTCCACCAGTTGCCAGAAGGTCGTCAACTATCAGTACCCTCTGGCCTGGCGAGTGGGCATCTGCGTGCATCTCAATGGAATCGAACCCGTATTCAAGGGCATATTGGGCACTGATGAGTTCTGCGGGAAGCTTTCCTGCCTTGCGTACAGGCACAAAGGCGGCGCCCAGATTATAAGCTATGGGCGCGCCAAGGATGAAGCCCCTTGCTTCTATAGCTACAACAACCTCAATCCCCTTATCACTGTACTGCTCTGTCATGAGATCAACAGCGTGCTTGAAGGCTTCGGCATCGGCAAGCAACGGGGTGATGTCCTTAAAAACGATCCCTTTCTTGGGGAAGTCTGGTACATCACGGATCCAACTTTCTAGCTTCATCCCTATTCCTCCTGTGTTCTCAATCTGCTGGCTTGAATACATCTGCAGCGGCCAGCCTGACGTCCCTCGTCCCTAGCGTAGGGATTACGAAGGATGCGAGCAATGAGAGGCTGTCAACAGCGGTAGGAAAGCTTAAAGTCCGGTTTTGCGGCGACTTTCCAAGACTTTCCTCTTTGTGTAACCCCTTTCTCATGCTCTTTGGCAAGTAGCACTTTAGGTTGCTGGGGAATGGTCAAAAGGATTCCTCCTTATAATAGCTCTGGAGGGAGTTCCATCATCTCGTAGCAAGGGCAAAATTCATCGTCACTTGATGGGAGAAAAACGCAGTGATCCAAGTGCATGCCAGGGCAACAGCCAGGCATCTCGTTGTCTTCGATCTCGCACCAGTGCTCCTGGTAGTCTGTAGCGGAGTCGTAATTGCCCAATAAGTGGTGTTTACATGTATTGCAGCGCCCCGGAGGAACGATAATTATCTCCATGGTGCCCCAATGTTCATGCCAGTACTGAAATTGGGAACTCTTTCAGCAGGCAACCCAAGTTCGGAGATGAATCTAACCACGGCCTCGGGCTGTGCCACCAAGGTAGCACCCGTTTTCTGGACAATATCCACAGCATTCCCCAAATGATCGAAGTGGTCGTGGATAACAAGAACGAGATTAGCTTCGGCGATGTCGTCCAGGGTGATAGGGCAGAGAGGATTGCCCACGATGAAGGGGTCAACATAGATGCGTTTGTCCTTTGCCGAGGTGATGACGAAAGCAGCATGTCCAAGCCATCTTATCGATTTCGCCACTTACTATCTCCGCTGTCTTGCTCTGCATTGAAAGGGATCCCGTTCGGACTGCCTCATGTTCAAAATAGATTCCCCTTTATGCCACCCCTTCAGGATGTCCCATGTCGTTCAAGAAGGATCCTTTTCATTACCTTTCCCGTGCTCGTGCGGGGAAGCTCATCGATAAAGACCACCGAGCGCGGTCTCTTGAAACTTGCCAGACGCTCGCGGCAGAATTCGATGATCTCCTCGGGGGTGGCGCTCATCCCATCCTTGAGCACGACAATCGCCCTCGGCTCCTGACCCCACTCCTCACTAGGGACACCGACCACCGCTGCCTCGTGTATGGCTGGGTGACAATACAGCACATCCTCCACCTCCTCAGGTGAGATGTTCTCCCCACCTCTGATGATCAAGCCATCGGCTCGCGCAGCGAGATAGAAGTAACCTTCCTCATCCATGTAGCCCATATCTCTGGTGTGCAGCCACCCGTCTTTAGTGAATGCTTCCGCCGTTTTATCGCCATTCTGCCAGTATCCGCTCATCACCCTGGGACCCCGAGCCACGATCTCACCGATCTCGCCAAGTGGCAAATCCCCGCCATCCTCACCGATGATCTTCACCTCAACATCGGGCATGGGTCTGCCGATGGACAGAGAGAGCCTCCTCAGCTTCTTCTTTTTCTCCTCATCCGTCCCCTCGATGATATGGTCCTCGGGCCCTAAAGTAGTGATGGTGGAGGCAGTTTCTGTCTGACCGAAAGCATTTATGAAGCTGACCCCAGGAAAGAGCCTTATGGCCTTCTTGATGACCTCACAGTGCATGGGGGCACCGCCATAGGTGACCACACTCAGGCTGGAGAGATCATATTTGGCCAGATCAGGGTGGTCGATAATCCGCTTTAGCATCGTTGGGACGAGCATCACCCGATTCGCCCTCTCCCGCTGCACCAACTCCAGCCAATCGTTTACGTCAAACTGCCTCATGATCACCAGCGTTCTTCCGCCGTAAGTGGCAGCCAGCATCGCCTGAACTCCAGCTATATGATAAAGGGGCATGCTTAAGAGGTTAGTCTCCTCGATATCAGGATCGACGGGATTCACAGAGTCCAGAATATAGATGCTAAAGCTGTTGTGGGACAAAGGCACCCCTTTAGGCACACTGGTGGTCCCCGCCGTATACACGAGAATAGTAGTGTCCTCATCAGCGCTCTCGGTAAGCACCTCCTCATCGGAGGCGCCAGCGATTAGCTCGTCATAGTCGAGCATGCCTTCCTCTTTTCCTTCGATAGAGATGTAATGTTTCACCAGAGGCAGCTCTGAGCGCATCGAGTTCACTAGATCGACATAGCGTTTGCCCACGAGGAGGACAATTGACCCTGAATGATTGAGTATATGAGTGAGCTCGTGCTCATTCAGCCTGAAATTCAGCGGCACGAGGACGGCCCCCACCTTGGCTACTGCGTAGTAAGCTTCCACATATTGATTGCAGTTGACCTGTAGAATGGCGACTCGATCGCCCTTCTCGATTCCCAGGCCAGTCAGGGAATTGGCCAGCCTGTTTGCCCTCTCATTCAACTCTGTAAAGGTAAAACTTTCCCCCTCGAAGACCATCGCCGTCCTGTCTGGACAGATCGAAGAAGTTATCATCAAGAATTCCGTGGTATTCATGCTCAGCCCCTTTCCCCTCGTAGCTCCAAAGAATAACCTGACTTGTTAGCCCCGTCAAGCCCTCATCCAGCGCTTACCTGCTAATAAGCTATCGCCTCAAGCCTTGGTTCGCCAAGCGAACGAGCCCAGAGAAATGTCCTACCTCTAACGAAATTCATATAATTTACCCCAACATATCATACTTTACAAACAGCCTCGATATTATTGACAAAAAGAATTTAACATATGATAATATTTGACATACGATAATATTGGTGATTTGGTCGTGGAGTGGAAAGGAGGCAAGCGATGCCGAGGAAAGGAGCAGAATGGAAGGACGGGGCGAGTTCTCTGATACCCAAACCCAAAAGCATGGAGGAGAGAGAATATATACCCGACAAAGCGTGTGGGAAATGCAAAAACTTCGGGGCGCGCAAGTTCACTCAAGACGGGACTGGATGGTGTAAGATTTTGAAAGGTGGTTCCAATATCGAGAGTGCTCCGCCAGTGTTTGTAACGGAAGGCGAAGTAGCCTATCTGGCACGGTGGAATATGGATGCCAGCAGATGCAAGCATTATGATGAGATGGAGTTCATCGATCATGATGGTACAGAGGTTGCTGATCCCACATGGAGCCGTGTCTACAGGCAGATGAAGTGAGTATAAAGATAGGGCAGGTTGGATGAATTGGGACTATCCTGAGCCTGTCTAAGGGGGTAAGGCGAAGCCAGTGATGGTGGATGTGGGTGGTTCGAAGTGTACCTATTTGCAGAAGGAATAATAATGATGCCAAGGCCAGTCTAGCGAAGGAGGTGGTTAAGAGGAGTGGGTTTTCAAGAAAGGCGAGAAACATGAATCTTGAAAGAGGAGGTAAGGAAAGTGGCAGAAGTAATAGCAAAGACAAGTGGAGCACCGGACAAGTCGGTAGAGGAGCTGGAGAAGGAGCGGGCGTGGTGGTGGGCGGCGGAGAAGAAGAGGTCGCCGCGGCTGGACTACCTGAGGAAAGCGGTATGGAAAAAAGGGCCGATGGGAGGGGTCTATACCCCGGGTCTGGTGATTGACCTTGAAAGGGCGCAGCTATTTACCGAGGCGTGGAGGGCGAATGAAGATGATACCACAATGCTGAGAAAGGCTAAAGCGCTGGCCAATGTAATGGATAACATCACCATCTTCATAACCGATCATGCTCAGCTTATGGGTTATGTGGGTAGCCTGCCGCACACCCAGCTTTGGCATCCGGAGGTTGCCAGCATGTTCAATGAGCAGTACTACAACACGCAGGGCGTCATCCCTGAACCGGTGGAAGAGTCGTTGAAGGCCATGGCTGAGATTAACAATTACTGGTCCGGCAAGGCTGCTGTAGATGAGCTGGCCAAATCAATGCTGCCGGAGGATGTTGTCAAGTACCTAAGCGGTGTCATCATGTGGGGTGTTCCAGTATCCATCCTCGGTTATTCAGGCAAGGATTTTGAGTACATATTTGGCCCGAATCAGGAGGTGGGGGGTGGCAAGGGATTTGAGGATATGTACAATGAGATCCAGGAGAAGATCGATGAGGCAGAGGAGAAGATCTCAGGAATCCCTGGACCTGATATCCTTCCCCTTTATGACCGGCTGCCAAATTGGGAGGGTATGCAGATGATTCTAGAGGCCTGTATCAGGTATGCCAGGCGCTATGCCCGACTGGCGCGGATAGTGGCAGAGAACTTCGAGACCGACCCCAAGCGCAAGGAGGAGCTGCTGAGGATTGCCGAGATCTGTGAGCGGGTGCCAGCGAAGCCGCCGCGGAGTCTGCAGGAATCGCTCCAAGTCGACCACTTCATACAGGTGTGGGCCAGATTTGAGGCCTATGAGGGGGCATGGCCTGCTCGCCCCGATTACTACCACTGGCCGTACTACAACAAGGACGTTAATATTGACAAGACGCTAACTAAGGAAGAGGCGATTGACCTCGTGGGGGAGTTCCTGATTCGTGCCTACGATGTAGGCATGATTGCTCCGAGCTGGGCGCAAGAGGGCCTTCAGGGCATAGTGGGCACCTGGGTGTGGACGATGGGAGGGGTCAATAAGGATGGCTCCGATGCCTGCAACGACCTGACCATAGCCTTCATGCAGGCGGCGAGGCTGGTTCGGGTGTCGGATCCCACCTTTGCCTTCCGCTGGCATCCCAAGGTCAAGGATGAGGTGATGCGCGAGGTCTTCGAGTGCATCAGGGAGGGTTTGGGCTACCCCAGCATGCGAAATGACCCAATCCTAATCAATAATGGGATGTACTGGCACCATCATCCGCTGGAGGAGATGAGGACATGGGTGCACCAGGCATGTATGTCGCCGTGTCCCACCACCAAATATGGGTATCAGCCGATGCGTATGGCCTCTACTACCCTGAATACTGCTAAGATGGTAGAGTATGCTCTCCATGATGGCTATGACCATGTGCTTAAAATGCAGATGGGACCGAAAACGGGGGATGCGCGGAAGTTCACCGACTTCGAGCAGTTGTTTGAGGCCTGGGTGAAGCAGATGGAATGGATGACGAACCTTGCGGTTCGGGTGGTCAGCCTGGGACGGGTCAAGGATCCCGAATATAGCGGTCGGGCCTACTTGTCTGCTATTTCTGAAAGGTCAATAGAGAGTGGGCTTGATACACTCGACCCGAGAGCTGGGGAGAGAGGTAATTGCTGGGTCACCTTCTTCACCTGGGTGGAGAATGTCGACAGCCTGGCAGGGGTGAAGAAGCTGGTGTTTGACGATAAAAAGTACACCATGGACCAGTTGATGACCGCTCTTGAAGCCAACTGGGAGGGGTATGAGGAGATGCGCCTTGACTTCGTCAAGAGTGCTCCCAAGTGGGGCAACGATGATGATTATGTGGACGACATAATGGTGCGCTGCCTGAGGGAAGTGGCGAGGCACTCATGGGAGATGAAGTGCCCATCGGGGAATTCATGGCCGGCGCTGCCGGAGAATGTGAGCGGCAACATCCACTTCTCCAGTACGGTTCATGCCCTGCCCAACGGTCGGAGGCTGAACGATGCTCTCTATGACGGGGGTATCTCGCCCGGTCCTGGGCTTGACAAGAAGGGACCGACGGCGGTGATCAAGTCCTGTGGGAAGATAGATCACATCAGCGATGGCCGTGCATTCCTGTTGAACCAGCGCTTGTCCCCGACGCAGCTAGCGGGGGAGAAGGGCTATCAGTTGTGGAAGGCCTACATGAAGACATGGGCTGACCTGGGGCTGGATCATGTGCAGTTCAACATGGTAGATGATGCCACGTTGCGGGCGGCGCAGCGGGAGCCTGAGAAGTACCAGGAGTTGATAGTGCGAGTAGCGGGTTACAGTGCTCACTTTGTGGACATCAGCCGCAAGACGCAGGACAATATCATCCAGAGGACGGTGCAAGGGCTAGGGTAGAGATAGCAGATAATGGTTTGGGCCCCCCGGTACAATCGGGGGGCCTGATTTATTGGAGATTCCTAGCCAGCGGCTCGGCAGATGGATTTCTATGGAACACTCCCTCGCCCTCGTCAGATGGGGTTTCTCCTCTCAAAAGCAGCAAAGGAGGGATTTTGGGTTGTTTTCTAGAAGGTATCGATGCATTGGTGGCATAGGATAACAGGTTTGGGACATTCCCGCACCAGATGTTGAGATATGCGCCAAACAAGATTATGATATTGGTTGACGTGGGAACTAGCGGTCAGGACGAGGTATAAACCAAATCCATTTTTGGGGGAAAAGACGCCCAACATGGCCGTTGCTGAATGCCTTCGGGTTTCGGGGCACATCGGTTGACACCTGGACATTGCTGCGACATACTAGGGAAGTCAATACTAAAGTGGAGGGAAACGAATCGTGACTAGCAAAGGGAATGGGAAAAGCATAAAAGACAGGGTTGCCATTATTGGAATGGGATGCACCAAGTTCGG
>Ga0114920_10000933_pt1 | contig 13141 bp, 12 predicted proteins | sample ChitaG_FD_88683 | JGI IMG/M metagenome (GOLD analysis project Ga0114920, IMG submission 88683) | Deep subsurface microbial communities from South Pacific Ocean to uncover new lineages of life (NeLLi) - Chile_00310 metaG | ecosystem: Environmental > Aquatic > Marine > Oceanic > Sediment ... | reverse complement strand
TACAAAGGATGAAGGCAAATGTGGAGTGCCTGTCTATCTGGGGAGGTTGGTTGGTCATTGCCAAGAAATAAAACTAATAGTTAAGGAGGAGTAAATGAAAAAAGGAAAGTACTTCGGCATAACGGTAGCTTTTATATTGGTGACTAGCCTAGTCGTTGCTATGGTGGCCGGTGCTTGTGCCCCTGCGGCACCTGAGGAGGAGGTTGCTGAGCTGGAGGAAGAGATTGCCGACTTGGAAGATGAGGTGGCTGCCAAAGACAGGGAGATTACCGGGCTGGAGGGTGATGTCGGGGACTTGGAGGATGAGATTGCTGCTCTGAAAAAACCGGCTGAGGTGTTCAAGTGGCGCTGGCAATCACATCAACCGCCTACTGACCCTGAATATGCCGTCACCGTAGTCAATGTGGCTAAGAGAGTCGAAGAGATGTCTGACGGGCGACTAACGTTTGAGCTCTTCACGGGAGGAGCGCTGGTGCCGAGTAACGAAGTTCTGCCTTCTTGTGCCGACGGCGTATTTGAGGTTGGTAGTAGCGCTGCCTCATATTGGAAAGGTACAGCGCCGGAGTGCCTTGTTACCCTCTTTCCTATGGGGTATAGAAATGGTGACGAGCAGGCTTCTGTCATGTATAATTATGGGCTACTAGATTTCTTCCGAGACACCTATGCCGATATGGGTGTACACCTTCTTACCATGGTGCAGCACGGTAATATCAATCTATTATCCAAAGCACCGATCAGGGAAGTAGGTGACTTTGAGGGCGTGCTGATAAGAACCCATGGTTCTACCGCTATACTCGTGGAGGAGCTCGGAGCATCCACCGTTTATATTCCCGGTGAGGAAATCTACATGGCGCTTCAACTGGGGACTGTAGATGCTATGACCTGGGGTGGTCCCAGTACATTGTATCTCAATAAATGGTATGAGCAAGCGGAGTATATCCTTTTGGATCCACCCCTGATTGGTAACTTCATGAATGACGACTTCTATGTCAACATGGCGGCATGGGAATCGCTTCCAGCTGAACTTAGCGATATACTTCAATATGCCGCAGACCTAGCCTTTTTTGAAAATGGCGTAACATTTAGGAAGGGAGACGATGAAGCCATCATTATGCTGAAGGCAGAGGGGATCGAGTTTACCACTTTATCCGAGGCAGATAAGGCTGTGATGACGAAAGCGGCTGAAGTCGTCTGGGACGATATTGCTAGCAAGAGCCCCAGAGCCAAGGAGGCGGTTAAGATAATCACCGACTTACTCAGGGACAAAGGCTACACAGATTACAAGATAGAATAAGCTTTCTAAGAAGTAATTTGGACACACTCTAGGGGGTAAACATACCCCCTAGAGTGTGTGGTGGCATGTTGAATAGAGTTATACATTTCATTGATAGCTTCAGCGATTGGTGCGGACGGATTGTTAGCGTGCTGATTTTGGGTATACTCGGGGTGCTCCTTTACGAGATTGTTGCTAGGTACCTTTTCAACGCACCAACACTATGGGCTCACGAAACGAGTGGCTTCATCTTTGGATTTTATTTTCTGCTAGGAGCGGCTTATTGCCTCCGCACCAAAGGGCATGTCTCCGTTGATATTCTTTATGACCGCCTATCAACTAGGGCGCAAGCTATTCTGGATGTAGTTACCTTCTTTTTATTCCTGGCTACCTGTATCACTTTGATATGGTATGGAGGAAGTGCTGCCGCCAACTCATGGCGACTAAACGAACATACCAACTCCGTTTGGGGGCCTCCCTTATACCCCCTGCGAACAATAGTGCCGATAGGAGCCTTACTGCTGCTAATCCAAGGGGCAGGCAAATTTGCCCGAGACCTTACTATAGCAGTTACAGGAAAGAGGCAAAATGCTAGAGGTTGATATTAGTGTAGCCCACCTTACAATAATGCTTTTCGGTATGCTAATAATAGCCCTCTTGTCTGGGCTTCCACTGGCATTCGCTTTAGGTGGTACCTCGATATTGTTTGCGCTGTTGTTCTGGAGCCCTGAGTCACTTTCCATGTTTGCCACCAAAGCCCTCGGTGCGGCGAGGAGCATAGTCATGGTGGCTATTCCTTTGTTTATCTTTATGGGTGTTACCCTGTCACGGAGTGGTATAGCCGATGAACTATATGAAATGGCATATCGCTGGATAGGACAAATAAGGGGTGGGCTGGCGATGGGTACGGTAGCGATATGTGCTGTCTTCGCTGCTATGGCAGGGGCTAGCGCTCCAGCTACGGTTACTATGGCTATCGTAGCACTACCCTCCATGCGTAAGCGAGGTTACAAACCGGGTATTGCCCTAGGCAGCATAATGGCAGGAGGGGCTCTCGGAATACTTATCCCCCCAAGTGTAACCATGATTGTGTATAGCCTACAGACGGGAGTGTCAGTGGGTCATCTATTTATTGGGGGCATAATGCCGGGACTGCTACTAACCGCCCTGTTTATAATATATATCGGGGTTAGGTGTCTAATTCAGCCCGACCAAGGACCGGCAATACCTTCTGGAGAAAAGGGGACGCTGAGAGAACGTGTGGTATTACTCCGGGCAGTAATACTGCCCATGCTACTCGTCATTGCAGTTTTGGGTTCCATCTATACTGGCATAGCTACACCCACAGAGGCTTCTGCTGTTGGTGCTTTTGGAGCTCTTGTAGCTGCCGCTATCCACCGCAGGCTTAATTGGCCTACCATGTGGGATATCTTGAAAGAAGCATTGCGAATCACCACTATGATTATGTGGATTTGTGTAGGTGGTCTCTGGCTTGCCGCAGTTTATCAAGCGATTGGGGCTACCCACTTCGTGTCTGGGCTCATTGAAGGCTTGCCAATCGGTCCTTGGGGCATTATCATTATAATGCAAGTCACCTTCTTTGTCCTAGGAATGCTTATGGACCCCCTAGGCATCATCTTTATTGCGATGCCGATCTATATTCCTATAATCTTACAGTTAGGCTTTAACCCCGTATGGTTCGGTGTTCTGTTCATAGTTAATATGGAGATGGCATACCTGACTCCACCATTTGGGGTGAACTTGTTTTATATGAGAGCAATAATTCCTAAGGAAGAAGTAAGTATGCTCGGAATATACCGGGCAGCACTACCCTTTATCTTGATTCAAGCCGTAGGTCTCGTCCTCGTAATGATTTTCCCAGCAATTATCCTCTGGCTTCCGAGCACAATGATGTGAAAGAAGGGTGAGAACATAAGGCGATATATCTCTCGGAGTATGAAGGTAGGTTAGTTCAAATAATTTATTCCACCGCAATGAGAATTGATGAAGACTATTTTATTGTCAATAACAGACTTCTCACAGATGCATAGAGCCCACCATCTAAGGCGAGTGTCTGCCCTGTTATATAACTTGATGCTTCCGATGCCAGGAAAAGAACAGCGTTCGCCATTTCCTCTGGTTCAGCCCAACGACCCAGGGCAATACCATCCTCATATTGCTTACAGAGCTCAGGGTTACTCCAAACAGCTTGGGAAAACCTTGTTTTTGTCCTTCCTGGAGCAATTGCATTCACCCTGATATTATACTGCCCCCACTCTTGTGCCAGCACCTGGGTAAGCATGATTACCCCCGCTTTGCTGACGGAATAAACACCTGAGCCGACGCTTGGACTAATACCATCAACCGAGGCAGTGTTTATTATGTTACCACCACCTTTATCGCGCATTATTTTACCCACAGCCTGACTCAGAAAGAAATACCCTTTGAGATTTAGCCCAAGGGTTACATCCCATGCTTTCTCTTCGATATCGAATGCCGAACCAAATGCTGGATTAGTGGCAGCATTATTCACCAGGATATCGATATGACCAAATTCGCCCATCGCCTTCTCCACCAGATTACTGATTTCAGGCAAATGGCGAACATTGGCCTCTACAGGTAAAGCTCTCCTACTCATTTGAGATATTTGCTGGGTTACTTCTTCCAGGTCCTGGAGTTTGCGGTCATCGAGTACCACATCTGCACCTGCTTCTGCCAAGGCCAAGGCAATAGCTTTACCAATTCCACGAGCTGCGCCGGTTACCAAAGCTACTCTTCCGGGTAAACGGAACTTGTCTAAGAATAGTTTCCTTTCGGGTCCTGCTTCAATTTTACCACCCATAGCTTTTATCCTTTCTCAGTCCATAAGCATGCCGCCATTAACATCTAGGACGGTTCCGATAATCCAATTGGAAGCTGCCGAAGCTAAAAATACTACCGCTTCAGCTATATCTTCTGGTTCACCTAGTCTCCCAATACACACCATCTCATCTTTAAATGGTGCCGCTTTCCCCATCGGGGTCATCACTGGGCCGGGGCAAATGGCATTAACATAGATACCGCGTGGTGCGCCATTTTTAGCTAACCACTTGGTGAGTGACTGGACTGCTCCCTTTGTAGCACAGTAATAGGGTCCGTAGAGGACGCCTCCGACCTTGGCTGCAAGTGAGCCGATGAGGACAATCTTGCCTGATTGCTGTTTTTCCATTACAGTCCACACAGCTCTGCAGAAAATCATCGTTCCCGTGACATTAACCTTCTGTACCTTATTCCATTCCTCAAATGGGAAATCTAAGAAGCTTTTGTCAGGACCTCCCAAGCTCCCTGAAATTGCCGCGTTACCTACAAGAATGTCTATCCTACCAAATTGGTTCATGGTTTTATCCACAACATGTGCTACGTCATCTTCTTTGGATATATCACATATTAAGCCTAAAACTTCTGCTTTCGGACTCTGGTTTTGAACCTGAGCGACAGTCTCATCCAGTGGTAGAACATCGCAAGCAACAACTTTAGCTCCCTCCCTTATCAGGGATTTGCACACGGCTTGTCCAATTCCTTGTGCCGCACCCGTCACAATAGCCACTTTCCCACTCAAATCAATTGGTCCGCTTATTGGTGCTCTCATTATTGAACCTGCTTTCCAAACTCAAGCTCCCCCAACCCTCCACAGTTCAACCTAGAAGTTACGCTAATGTGGGAATAAATATAATAAACTCTCACCTCAATCAACATACCTCATACATACCCTAAGCTGCTCAATGAATCGACATCATGCTGGTCTACTCTCAGAACCAGTTTTACATATTTAACAGGATGCAATCATTTCTGGGGATGCGCATAAATCTCTTTAATTTTCTTTCGATCTAACTTCCCGGTGGATCCCTTGGGTAGCTCACTAACAAATTCGATAATTCTTGGTTTCTTGAAGCTAGCAAGATGTTGCTTCACGTGTGTTAGTACTTCATCCTCGGTAAGCTCCTCTCCTTTTTGTGGAGCAATAATCGCCTTTACTGTCTGCCCCCATTGTTTATCGGGCACCCCTAAAACAGCAACATCTGCCACTTTAGGATGGTTTAAGATTACCTGTTCAACCTCTGCAGGATATATGTTCTCGCCTCCGCTCAGAATCATGTCATCAGTTCTGCCCAAAAAGTAGTAAAAGCCCTCACTATCTTTAACTCCCTTATCTCCAGTGTATAGCCAGCCATTTCTGAATGCCTTGGCACTCTCTTCAGGCTTCTGCCAGTAAGAATCGGCTACAGTCGGGCCCTGGACTATGATTTCACCTTCCTGGTCAGGTCCCAGCTCCCTCCCTTGACTATCAACAATCTTGGCTTCTCCACACGTGCGTGGCTTCCCAATACAGTGCGAAGGTTTGCCCTTAACCTGCTCTGGCCTAAGGAATGTCATCTCACCGGTCGTCTCCGTCAGGCCGTATGAAGGGAGAATTGGGAAACTACACTTCGCAAATGCTTGTACTATCCTTTCTGGCACTGGTTCCCCACCAGCTCCAACAAACCTGAGAGTACTGAGGTCATATTTTTCCCAGTTAGGAATTTGAATCATCATTTTCGCCATCGCTGGCATTAGGAAAGTATTAGTTACCTTGTATTGTTGAATAAGTTTGAAGGCCTCCTCAGCATCAAATTGTCGCTGAAGAACCACTGTTGCCCCCACGAGTATGTGAGACAGCGTATACAGCATCATTCCCCCGACATGGAACAGAGGAAGTATAGTAAGTGTAATATCTTGCCGGTTAATTCCCATGTCAACAACAATATCTTGAGCCTTAAAGAACCAATTTCGGTGCTTTAGTGGGACACCTTTGGGTCGTCCTGTTGACCCGGCGGTATATAACAAAGTAATAGGGTCTTCAGAATCGCCAACTATCGGAGGGCTTTCCTCAGGATACCTTTTTGCGATAGTCTCATACTCGCTAGCCCAGTCACAGCCGCTGCCAGCAAATATTACGAAGTTTTTGATACTGCTTTGAGTATCCGCTAAAGCTTTCGCCCTATCACTAAATTCAGCATCGAAGAACATCACTTTGGGAGAACCATCTTCAACTATTCGTAGTATTTCATCAGAGGATAATCGGTAATTTATCGGGAGCAACACCGCACCTACTGTTGCCGCAGCGAAAAGTGCATCGAGATACTCAACGGTATTGCGTGAGATACAAAGTACTCTATCGCCCCTTCTGATTCCTATGTCCAGCAGGGCATGTGCTAACCTACTCGCCCGTTGGCACATCTCTAAATAAGTATACTCTTTTCCATTATATGGCTCGATGACAGCAACCTTGTCAGCATAGGAATCAGCCTTTTTCTGTAATATATAAGCGAAATTCTGAAAAAGCATAGTTTTACCTCCTTTCTGCTTGATACTCTAAACAAGCTCGAAAATAAACCCTCCCGTATTCTCATCATACTTGGATACCTTTACAGGGCTCCCTAAATTTATATCTTTGACTTCACCCTCTATCACCCCGAAAAGCTTACATCCATTACTAAGCTGTATAAGAACGCTTGTGTAAGGCTCCCTGCCCTTGTAGTTATCTGGTGGAAAGAATACGGTGGCAAAATTAACTACTTTACCCTTGCCTTCGGAAGTTGTCTTTTCTACAGCCTTACTTCCACATTTAGGACATAGCTTTTTGGGGGAGAGTGTAACGTTCTCACAGTCATTGCACTTAAAACATTCGACAGATGTAACCTGACCTGATTCCTGATTCATGATAGTACCTTAATTCTTGCTCAGAATATGAGCGGTAACAACAGTACCTGTTCCACCAACGTTGACCGCCATACCTATCTCTGCGTTCTTGGTAGCATTCTTACCATCCCAATCGCCACGAAGCTGTCTTGATAGCTCACATAGCTGATAAGCTCCAGTTGCTCCAACGGGGTGCCCTCTGGTTTTCAGTCCCCCAGACAGGCTGACGGGTAGTTCGCCATCGAAGTATGTTTTTCTTTCTGCAGCCGAATATATACCCGTGCCCTTCTCAGAAAATCCGGCGGCTTCAAGCTGTAAAACCTCGTGAATGTTAACGCAGTCATGTAGCTCAGCGATGTCAATATCCTCAGGACCAAGCTTAGCCTGTTTGTAGGCTTCATTAGCCGCTCTTACAATAGCCGGGTTAGTACTCATGTCCTCAATTTCAGCGATATGGAAACTACCTGATGCTTGCCCTGAACCCTCTATCCAGATTGGATTTTTACAATTCTTAGCCACATCTTCAGAGGCAAGTACCAGAGCCGCCGCTCCATCGGAAAAGGGACAACAATCCAGCAGCTTTATTGGCGGAGACACCACGTCACTATTCAAGACATCATCGCGTGTTACCTGTTTCTGAAAATGAGCCCTTTTATTGAACGAGCCATGGTAGTGATTCTTAACCGATATCTCAGCCAAGAGTTCTTGCAATCTCTCGTCACTCAAACCATACTTACATGCATATGCCTTTGCCACAAGCGCCCAGTAAGCGCCGAATGTCAATCCGGCATTCCGCTCTGATTGGTCCATTGATGTTGCCATTGCTTCCTGCACGGCACTCCCAGGAATTGCCCTCAATCTTTCGGTGCCACCGGCTAGCAAAAGCTCGTACCTGCCGCTCAGGATATTTAAGTATCCCTGCCTGAAAGCTAGGCTACTGCTGCAGCAGGCTGCTTCATATCTAGTGCAAGCTATGTTATTCGTAATACCTAATGCCGATAAAACCAACGGTGAAATATTTGTCTGACTTTCCGAAAAGGCACTGTAGGTATTCCCAATATGTAGAGCCTGAATGTCCTTAAGCTCTATTCCCGCTTCATTTACAGCCTCCATTGCCGCATCTGCAAAAAGAAGCCAGGATGAAACAGGACTGGTACCCGACTTTGTCATCCCTGTCCCGATAATTGCTACTTTCTTACTCATCTGGCAAACCTCTCTTTCAAAATCACTGATTCCGCATAGATAAGCTTTAATTATTTTTCCTAGCGGAAATCAACGCAATATTCATTTAACCTATTAACTACTTTCATATCGCATCGCTTTACCCTGTATTTGACATTGGAGAAAGCTAAAATAGTCTTTGGAAATAAATGGTATCTTTATGTACACTCATTCACTCTCGTCGGAGCTTATCATTCAGTATTCCTTTTGTCAAGAATTTCCCCTCCTGCTGCTGTCTTCAAAAATAGGTTTCGATTGTGATTGAATCTTTGACAAAGGTGTGAAAGGGTGATAGGCTTGTGATGCTGCAAGTGTAACTCTCATCGCAGGGGTGCTGGTGGTCACCTGTTACCGACTAGCTTAATTAGCATTCCGATTCGTGCACAATAAGAAGATAAGCAAGCTTAAACAAAAGTAGGGGGACAAAACTGGCTATGGAAAAGTTTCATTACAAGACTCTTATGATTCAAAAGTCAGGGGCAGTTACCGTAGTTACCTTAAACCGCCCAGAAAAGGCAAACGCAATAAACCTGCCACTTCTCCTGGATCTGAAGAAATTGGGGGACGACCTTAGAACAGATTTAAAGACACGCACTGTCATCATTACCGGCGCAGGTAAGGTGTTTTCCGCTGGGGCTGATATAAGCAAGGAGGCACAAGACCAGTGGTATGAAGACCCACAACCCAATTACAGGCTCTACCAGCGAAACGGACAGGATATTATTCATGCCTTAGAAAATCTAGACCAAATAACAATCGCCGCCATCAATGGACCAGCTGTAGGAGCAGGATTGGGCATAGCTACAAGTTGCGATCTCAGAATTGCATCTGAAAATGCTTTCATTAGTATCCCCGAAGTTTCGTTAGGCTCCATTTACAATCTCAGTTGTACAAATAGTCTTCTTAATCTTGTTGGACCTGCCAACGCCAAGAGGCTAATCTTTACTTGTGACCGTATCAACGCTCAAGAAGCTCTAGCAATGGGGTTAGTAGACAAAGTTGTACCATTAGACCGACTGATGGACTCGGCAATGGAGATGGCAGAGAAAATCGCCTCGATGGACTATACTGCAGTCAGGGTTACTAAAAAGATGATTAATGCTGCCTCAATTGCAAAAACATACGACTTGAGCCTGGTTGAAACAGAACTTGTAGGAGCAATATACCAACAGGGTGCACTAGAAGAAGGCATGCGCGCTTATCGGGAAAAAAGGCAGCCCCATTTTCCTGAAGAGCGACCCCAGTTTCCTAAAGATTAGGGCAAGGTTACAACTATCAGTTAAAGATTTTACCCTCAATTAATTAGTCTGTAGTACCGACGGAAGCTAATATAGTTATTTTGAAGATAGTAGATGACAGTGGAATAAGCCTATAAACAAGTGGCAACATGAATGTAAACTCCGGTTTACCCTTGTAATCAATGCCAAATTCTACACAATATCTGGAGATAGATACTATAATAAGTCCCTAGGTGTATCTCCGATGGTATTCTTCGGAAGTATATCCCTCTACTCTAGGATATTCAGTCTACAATCGCTACTTAGAAACTCTACTTGCACGAAAATCACCGTGAATAAAAAGATTGGTATGACACAAGGTGTATGGAAAAAGCTCTTTACTATAGAGGCGTGTTTGCTCGTACTTTTCATCATGCTTTGCAGAAAGATTGTCAATAGCTCTCTCTATACCATCGAACAACTGTCCATTTTGTATAATGTAAAACAAAAAGGCTGGGTAAATCTAATAAAGATACCCAGCCTCTCAAATACCACTCCCGATATCTATAATACCTGCTCTAACTCTTCCCTATTAGAAGGAGGCTAGTAACATGGTGAGCTTTAACGAAATCAGTAAGAGCATAATAGATGGTAACGCTGCTAAAGCCAAGGAGTTGACTAAGGCAGCCTTAGCGGCAAATGTTCCGGCTAAGGATATTTTAGGTACGGGTCTTATTCCTGGTATTCGGGAGGTCGGCAAACTTTTTAGTTCCGGTCTATATTTCCTGCCCGAGCTGCTCGTATCAGGTAAAGCTATGTCGACGGCAATGGAAATATTAGGCCCGGAATTAAGTAAATCAGAGGTGCCTCCTACCGGTAAATACGCTATCGGAACAGTGCGGGGTGACGTACATGACATCGGGAAAAACATTGTCATTATGATGTTGAAAGGTAATGGCTGGGAGGTAACAGACCTGGGCGTTGATGTACCTCCAGAGGATTTTTGCTCAGCAGTGAAGGAAGGAGATTACCAGATTCTTGGCATGTCAGCCCTCTTAACCACAACAATGCCCACAGCAGTCGACACAATCGAGGCTTTAAAGACTGCTAGACTGAGAGATAAAGTTAAGATTATGGTTGGCGGTGCGCCAACATCAAAAGCATGGGCTGATAAAATCGGGGCTGATGGTTATGCATCGGACGCAGCTGAGGCGGTTATAGTGGCAGAAGCGCTAGTAGTTAAATAACAGGAGGAGATAATATGACAATGACGGGGCTGGAAAGGATACTTACCACACTCAAGCATCAAGAGCCAGATAGAGTACCCCACCTTGATGCAGTAGACCCTGGAGTGAGAGAGCAAATACTACCCGGTAAATCAGAAGAGGATTTTATCGAATACATAGATATGGATGCAGCTATAGTTCATTATACGTATTTTACCAGGTACGATACTTTGGATGAAGCCAAGCACCTAGCACGTGACCAGTGGGGTTCTATCGTAAAATTCACTTCTGAGCTTCTGCCTCATCCCATTGGTCCCGTTCTCAAAGAGGAGAAAGATATTGATACCTATCAGCCACCTGATCCCGACGAGGAGTGGCGATACGAAATAATAGAAAAGCTGGTAAAGAGATTTAAGGGGCAGAGAGCTATCATCCCCACTCTGCCCGATATCTGGAACGTGGTGAAGGACTTCTTTATGGGTGACGTGTGGTATTTCACTGCCATGATAGAAAACCCTGAATTCATACAGCAGGTGAGTAAAATCCCCCTCGAATTCTATCTAAAGTTCATTAAGAACTGTGTGGATGCGGGGGCGGATATTATATGGGTTCACGGCGACTGGGCAGGTACTAAATACCCCATGGTCTCTCCCAAACTTACGGAGAAGCTTATTGCCCCTTACCTTAAGAAACTCGTTGACTATACACACAGCCTAGGCCTATACTGCTGGAAGCACACGGACGGTAACATCTGGCCCGTCAAAGATATACTGCTCAATACCGGTATAGATGCCTTACATCCCATAGACCCGGCAGCGTGCTTGGATATGGCTGTAGCCAAGGCAGAAATTGGCGATAAGGTTTGTCTTATGGGAAATGTGAGTTGCGTTGATGTTTTGCCCAATGGTACTGCCGAGGAGATTCGCCAGGCAACAAAAGAATGCATCAGGAAAGGCGGCAAAGGAGGAGGATTTATCTGCACCTCCAGTAATTCGATTCATTCTGGGGTTCCCGGCGAGAATTATGTAACCTTTGTCAAGGCTATCCACGAGTTTGGTAAATACCCTCTTATGTTAGACTAGGAGGCTCCTCTGTTGTTTGGGCAAGGTAAAGGAAGTGGCAAAATGGAAAATAATAAAGATAAAGTTGCCACAATTGGTATGGGTTGCACTAAGTTTAGCGAGAACTGGGACGTGAGTCCTATTGATCTGATGATTGAGGCTGCTTACATGGTGTTGTTGAACTAACAGAAGGGGAATTGTCTTACAGTTTATTGATTTGTAGGAGGTTACATAAATGCCTGGAGTGCTTGAGGGGGTAAAAGTAATTGGCTTCACACAGGTCGTTGCTACGCCGGCTTGTTGTGCCATATTAGCGGACTGGGGGGCAGATGTAATAAAGGTAGAGCCCCTGTGGGGAGACTGGCAGCGGAACTTTGCCAGTTATCTTAATACGCCCCTTCTCCTAAAGTATGATAAGGGAGATGTGCAGATCCATTTTGAACTCTTAAACAGAAGCAAGAGGAGCATTGCGGTAAACTTGAGGCATGAGCGAGGCAGGGAAATTATGTATAAGCTCCTTGAGGATGCGGATGTCTTTGCGGCTAACTATTCGATAGATGTTCTCGAGATGTTTGGGCTGGACTATTCCAGCTTGCAGAGGTGTTACCCGGGACTTATTTACTGTCTTCTTACTGGATATGGCACGGAAGGTCCGCTTAATAGAGAACGAGGCTATGATTATACTGCCGCCTGGTCTCATGGGGGACCAATGAGTTTGATAGGTGAACCAGGCAGTGCGCCGCCACCTCAGCGTCCCGGGATGATGGATATGGTTGCCGGGGCTCATATGGTGGGTGGAATTTGTGCCGCCTTATACTACAAACAGAAGACGGGCAAGGGACAGTCGTTGGAGCTGTCGCTTTATAATACTGCGGCCTGGACTTTGGGATTGGACATGCAGAGTGCCTTGTTTGGATATCCTGCGCCGAAGGCAGACCGGCGGCATGCTCCCAATCCAATGTATAATACCTACTGTAGTAAAGATGACAGGTGGGTTCAAACGGCAAACCCTGCTCAGGATTACTGGGCTCCGTTCTGCAAGGCTTTAGGGAAGCCGCAATGGGAGAATGACCCGCGCTATGACACCATGGAGAGCCGGGCTGCAAATTGCGAAGAATTGATTAAGCTTATAGACCAAATAATGGCTTCTAGGACTATGGACGAATGGGAGAAGCGCTTCAGGGAGAACGACATTGTTTTTGGAGTTACTCAGACTCCTACCGACATTACTACTGACAAGCAAGCTATAGCTAATGATTTCTTTACCGAAATTGAACACCCAGTTGCAGGGAAGATAAGGCTACTCAACACCACTATAAAATTTAGTGAAACCCCGGCTAAGATAAAGAATGTAGCGCCATCACTGGGTGCGCATACTGAGGAAATCCTGTTAGACCTTGGCTATACTTGGGAGGACATGGCTGG
>Ga0114920_10000931_pt1 | contig 13154 bp, 14 predicted proteins | sample ChitaG_FD_88683 | JGI IMG/M metagenome (GOLD analysis project Ga0114920, IMG submission 88683) | Deep subsurface microbial communities from South Pacific Ocean to uncover new lineages of life (NeLLi) - Chile_00310 metaG | ecosystem: Environmental > Aquatic > Marine > Oceanic > Sediment ... | reverse complement strand
GGATATTATTGCAAGGCAATATGCGGTTTTGATTGAATCGATTATTTATTAACCAAGAACCTCCTCAAACAGTTCCTGATATTCTTTTACCATTCGATCAAGGGTGAACATTTTTTCGACTTTAGCGCGATTGTATTCTCCCATTTCGCGCCTTAGTTTTGGCGAATCGGCCAGAAGATTAATTTTTTCCGCAAAGGCGTTCACATCTCCCACAGGACACAAGAATCCGCCCTTGCCATTGTCAATCAGTTCCGGAATGGCAGAGCAATCGCTTGCTACTACCGGGAGACCACATGCCATTGCTTCAGATACAGCTAGTCCGAAACCCTCCCGCACCGTTGGCATCAGTAAAATATCCATTTCTTGATAACGATTCGGCATGTCTTCAAAGGGAACAGAACCCACGGATTGAAGTTTGGGGTGTGAGGACAAACTGTTTCGGGTCCTAAGTCCCTGAGTGTAGAAAATACGAATATTCTTTTGGAGCTGATTTGCAATTGAAGGGAGCCAGTGAGCACCTTTTCTGCGGATGAGGTTTCCTGAAAAAAAAACACGAACTTCTTTCCGGGAGGGTTGTGCAGAAGACGCGGGTGTAAATTGATTAACATCTACGCCATTGTAAATGACTTTAACGGGTTGTGATATATTCAGATCCTGTCGGACGAGGTGAGCTGTAAAGTGGCTGACTGCCGTTATTGTATGTGCTTTTTTAATTGCCAATCGTGTCCACATGCGCAGAGCCGTTAAATGATGGATGTTTATAAGCAATGAACAGTATGGCCGCATCCGACCATCCAGGACATAGCCGTGAAAGGTTAGAACCAGGGGGACTGATTCTCGATAAAAAAACCTGGCATAATCCGGGGTTGTGTGTATTAGATCGGCGCCTTTGGCGGAAACGGTTAAAGGCAATAAAAACGGAAGCAATGTCCAATATGGGTTGTATCCAGCCACCCGATATTTCGAGATATGTTTCTCTAAAAGGCTATGAACCACATAGGCGCCACTTTCTGTGGCCATGGGGCTTAAAATTTTTATTTTATTCATCACTTTACAATATTTCTTCTCAATTTCGGAAGAAAGCAGAGTTTGTAAGGGGAATAAAGTGTTCGAAAAATCAATTGGGCCAGCCTCCATAAAAGATTTTTTTCATTCAGGTCTTGGATTCTGAATTCTTCCTTCAGGCGCCTTGGCAAATGAGCTCTGCCGCTACTGATACCGGCCTTGCCAATTAAAGAAATGGGCATCTTCCCGAATTTTATCGTGCATTGAGATAACAGTGCCCGATAGAAAAAGTCGTAATCCATCGATATTGAATATTGACCATTAAATGCTCCTATTCGGTCAAATACTCTGCGATGTACAAAAACTCCCTGGTGAGGAAAGATATTTCGAAAGCGATGCCACCACAACAATCTGATGGGTTTTGCTAATATTGTGCTTTGAATCTCTGATTCACAAATAACGGGGAAAGTGTATATATCAAATTCTTCATCTTTAAGAATGGAATAGACTTTTTCAAGTATAGAATTATCTAATAAAGAATCATCGGCTTGAATTACTATAATATATCGGCCCGTGGCACGTTTTAACCCTTTGTTGAGGGCGTCTGCGATACCGTGATCGGATTCCGAAATCCAGGTGAGATTGTATGTATTTTCAAATTTTTCAAGTATATCCAGCGTATTGTCTTGTGATCCTCCATCTATGACAATATGTTCCAAATTCTGGAAACTTTGGTATTTGATGGATTCTAAACTCCTCATTAAAGTGGATTCGTTGTTGAAAGAGGCGGTAAGAATTGAGATAAAAGGAGATTTCTTCATCTTTCAAAAGTATTTCGGCTACTTATAAATATAAAGCTCACTGAGGCCTTTCCATAAAATCTTCTTTTCGCTTAGAGTACTTCGGCTTCGCTCCTTATCCCTATCAAATGAGCGAATCAAACTCTTGAGAAGTCCGGATTAACAACATAATTGTGATGGTGAAGACCTGATCATTCTGTACTCAATTTTGCTGTAGCGCCCCCGTCTACGATCAAGGACTGCCCGGTTATGAAAGACGACTGCTCAGTGTCGGCCAGGAACAGGATTGCGCGTCCAATCTCTTCGGGTCGCCCCACCCGGCCCGTGATGTGCCTGGCGCCCAGAGAGCGAATCAGATCTTCCACATTTTCTTCCTGCACATTGCTCCGACATAGACCGGCACGGAGCATTTCGGTATCCACAGCGCCCGGCAAGATGGCGTTTACTCTGATTTTGTCTTGGGCAAATTCCAGAGCCATTGACCGTGTTAAAGTCAAGAGAGCCCCTTTACTGGCAGCATATGCCGCCATACCGGGAGAAGTGGCGACTGCATGTACAGAACTTACATTCACAATAGCACCACAGTTCTTTTTGAGAAGAGGATGGGCAGCAACGGCAAGAAGATATGCCGACCGCACATTTGAAGCCATCGTCAGATCCCATTCAGACAGGCTTGTTTCAATTAACGGCTTGCAAACCTGGACTGCTGCATTGTTGATCAAAGCATCTAACCGACCCTCCTGGGCAGACACTTCATCAAGGATTTGTTCTGGAGTATCAGGCTGGGAAATATCCGCTTGAATAAAATGTACTACTCCTGGCAGATCTATTTTTTTATTTTTATCAATACCTACCACTTGCCAGCCTGCCGTGGCAAATATCTTGGCGGAAGCTCTTCCAATTCCACCGGCCGCTCCTGTAATAATCACCACCCGTTTCATTCCCGTGCCCTCTGCAATCCATTAATAAGGTTCGCAATGGTATTTTGATGCACCCGTTCCCATGCTTCCGGGCTGCTGTTGGCATTATGCGGCGCCGTCATCACGTTTTCCATCTTACGTAAGGGGCTGTCGGTCGGCAATGGTTCAACTTCAAACACGTCCAGCGCAGCTCCGGCAATCCGTTTTTCCCGAAGGGCCTTCATCAGGGCTTGCTCGTCAATAATGGGTCCGCGTGCCGTATTGATAATAACGGCTGTGGGTTTCATTAGAGAGAAAGAATGGTCGTCCATCAAATGGTAGCTGGTTGGATTCAGGTCACAGTTAAGACTGACAAAATCAGCTTTTTGCAGCAACTTTTCCTTGGAAAGCATTTCAATGTTAGTCTCGGTCAGAAAATCGGTCGGCATTTCCACCAGGTCATTGCCTATAATATGCATCCCGAATCCTATAGATCGACGCGCTACAGTTTTGCCTACATTTCCTACTCCAATGATTCCTAAGGTGCATTCTCGCAACGAACGTCCGGGAATTTTGTGCCAGATGCCCTCACGCGTATTCCTGTCCATCCATGGAAGATTTCGGGCAAAACAGAGCATGTAACCAATTACAGAATCGGCAACCGGTTCGCTGAAGGCGTTCGGTGTATTACGCACTGCTATGCCGTACTTTCGGCAAGCCTCAAGGTCGATGGAGTCAATACCTGTACCCCACTTTGAGATGACTTTTAACTTCAATGCTGAACGAAGAACTTTTTCAGTAAAATGATCATCTCCGCAAATAGCCCCGTCTACCTCTTCAATCCACTCAAGCAATTCATCTTCTTCCATACGTTCATTCACCGGTGGAATAAGCAAATCAATATCATGTTTGTCAAAGACATTACGAAAGCGGTCAATCACCGGCTGCATATAAGGGGCGGAGACCATCACTTTCCATTTCATAACCCTACTCCTTGTCTGAAAAATATAATGTGAAAAATAAAACTGAATGGATGTCTAGTCCCTTCTGATCAGGACAGCCCTTGCAGGGGCTCCTTCAGCTCCTACAATCTTTAAAGGCAGGCAAATCAGTTCATATATTCTTGGATCAATGCCATACAGGTTTAGGCCTTCAAGAACGACTATTTCTGCTTCAAGCAAGATCCTGTGGGTAATCAAACCATCTTTATTATAGCTCCCGATTGAGAGATAATCTATGCCGATTAGACGAATGCCTCGGTTGACTATCCAGCGCGCACCGTCCATGGTAAGAGCCACGTAGTCTTTTCTGAACTCGGATATTCCGGCACCCCAAAGCTCTGAGTTGCGCGTGCGTATTAAAAGCCGTTCGACATCTGGCGGCAGGTCAAGACCGGCTAAGTCTCTGGCGGTAATTTCGCTGACTCCTGGAAGATAGGTTACAGTAGCTGGACCGATGAGAATTTCGAGTGACTATTGCTCAACAGCGGCGCCATCTTCCAAAAAGTGTAAAGGTGCGTCAACATGAGTTCCAACATGGGTGTCACACTCCAGAAGAGAATTGTTGCACTCATCCCCAGTATTCAGTCGTTTAGACTGATGTAGACGAATTCCCGGGCTGCCCGGCCATACGGGAATGCTGGGACTCAAAGGCAAGGAAATATCAATGATCTTCACGATACGAGCGTTCCCCGGTTTGGTAATCTACCAACATCCCGTGGCCTTTTTGAGGCCGTAGGGTTTTTATTTGCTGCCTATTGTGATTCGGATAATAGAATGTCTGCTTTATCCGGCTTGTCAGCAGGCCTCGCTGGGTGAAACCGCGATAGGTCCCCAGAAATTGCATCAGGCGAAAACGTGGAATTCCAGCCCAATTTCGTCCAAACATGCTTTTGCGCAAAGCTGCCACGTAGTCACTGAGTACATTGGTTAAAAAAAGAAAGATAAAATCTCCGAAATGGAAATGTTCATCGGGTAAAATGCGCTTGAGAGCAATTGCTTCACGTCTGTAGCGGTTGTATATCTGTAAAGGCGTTTCATTGTGTACGTGCACAACTTCTGCATTGGCATCGTAGACAATCTTTAAACCTAATTTCATGGCTCTTTTGGCCCAGTCAAGGTCTTCCAGACCTGTCAAGTCCTCATTATAAGGCAATTGCTCCCATATTTTTCGCCGAATCGCAGCATTGGCATTGTTGCAAAAAGGATGATTCTGGTTCGGATTTGACTTGTCTGGAAACCACTTAGCGAAGACTTGATGTTCCGAGTATTTTGTATTTTTATTTCCGCGTTGCTTGCCATAGACCAATGCTACTTTAGGATCTGAAAAAGGGGCCAGTAGACAATCAATCCAATTTTTATATACAGGATAAACATGAGCGCTGGCAATGATGATGAACTCGCTACTTGCTGCTTTACAACCAGCGTTAAGCGATCGGCCAAAAGAGAAATCCTCAGGCTTTATGGTTACGATTTTCACCGGAAACCGGGATGTGATAGAAAGGGTCGCATCGGTTGATCCGGAATCTACGATGATGATCGCAACATTCCGGACCGTCTGCTGAAGTATTCCATGAAGCAGTTGTCCGATGTTATCCTCTTCGTTGTAGCAGCGAATCATAATTGTTGCTCTATGGGTCATGGCTATGAGGGCTATTTTATGTATTTAAAAATTCACTAAGGGACTGCCGTTCAAAAATCTCCAGCTTGCCTCCTTCTGTGCAGTTAACAATTTTTCTCCCATATCTCTCAAAGATATCTTTTGCCGCTTCATAATGTAATTCTGAGCCAAGTATGTCCGGCAACTGCCACCTTGCCCCTACAGTAAAGTAATTTGGATCAAAATGATTGGGGTCCTGTTTATCTGCAATGACCGTCATGTTTGCCGGACCTTTTGTGGCAAATGAATGGTCACAACCTACCAGTGCGATGTCCTTGAATCCCATATGAAACGCAAACTGCATGGCAACATATGTAACTGAATAACCCTGATGTACCGACATGGAGCAATCTCTTGCAAACTTCCTGCTGTTACCGGCTGAGTAATAAAAAAGCACATTCCTGCGTAACCTTACCCACTTACGGCCCTTAGAATCAAGAAAGAGTGGCAGATTGGTTTTGTTATAAAAATCAGCATTCTGTTCAATAACATACTTGTTAGCCGCTATAATCACTGATGGACGAAATTTTGTTCTTGAAAAAAGAAGGTTTATCTTGTTCAGACCAAAAGTAAACACCTTGTGTTTTATGATGTTGCCAAAATCAACACTGTTCAGGCTGGGGCCGTTACATAGAATAATGGCTTTCTGCCTGGAGAATCTGTCCGACCATGTCCCGATCCTCTTTCTTGATATCCATGAATATGGGTGCAAATCCCAAAGGAGACGCAAAAATACTAGCTCGGCAGCAGTAAAATAGGGATTAATTGTAGCTCTTGGCTCTTTGTCGAGGTTATTCCGTTGGCTCATTTGCTCTTTCGCAATTTAAACAAAGCTTCTGCCAGTTTCCAGTCTTCATTGTCGTCAATATCAATAGCTTCTAGCTTGCCCACAGGAAACATATTCGGCCTCAAGCCGATACGCTTGCTGCCCGCTGTAAGAAAAGACTCCCTGGAAAACAGGTAGATGTTGGAATTTTCCTCGAAAAGGGGAGGGAGATCCTGAGTACGCAGTAATTTTTGCGGATTATGATTCACGGGTTCTCCAGAGTCCCAGTAAAGACGACTTTGTATCATGGTAACAGAAAAAAGCGAGTCATATTCAGGGAGCAGTTTGAAATACTCGCGTATCGCCCGTTCAAGAGTTTCTCTAGTTAAAAGGGGGTTAGTGCTGTGGGTCTGTAAAAAATGTTCAGCTTTCGTGGTTTGAATATCGTGGGCTATAATATCATTCATTGGGACTAAATCTCCCCGGAGTTTTACAGGGCGCTCGACAATTTTCACTTTACTGAAATGTTTAGGGGCATCACCTGCGATGTGTTCACTGTCAGTATTGATCAGGATCTGCTCGACAAGCAGACAAGACTCCAGCATCTCTGCTACATGGTGAAAGAGGGGCCGACCTGCAAAAAAACGTATATTTTTATTGGGGACCCTCTCTGAGTGGGCTTTCATGGGCATAAGAGCAGTAACTTTCATTTTCCTGCTTCCGCTAAGACCGTTCCATATAAAGAGGTATAAGCTACAAATATTATTTGAACGTTTTAGCTTTTAAACTTTGATAAATCTTATATTCCATGGATATTTTATACCTAATCAATAACAAACACTTCTTTGTGTTTTGTATTACGATTGAAAGAAAGGTTCTCAAAAGACGAGTCGATTTATAATCTTGATTGCTTTGTAAATGAGATTCTTTAAATCTGTTAACAAAATAATCCATTTTCATTCTCTTTTCAGGGATTTTGTGGAAAACAAATGCAGCAGCAACAAATCTTCGTTTAAATTCTTTTTTCCCCAAGTACCATTCCTCTCCTCCAATAAGTAATGAGCCCTTTCTGCCTAAAGCAGGATCAAATTTATGGGTAAGCAAAATACTCTGTCTTGTACCAATATTTGTTCCCAAGAAATATTCATCGTCTGTTAACCACCTGTCAGTTTCACCAAAATATTTTAAACTCCACTGTCCCCAGATAGATGAATCTAATAAAGGGGTCGGTTTGACTTCAAAGAAAGGGACAATATTGCCGCCGATGACATCAGGATCATCATCGGTGATTGCCTTAATATAGGCATCCACCAATTGCGCACATGGCACAGCATCATCATCAATGAAATAGACATATTCTCCTTTACTTTCTTTTACACCTCGGTTTCTTGCATATGATAATCCAAGGTTCATTTCCCGAATTATCTTGAAGTTACACTCTCCCAGATCTATCTTTTTTATAACCTCAAGTAAATCTCCATAGTCATCCGAATTATTATCAACAACAATGACTTCATATTTTTCTTTTTGAGCTGATTGATTTACCAAACCATATACGGTATCTGAAATCCGCTTTGATGCATTGTAGCAACAAACTACAATACTTATTATGATTTTATTTTCTTTCACGTGAATTACACTTTATTACGATATTAACATGATCATTAGAATAGAGTTCTATAATCAACCCGATCGAAGACTTCCAAACATCCTCCAACAGTTGCGTTACATATTTCACGACCGTCTGTCTCGAAGTATATTTTTGCCTTTTTATATGCCATTTCCATGCGGTCAACTCTCGGATCATGCCATCTTTTGCCCTTCCCAAAATAAGCCGGATGAAAATGATTAGGATCATCGCCCTGTGATGTCCATTCGGTTCCATCCGTTATGACATTGCCAGGTCTTGTATAGTTGTGGTCAAAACCAATTAAATAAACTTTTGAGAAACCCATGTAGTATGCTAACTGCATACAAACATAGCTTACTGTACCTCCTATCCAGACAAGCTTGCCTGCGTTTCTTGAAAAATTCGGCCACCCAGTTTTCATGTCAAAATCATACATTGCGCGAAAGTAGCTGTTATTCTTTCTATGGAAACCTTCGGTGAGAAACTGCAATGGAAAAAAACAGCGCGACCGCGTTACATATTTCTTGATATCCTCAAAGCGATCTTCGTATACAAGCCAATCCTCGACTGTATAGTATGTTGGATGGAACCCCAGCCAATCATATATGAGGAAAACGCAATTTACCCCAAAAGTAATCTCGTTTTTCAATGGTGCCGGATCAATCTTAAGCAGTGACGGCCCACCACCAAGAATGAAACATCTCTGTCCTTTGTGCGTGTTCCTGAATCCCTTAATATCTGGTCGTTGTGTTTTTAATAAATAATATGCCATATAAAAAAGAGGTTTTTGCCCCAGTGATATGGCAATGTCATAAAGACGCGACTCCAATTGAGAAAATATGTACCTTCTCTCTCTCATCAGATAGACAGTGCAAACTTTGCAGTCAAAATAAAGTTCGCCATCTTTCTTTTTGCGTAATTTACTAACCTTTGCAAGAAAGTTTTCAGTCTAATTCCACATACTGCCTTAGCTTTAACAAAAAGGCTTCTTCCATGATAATTAACAATTTCGTAACCAAATGACTTCATAAGACCAACTATTTCATCAGCATTGTTTTGCCCATCGGGGTCCGACCAACTGTGAATTTCAATGAGAAATTTTGTTTTTCCTTTTCTCAGTATTCTATTTGAGCCTTCAAGAACGCGCAACTCACTTCCTTCCACATCAATTTTTACAAAATCAGGGGTATCAACCTCAAAAAGGGCATCTAGTGTGACAGATTCACACCGAACTCGTGACCATTCTACTTTCTTATCAGAAATCCTTCGTTGGAAAAGTCCCCCACTAACACCTGAATTTGTTGTAAAAAACGATATTTCTCCATTCCTATCAGATACTACATTTTCTAACGGAATCAACTCATTATTACTTGTTCTTTCCCATTTCTTACAATTTCTCTCCAGCTCCTTAAAACGAATGGGATCAGGCTCTATAGCATATATTATGCCCCCCCTCATGCATTCATTAGCAAGTTTGGTATATTGACCTAAACTTGCGCCAATATCGACAAAAATCTTTGATTTCTTTATAAGCCGTGGGAGATGTAAAATCACCTCTCTTTCATGACAATTTTCGGAAAAATAGGCTTTGTTCAATCCATCATATATTTCATTTAGCTCCATAGTCTAATCCTTTCAACAGCCTGACAAAGACTCTCTCAGAATATTTTATCAGTAAATCTATATGAAAAATAATCAACAAGAATCTCCCGCGTTGCTGACATATTTGTAAAGTCAAAATTATTATGTTTACTATGAAAATGCTTCATTGAAACCAAACGATCTTGGCCAAAAAACGGCTTACAATATGCATTATTAACGAGCTTTTCCTTCATATCATTTTTTGTTTCAGAATTTTTTGTCCGCATAATAACGGCACTTATAATACTATTGGGTATAAATCGTGTTATTGGATTTACAATTCGTTTAAAAGAAGGTTCTTTCAGCAACATTGCGCCCACAGACTTGACGTCATCAATTATTTTATGATCTTCGATTTCACTATCTTGACGAACAATCTTTGTCAGCTTTCCTGACTGTACAATCCCTTCAAAATACTTAAAAAAATCCCACCAGCTTATTTTTTCATGTCCTGCAATATTAAATACGCCGGATGAAAAATCATTTAATTGCTTCAGTAAGAACCTTGATAAATCCAGTACATACAACGGCTGAATCAACCCATCCATTGAATTGTAGCCCACATCTCCAGAGTTAAATGCGGCCATAATGTTATCTGTCCATGGCCTGCAATAAGGACCGTAAACAATCGTGGGTCGCAGGATTAATATCCTTGATTGCTCGGCAATCTTTAACAATTCTTTTTCAAATTGTAGCTTGGAGTATGCGTAAGAATCATGTTTAGGTGGTTTGAGCGAGCTATCTTCATTAAATTCCACTTCATTAGCAAAAGGTTCATAAACAGACATGGTACTGATATGAATTAATTTAGTACGATTATTTAATTTCAGAAATTTTCCTAAAAATCTGACGAGAATTTCGATCTGCTCATCAGTTATAAGCCCATCTCTTTTACCAAAAGGATGAGAAAAGTTGATAATATATTCCATATCACCGTCAAGCTTGACTGAATTCATGGATGAGTATGGCACATATCTTATATCAATCTTATGGCGCGCAATATTCGTCAGGCTCTTCGGAGCTGTAGTAAACACAACAGGTGTTATCGATTTATCCTGCAAAATCAACCGAACAAAATCATACCCTATGAATCCCGTCCCGCCAAGTAGCGCTATCTTCATTATCAAAAGCCCCCCTTGATTAATTCCGCATTGGAATAGGCGGCATCGATCAGCTCTGCAATCTTAAGAGAATCATCAGGGCCTACACCGTTGTTTATCCTTGCAAGGATGTATTTATTATAATAATCGTCAATTAAGGAGCTAAAATCAACGCAGTGATTAAATATCATATCGCCGGGAGCAGCCAAAAATGAAACATTATTTTTCAAGTTTACTTTAATGTCGTTGTTTCGTACACCTACCCTTACTTCAGCCTTTTCAAAATCAAAGACTGTTTCATTTGAAAAATTACGATTGCGGCTTAAAGACAATAATACAGGGATTCCCTTATCAGCACTCAATTTCAGAACACAGTTAGCTTCTACCGCCGGCGCTAAGGCATCCATTCTTGATTCGATAAGTTTAATCTCTTTAAAAACCTGAAAAAGAAGATCAATCGCATGAGGACCGGTATCCATTAAAACACCTCCGCCGTTCAATTCATTACTAAACGACCCCATGGATACAGCATCCCAGTTAAACACTTCGCCCTCAAATAAACGCACACTTTTAAGCTCTCCAAAAAGGCCCAATTCCCATAATGACTTAATCAAAGTGTATGCTTTCAGAGTACGTCGTATTAAATGTACAAAGACTTTTTTTTCTTTTTCACTTGCTATTTGACAAATTATACGTGCTTCATCGGCATTTATTGTCAATGGTTTTTCTATCAAAAACACATCAGCGTTTGCTTGCAATAATTCAAAGTATTCAAAATGGAATTTGGGCGGAGTAGAAATAAGCACGAGATCATAGATATCTTTCGGGTCAGGCAATTGATCAATTAATTCAATTTTGGTATCGCTTTCAAAACGTTTACTTAACGCAGCACGCCGCTGAGGATTTGTTTCCAGTATATAAACGTGCCTGCATCCCAAAATATCAATGAATCTCGGTAAGTGATGGTTGATTGCCATAGCGCCTGCGCCGACAATTAAAACATTTGAAAATTTGCTATCCAATTACTTCCTCAAATAATAACTATGAAAATTTACTAATGATTGATATCTGAAAACACAACATCGCACATCAGCATATTGAATTTTCGACGAACCATTTTTTCTTTACGAGTATATTTGTCAGTAGGCAAGCAGATAGGAACAGGGCATGGATGATGGATTAGGTATTTTTTAAGAAAGATATCCATTAGTTAGATGAACCCAGTGGAATAGGACAATGAAGTTACTATATCTAGTATTTTCTAAATACTATCGTTTTCCAGGAATGGCCAAGACACTCAAATGCATTCGATGTTTTGATAACTTCGTCTACAAATTTTGTTACATCTGGCCAGTCTGGATGACCGTAGTCATCAATTAACAAATAACCATTTGAGCGAACCAGAGGAGAATATTTTTCAAAATCCTCCTTGATGCCTTCATAGCTGTGATCTCCGTCAATAAATAAATAGTTGTAGGTTTTTTTTTTCGCCTCCGAAAATGCTGCTCTGTCAGTAGAATATTTCTTTATTAATGTGTATGATTTTTGTGAAATTTTATGCAGTTCCATATTTTTCAGAATCACTTTTTCTGTAATTGGTAACCCTGTACAAGGATCACGCTTGTTATCACCATAATATCCGTCCAAAGGGTCGATCATGGTAATGTGACAATCTTTAAAAAGAGTGGATGCCAAGTCATATACGACTATCGCATTTACACCGTAAAGAGCGCCGATTTCCATATAATCAAGTTTTTCTTCCTTCTCAAGCGCTTCAGCAACCAGGAGATGCAAGATTACATCCTGCGAATTGCTGGCGAGTCGACCTATGCATGAGTGTTCTATATATCGGATTCGATTTTCCAGATACCTGATATGATGTTTATTTACGGACAAATTCAGTATTTTTCCCCAGTAGTCGCAAAAACCTTTCTCATCTTGGTTGTTGAGCTCACGGCAAAACCCTTGAAATGAACTTGATTCTCGGCGTGTAAATGAATTTTTTCTTTCCTTTTCTTCAGATCGTACTTTATCCTTCAGCAGACCTTCTATTCGGTAAAATAAAAGCACAAAAAATACAAAAGACACAAACAACTCTAGAAAGATTGAAAGGTGGTAACCAGGCAATTGTAGTGTCCAATAAATCGCAATAATTATACTGACTGTTAACCAGCCAGTCATGATTAATAGCTGATGAATCTGTTTGATTCTCTGCGAAATGTACCTAACACTCATTTTGATATCCGGCATTTTTTGAGACCTTTGTATAACCCTCAGACAAGTCGCACAAATGATGATCGTCTTCGAAAGCTGTGTTTTTAAGCTTTGAAGTTATACATAAAAAAACCTGACTACTCTGTAATAATTTACCAAAATCGGTTAATTCAGATAATAGATGTCTATTAGATTCTTTCAGTTTCCCATGTCAGATCCTGGAGAACGAAACCGGGTCTTCTCTGAATATATTCAGGCTCTTTGCACTCTCGTGAGTCTGAAAGGGAAAAACGCACCACATCTGTCAGTCGATCATAGTTTCGTCCATAAGGAACTCCCAATGCAAATATTAAAGAATATTTCCCTTCATTGAGCATATCTGTGGGTATCTTAAACTTTGTTTTGTAAGTGCCTGACTCTCTCTTTTGGTGCAACCGACGG
>Ga0114920_10000929_pt1 | contig 13181 bp, 8 predicted proteins | sample ChitaG_FD_88683 | JGI IMG/M metagenome (GOLD analysis project Ga0114920, IMG submission 88683) | Deep subsurface microbial communities from South Pacific Ocean to uncover new lineages of life (NeLLi) - Chile_00310 metaG | ecosystem: Environmental > Aquatic > Marine > Oceanic > Sediment ... | reverse complement strand
TTTTATATTATACAGTTCCATAATTTTATTTGTTTTTTTTCTTTTTATTTCATGGATAGTTTATCTGTGGGGTATTTTTCAAAAATTTAGTCTTTCTTATAAAAGCGCTGTTCATTTAGTGTTTTGGTCTGGGGTGAATAATTTATTTCTTATTCTTTTAACGATAGTTTTGTATCCCGCTTTGAAATATAAAGGTGTTATTTTTTTGGGTCTATTTCTTGTTTTGTTTTTTATTGTTTGGTATATATTTAGATTAACAAGAGCTATAAGCATATCATTTCAGGTGCAGATTAAAAAGGTAGTTCTTGCGTTTGGGGGAATAACTTTTACTTTATTTGCAATAGTTTTTTTATATTATCAGAGTTTTCATAATACTTATGATTTTGTAAAATTTTTTGCTAATACTTATATTCCTTGATATAAATTTTTTGTAAATTTCTGATTCGTTATGCAAAGCAGTGAATTAGAAATGTTAGAAAGTTTTTTCCTTCTTTAGGCGGATCCGCTGTGGCGGAGTTTATTTTCTTTTTCAAAAGAAAGTAGAGAATAATTATTATTTACAACTTATTTAAATATTAAAATTAGTTAAATTTTTTATCCAAAGAGGGTTATGTATTTATCAAAAATAAAGTTATTTGGATTTAAATCCTTTGCAAAGAAGGCAGAGATAATGTTTGATGATGGGATTACTTGTATAGTTGGTCCAAACGGATGCGGTAAAACAAATGTAGTTGATGCAATAAAGTGGGTATTAGGGGAACAAAAAATCTCCAACCTCAGAGGGGAGAAAATGGAGAATGTGATATTTAATGGTTCTATTAACAGAAAACCTCTTGGGATGGCTGAGGCGACTATTGTTATAAAAAATAATGATGGAATGCTACCAATTGAATATTCTGAAGTGGAGATAAAAAGAAGGATGTATCGTTCGGGGGAAAGTGAATATTTTTTGAATAATGTGCAGTGCAGGCTTAAGGATATAACAAATCTTTTTATGGATACAGGGATAGGAGCAAATGCGTATTCTATAATAGAGTTAAAGATGGTTGAAGAGATAATCAGTGATAAGTTAGAAGACAGAAGAAAATTATTTGAAGAGGCTTCTGGAATAACAAAGTATAAAAAGAGAAGAAGTGAAACCTTTAAAAAATTGGAGGATACAAGACAAGATCTCCTCAGAGTAAATGATATTATTATTGAGGTAGGAAGAAAGGTCAACTATTCAAAAAGGCAAGCTGCAAAGGTAAGAAGGTATCAAAAGATAAAAGCAGAATTGAAAATAAAAGAGAATGAAATTTACAGAAGTTGTCTTTATAATATTAGATTAAAAAAGCAGCCCCTTATAGAAAATATCAATAAACTTAAGAGTCTTAAGGATAGTAGCGAGGGGGAACTCGCAAAAGATGAAGCCGCTCTTGAAAAATTAAGAGCCGATATGGTTATTCTTGATAATAAGTTAAGTGAAGTGCAGAGGGAATATAATAATATTATTGATGTTTTAAATAACGAACAGATGGAATTGGCTATTGCAAAGGAAAAGGTGAATACATTTTGTGAAAATATACGAAAAGTCGAATCGGAAGAAATAGAGATTAATACTCAAATTGTCGAAAACGAAGTAAGTATGAAGGAAAATAAAGGAAAATTGAATATTCTTACAGAAAAGATTAGTGAACTTAAAGCAGAACAAAAAATCTATACGGAGGAACTTAATGAATTCTATAAGGACTATTATGAAAAAAAGAACAGGTTGTCAGTAGCACAGACAAGGATAGTCGAATTAATAGAAAAATATGCTGAAAAAAGCAGAAAACAGGATAAGATACTTTCAGACCTCCGTCAGAGAGAAGAGAAGATATCCTCAATGGTAAAAGAAAGCAAATGGATAAGAGAAAGACTTCTGAGCAAAAAGGAGATTTTACAGAGTCTGACCACCGAGAGAAAAAAGATTGAAGATTTTCTCAATGAAAAAAAGTCAGAACGCTCAAGAATGCAAAACGATATGGAAGCGAAAAAGGCGATGGTTGATGAGTTAAAAGAAAAGATTATTAATCTTAAAAATCTTATTGAAATTGATAATAAGAAAATAGAGTTTTTATATCAGATAATTTCAGAAAAAGGGAAATTATCTGAAGGAAATGAGTTTCTTTTGAAAAGGAGAGAATCTGTTGAAGGTTTTCTTGGAACAGTGAGTGAGTTGATTAGCACTGAGGAAAAGTATCAAAAGGCAATAATTTCTGCCCTTAATCAAACTTCAAACTTTCTTGTTTTTGATAATGAAGAAAATGCTTTTAAAGCAATTAAATTAATTGCAGAGAAAACCAGTGGTGGGGTTGATATAATACCATTAAATAGAATTAATGAGATTAGTATAAATATTCAAAAAAGAGTGAATATTTCTGGTGACAGAATTATTGGGTGGGCAAATGATTTTGTGAAGTGTAGTAAAAATATAAAAAAGATGGTTGATTTCCTTTTGTATGATATATTAATAACTGAAGATAGTATAATGGAAAGAGGGTTTGATTTGGTCGCTCGAGAGAACGGAGTCGGTGTTGTTGATATTTCAGGAATGATGATAGACAGGCAAGGATTTGTGCACTCTATAGGGGATAGTAAGCATAGCGAAGTAGAAGGTAAACTTTCTGAGATTGAAAAGATTAAAACAAAAATAGAACAAGTAAAGAAAAGTATAGAAGAATCGGAAATGATTAAGGTTGACTATTTAAGGCAAATAGAAGATATTACTGATAAACTGAACCTAACTGGTTTTGAGATATTAAATTCCGAAAAGAGGTTAAGAGAGATAGAGAACGAAATATCTGTTTGTGATTATGATGTAAAAAAGGACAGAGAACAGTTGGGTAAAATGGAGAAAGAACGCAAACAACTTGAAATTTTTAAGGTTGATAAAGAAGCGTTCGAAAAACAAAAAGCAGAGTTGAAAATGCTTAAAAATGAACAGATACGACTTCAAGTTGAAATCGAAAAATTAAAAATTCAAGAGGAAAAAATCGAACAAAAAAGAAAACTCCTTGAAAACTCTGTTTATGAAAAAAACTTGAGGTTGATAAAGTTTCAGGAAGAATTAAAAAGAATTGATATAGATTTTATAAGAAATGTTGAACTTGACAAAAAATACAAAAAAAGAATCATCTCAGGAAGAGAATCAATATTAAAGATAAATGAAGAGATAAAGGATTGGGAAAAAAGAATCGACAGTGGTCAGAACAAACTAAATGAATTAATAATTACAAAAAATGATTTTGAAGAAGGAATTGACAATATAAGAGGTAAGCAGGTTAATCTTAAAAACGAATTATTTGAAGAGGAAAAAAGGATAAAAGATAAGAGAAATCAGAGAGACAAGAGAGTAAGTGATATTTTCGAATCGGAAATGAAATTATCAGGACTTCAGCAGGAAGAAAAGATATTAATGGAAAAAATTGATGATGAGGGTATAGAGGTTTCAGAGGATGATAAATTGGATGAAACAGAAATTGAAATTAAAAGAGGTGGGATCGAGGCATTGGATAAAAAATTGGAGTCTTTTGGGCAGATAAACTTTGCAGCCGTGGATGAATATCAAGAAGAAAAAGAAAGGTATGATAATTTTATAAAGCAGAGGAATGATATTATAGAAGCAGAAAAAACTCTGCTTGAGACTATTCAGAGGATAAATAAAACAGCATGTGAAAAATTTATGGAGACTTTCGGAAAAGTAAGAATGAATTTTAAAAGTGTATATTCAAAGTTTTTTGAAAATGGTGATGCGGATTTATTACTATCCGATGACTCTGATCCTCTTGAATCTAAAATTGTGATAATTTCAAAGCCATTTGGCAAAAGACTTCAGTCTATATCGCTTCTTTCTGCTGGGGAAAGGGCTCTAACTGCGATAGCTCTGCTTATGGCTATATATCAAGTAAAACCAGGCCCGTTTTGTGTATTGGATGAGGTGGATGCTCCCTTGGATGATTCTAATATAGATAGATTTATAAATATCTTAAAACTTTTTTCGAAAAATACACAATTTATTGTCGTTACTCACAATAAAAAGACTATGGAGATTGCAAAGTATATTTATGGAATTACTATGGAAGAAGGGGGAGTTTCGAAAATTGTTTCAACTAAATTTACTGATTAATTTTAAATGAAAATAATCAAAAACTTAAAGGAAATATGAAAAAGTACAAAATAGGAGGTAAAAATGGCTTTAGAATTTACGGATGAAAATTTCAAGAGAGAGGTGTTAGAATCGGAGATGCCAGTTCTTGTAGATTTTTGGGCGGAATGGTGTTCCCCTTGTTTAATGCTTGCTCCAATCACTGAAGAAATATATAATGAATATAAAGATAAAATTAAAGTTGGTAAGATAGATGTAGATAAAAACCCTAATACTGCTGTTAAATATGGGATTAGAAGTATTCCATCTCTTCTTTTCTTTAGGAACGGTAAAGTTGAAGAACAAGTAATTGGATATCAGTCGAAAAAAAATATTATTAAAAAGTTAAGTATATAGTAGAAAATGGTAATAAGTGAATTATTTTTATTATAAAATAAATATTTAAATGTTTTTTGGATAATAAATGTAAATTACCCGCATAAATATTATGTTTTTATTGTAGATTTATCTGGAGTAATAAAACCGAATATACTGCTGAAAGTCTTTTCTTCCCATTTTATGCAATTTTCGATTGAATCCGGAATCATTTTTATATAATTTCTGCAGTGAGAATTATAGTTTCCATCCCTATAGAAATGCTTGCACGTTTTACAATTTTTAATATTAATTCTATACATAATCAACCTGTTAAAATGTAAATAAAAAATGCTATCTATATTATATATCGGAATTTAATTTTATTAAGATTAATATAGAAAAAAAGTAAAATCAAATTATGCGATTATTTAAATTGCAAATGTAATGCCAGAAATATAATTGTTTTTTCTGATAGAATATTTATGATTCTTTATTTAAATAAATTAAATATTTAAGATATTTTTAATTTTTTCAAATTTATAATAACTTTCCCTTTCGTTAAAATTTTTTAATATTGTAGGAAATAATTAATTAAAAATTTAAGTTTAGTAGGAAAATTTTACTTTATGAATCTTTTATAGATTTGATGAAGGAGAATTTAAAAAAGATTTATTTTTAGGAAACTTTTAAAAAAAAATGTTGTAAAAATAATTAAGAGATGCAATCATATTATTTTTTAAAAAATCAGGATGATTAAAAGAAATGTTGGAAATATTTGAAAAAGTAAGTAGTGTTGTATCTGAGTTTGAAATTGGTGTATTGCTTATAGGGAAAGACCGAAGAATTTGGTGGGCGAATGATTATATTTTAAAGAAATTCGGATCCGAAGGCAATCTAATTGGTAAGAATTGTGAAGTTGTTTTAAAAAACTCGGAGGGTTGTGAAAGAGTTTTAGATTCTGCTTTTAAGTCAAATGAGATTGAGAGAATTATAACTACCTGGAAGACAAAAAATGACCAGATTGAATACTGTCGAAGTATATTTATTCCGATAAGAGAGGAAAATGATAGGGTAGAACACATTCTTTTTTTAATAATAAATCTTTCCAAGCGTGAGAAGTTAGCTTATGAGATTATTGAGATGAACAAATTTCTTTCGAATGTTGTTCATAATTCTGCAGATGCAATAATAAGTCTCGACTGCAACGGAAGGATAAAAAGTTGGAACAGGGGTGCGGAGGTCATTTTTGAGTATAAATCAGAAGTGGTTATCGGTAAAGGGCTCGATTTTTTACTTCCAAAAAGACTGATTGAAGATAAAGAACTGGAGTGGATTGAGGATGTTGTTTTAAAGAATAATGCTATTGTGAATCACGAAACTGAAAGGATTACAAAATCAGGGAAAAGAATCATAGCTGAGGTTACAAGAACACTTTTAAGAAATGAAAATAATGAGGTAATAGGCTTTTCAGAGATAATAAAAAATATCACCGATAGGAAAAAGATAGAGGAAGAATTAAAGAACACTATAGAGGAATTATCAAAACTTAATGAAATAGCGGAATTTGTTCATAGTACACATGATGAGAATGAGATTTTAAATTTGATGCTCACAGGGGTTACAGCTGGAGAGGGATTCAGATTTAATAGAGCATTTCTTTTTCTTTACATAGAGGATAAGATGCTTCTTGAGGGCAGCAATGCAGTTGGTCCGTCAAATCCTGAAGAAGCAGGAAGAATATGGTCTGCTCTTGGAAGGCCGAGGTCCTTTAAAGATATGTTAAACTTATATAAAGATAATGTTGATAAAACTGATATTACTATTAAGAAGATAGTAAAAAATATAAAAGTACCTATTTCCAATGAAAATAATATCCTTGTTAAATCTTTCAATACAGGTCAGCATATAAGGATTGAAAAGGAAAATACATCTGACCCTGAAACCTTAAATCTGTTGAAAGAATTCAATACTGACCATTTTATCGTAATTCCGCTAATTGGAAGGAATAGATCAATAGGTGTTCTTGTCGTTGATAATGCAATCTCAGGTGAGAGAATTCATGAAGAGGAGATAGGACTGTTACGGTTATTTGCACACCAGTCGAGTCTTGCAATTGAGAATGCAAAACTTTACAGTAGTATAGAAGAAAAACTGAAACTGCTTGAAGAGGCATATAATGACCTCGAGGAAAGTCAGGAAAAACTTATGCAGGCAGAGAGGTTGGCTGCGGTGGGAGAGGTAACCGCAAGAATAGCCCACGAAATCAGAAATCCTTTAGTATCAATAGGTGGATTTGCAAGAGTTATTAAAAAGGAACTCGAAAGCGGGAATATTAACTTTGAACAAATCAATATCATTATTGATGAAGTAGCAAGACTGGAAAAAATCCTTGCAAATATTGTAAGTTTTTCCAAGACAACACATATTTCTGATAAAAAATTAGGAACTATCAATAATACCATTGACAGAGCTGTTAAAATAATGAATGAGGAGTTCAATTCTCATAAGATAATAATTGAGAAATCTCTTGCAAGCAACTTACCAGAATTGTATTATGATGACTGGGAAATCTCTCAGGTTTTTCTTAATTTGTTCAGAAATGCCATTCAGGCAATGCCTTTCAGCGGAAAACTATTTTTAAGAAGTTATTTATTTGATAATGAAGTTAAGGTTGAGATAGAAGATACTGGAAGTGGTGTTCCTGAGAATGTGATAAGAGACATTTTTAATCCTTTCTTTACTACAAAATCAACCGGTGTGGGATTGGGGCTCACCATCTGTAAGCAAATTTTATCTAGCCATAACTGTAATATTGATATTAAAAGTGAATTGAATAAAGGAACCACTTTTATATTAAGTTTTTCCGTTATTAAGAACCATGTTAATAGTTAGTTTTTTATTATAAAAAATGGAGGGATTGAATTGGCAAAGTTATTAATAGTAGAAGATGAAAAAAATCTTCGAACTCTATATAAAAATGAATTTACGAAGGAAGGATATGAGGTTTTTGTTGCAGAAGAAGGTAAAGAAGCCGTAAAGATTGCTGAAAGAGAGTCTCCCGACCTGATTATTATGGATATAAGAATGCCCAATATGGATGGAATTGAGGTGATGAAAAAAATTCTTGAAAAGAATAAAGATATACCAATAATAATAAATTCAGCATACTCTAGTTATATGGACAATTTTATGAGTTGGGCTGCTAAGGCATATGTTATAAAATCTTCAGACTTATCCGAATTGAAATCAAAAGTGAGAGAATATGTCGGTGTGTAGATTATTCATTCCCTTTTAAATCTATCTTTAGCATATATATCTTTGTTTATCTAATTTAATATGCTGAAATATTAGGATATTATTGAGTAATCACAATTCAACTAAATAATGCAAATTTATTAGCCGCACTTCATATAACATTTCAATAATTATATGATTCTAATTTTTATTTAAAATTTGTAAAAAATAAAAATTTATCGGAAATATAAAAAAAATATTGACATAGTTGTAAAATTTTATTACATTTAGAGGAATTAATAATTATTGTGATTTTAAAAAATTTTTTCATATTTTTTTGAATCTAAATTCTTGGATAATTATTTGTAAATATGAATTTGATTCAAAATTAATTGAGGATTATTAAGGGACTTTCTTTATATCACAAGGAATTTAGTTTAAATTAATTATGAGAGAAATAAAATATCCAGTTTTGGTATTCATTATTATTCTTATGTCTTTTGGATTATCAAAAGAATCTGCAATACTTTCTCAAGAATTAAAAAAAGTAGGCTTAATTAATTATGGGGATTTATATAATATTGATAGGATACCTTATAATCTGATGTTTATGAATCGGGATGATTCCCCTTATGCGATTCTTGCGGAGAAATCGTCCCAGATGCTATACCTTTACTCAATAGAAGATAAGCCGAGGCTTTTAAATATCTATTCATGTTCTACTGGTAGGGTTACCGGGAACAAAAAGGAGATTGGTGATCACAAGACTCCTGAAGGTATATATTATTTTGAGGAAATTAAAGAGGATGAGGAGCTTCCAGAGGAATATGGTGTTCGGGCTTTTGTCATGAATTATCCCAATAAGTTTGACAGATTGGAGCAGAAAAATGGGTATGGAATCTGGCTTCATGCTACCGATGAACCAGACCGTGCTAAATTGTCAAATAATACTAAAGGTTGTATAATTGTCAATAATGAAGATATGATAGATTTATCAAATTATATCTCCCTTAACAAAACTCCTATAATTATCGAAAAGGAGATTGTATATTTGTATCATGAGCAGACTTCTGATTATAAGAACGAAGTAAAAATGTTTATAAATAAATGGCTTGAGAATTGGGAGAATAGAGATATAAATGAATACATGGAAAATTATTCTGAATATTTTTATTCTCAAAAGAAAAATTGGAAAAAATGGAGAAATTATAAGAGAGAATTGTTTAATAGATATTCCTGGATTAATGTAGAGGTTGATGATTTAAGTATTTTAATAAAAGAGAATAACTATGTTATAAATTTCAAGCAGAAATTTATTTCTGATCAATATTCGGACCAAGGAGTTAAAAAACTTTATATATGCAAAAATAATGGGGAATTTAAAATTATCGGAGAAGAATGGAAACCATGTCCAGATGTGCCGATTTTTGCGGAAAGAAATGAAGAAGAGGTAATGTCAAATGGAAGATGATGTATTAACTATAATGTTTGTAAGACAGAGTGGGAAGATAAGGTCTATAAAATTGGAGATAAAAAAGCTCTTTTTTCTTGCAGCAGGATTAGTTTCACTTATACTGGCTTTTGTCGGATTAATGTATGGATATATATATATTTATCGTGAGAATAGTAACTTGCTTGCAATGGTTGAAAAGATAGAAAAGGCTGAAATAGCAATCCCTTATGAAGGAGTTTCAAAACAGGGGATTTCAGAAGAAGGTGCAGGAGGTGAAATTGTAAAACTACAAGGGATTGATGAAGAAGATAAGGGAAAAATAGTTGAAGGGACCCAGAAAGAGGTTGTTGAAAATCTCGATGGTAAACTTATTAATATTTTTTCCACTGATTCAGATTCTTACAAGGTCGCAATAGAGGATTTTAAAGTAGAAAAAAGTGATAAGATACCTGGGATAAGGGTTATATTCAAAATCGTTAATGTAAATCAGGTTTCTAAAATTATAGGATTTTGGGCAATAGTTGGAGAAAATAACAAGAAAAATACTATTTTTAAGAGAAGTTTCCCAAAAACTTTCATAAATAGTAAAGGTGAAATAGTAAATAATAGAAATGCAGGTCTTGTATCTGCTACCTGGTTTTCAATTGAAAGACTTAAGCCTGTTACAGGGCAGTTGGAATTTGATAATGAATTTGATGATTATAATGCTATTTACATATATATATATTCAATAAAAGGTGATTTATTAATACAAAGTAAATTTAACAGATGGAGACTAACAACATAGTTTATGATGAAATATTATGTCTCTTCGAAAAAGTCTCGCATATTTTCCTCTATTTTGTTTTTTTTAAACTTATTCCGTTTAAAAAAAAATATCGGTAAAAACCCTTCAAAGGCAATATTTAATATTTTATTATTTTTAATAATCTTTTCTGTTAGTGATTTAATATTATTTGGCAGTGGTGAAAGATTCAAAAGAGATGTTCTGTTTGAAAATACAGAATATGAGTTTAATATTTATCATATTTATGGGAGCCAAAAAGGTAATACTATGCTGATTATTGGTGGGATGCATAATGAGCCCGGAGGATATTTAACTGCGGATAAATATGTTGATATTTCTTTAGAAAAAGGGAATCTGATAGTTGTTCCGAGAGCAAATTTTGGTACAATTGTTCAAGACCAAAGAGGAATTAACGGAGATATGAATCGTAAATTTGCACAGAATAAAAAACCAAGAGATTATGGTGAAGTCATTGTTGAAAACATTAAACAATTAATGGCTGAAAGTGATGTAGTTTTAAATCTTCACGAAGGAAGTGGTTTTTACATAGAAACTTATATAGATAAATTAAGAAATCCTATGCGTTTTGGTCAATCAATTATTGCTGACAGCGATATATATTATTCAAATAAAAAAAATAATATTATAAATCTTGAGAAACTTGCAAAAGAAATACTAAACACTGTGAACAAAAAAATAAAAGACGAAAGATACTATTTTCGATTTAATAATCACCGCACTTCAGAAGAGGACTCTCCGCATAAGGAACAGAGACTTTCTGCTACATATTACGCCCTCACTAATCTTGAAATCCCTGCTTTTGGGATAGAAGTTTCGCAAGAACTTCCCAATATGGAAATGAAAATTAAACATATGAGTTGGGTTATAAATGAATTTATGAGCGAATTTAATATTATTCCTGAATATCCGGGAGTTTATATTGATAAACCGGTTTTGAAATTTATAAATGTTTCGATAAATAATCAGTTTCCAATAAGTTTAAAAAATAATGAAACTTTTTATGTTAATCCGGGCGATGAGATTGAAATCACTTATGTAGAGACAAATTACAATAGAGGAATTTCGGTAGATATAGAAGGTTATGGAGGAATTCAGGATTTTAAAAAAAGATTCAAAGTTTATAAAAATGCAAGAATAGATGTCAAGAAAGATAAATATGATTGCGGGGTTGTATATATGGTCTCGAGTAGAGAAATAAAAGAAAAAACCGATAAAATAAGTTTAGGTGAAGATTATTTCTTGATTGATGTAAACAATAATAGATTAGTAGTTTTTCCAGAAGAAGAGATAAACGTTGTAAAAGGAGATGAGATAAAAATAATAGATATATCTCCATCGTTAAAAAGCCATGGTAATATAAGTGTAAATTTTTATGGTTATGAGCCACCTGATAAATCTGCTGAAGATAGGGGATATATTATTAATACTCAGAAAGATTTGCTTCCTTTTTATTCATTAGATAAGAAAGGTGAGAAGTATGAAATCAGAATAGAAAGGAGAGAAAGTGGCTTTCTTGAAATATTTGAAAAGGTTTATGTTACCATAATTGAACCGAAACTCGAATATATTGTTTTAATATCGAATGAAGATGAAAAATTGTGGTTTTACGACGGTGAAGTTTTAAAGGCATCTTATAATGATTGTGTTAAAATAGTTGATGTAAAGACCAATATCCCAAGTGATGACGAATTTGGCGTGAGAGTTAATTTCTATGGTTTTGTTGGTAGGGGAGATGGAAATGATATGAATATGGAGATTAGATTAGACGATAATATTTTAAAAAGTTACTCTGTTTCGGAGAAAGGTGAAAGATATGAGATACGGATTTCAAGGGGGAATAATATATTTGGAAAGATATATGTTGATCTTTCTCTGGAGAATGTAACTAAGGTTGATTTTAATGAAAATTAAGATCTTATCATACAAGGGATAAAATGTATTATATTGGGATTGACTTAGGTGGTACCAAGATACTTGCTGGTGTGGTTAGCTCAGAAGGTAAGGTTATAAAGAAAATGATGGTTTTGACACACAGGCACAGACCTTGGGAGGAAATTGGTGATGAGATTGTAAAATGTGTAAAAAATGTTGTTAAATCTGCTAGTCTTAATCTCTCAGATATTAAGGGAATTGGGATTGGCTGTCCTGGAGCTATATCTCGCGATAGAGAGACGATATTCATTGCACCCAACCTTCATTGGAAGAATGTTCCTTTCAGGAAATATCTTTATTCTAAAATAAATATTCCAGTAAGGTTAGAGAATGATGTAAATTTAGGAACACTCGGAGTGAGTTACTTTGGGGAAGGGAAAGGTGTTTCCTCACTGATAGGGATTTTTGTTGGGACTGGAATTGGTGCAGGGATAGTTATAAACGGGGATCTGCATATCGGATATAACGGCACTGCTGCCGAGTTTGGGCATATGGTAATTGACATTGATGGATATAAATGTGGTTGCGGTAACAGGGGGTGCTGGGAAACGCTTGCTTCAAGGATTGCTATTAACAGAAAAATTGACGAATATATTGAAAAAGAGGGTAAAAATAATGAAGTAAGCAGGCTCTTTAGCCGAATGAAAAATAAAGGAAAGGCTGTGATAGAGGGGTATAAAATGGGATTGGATGTGGTCGTAGAAGCCGTTGATGAGTCAAGTAAGTTCATAGGAATCGGCTTAGGAAATATAATGACTATGTTTAATCCCGAAATGATTGCTTTAGGTGGGGGGATTATTGATGATTTAGGGGAGTTTATGATACCCATTATAAAAAAAACAGTAAAGAAATGTGCAATTACTGGTTCTACCAAAGGAGTTAAAATTGTCCATACATCATTGGGAAGTGATGCTATTATGCTGGGAGCAGCTGCTGTTGCAATGAAAGGATAAAAAATTTAATTATAATTCATATATTTACCAAAGTTTGTTATTCTAAGTTTTTATTTAAAGATGTTTAGATTAATAAAATATAACAAACCTTGATTTTTTTTTGTAGTGGCAATTCATAAATTGCCCTCACAAGTCGTACTGCTTGATAAATATATCATTTATTTACTATAAATATTAGAATATACACTTATTAGCGAATGAAAATGATAGATAAAAATAAAATATTTTATTTAATTGCAATAATAAATATTTTTTTCATTAATTTTATTTTTGGCGAGATAAAAGAGGTTAGTGTAAAATATGAAGGTGATATTAATG
>Ga0114920_10000927_pt1 | contig 13192 bp, 10 predicted proteins | sample ChitaG_FD_88683 | JGI IMG/M metagenome (GOLD analysis project Ga0114920, IMG submission 88683) | Deep subsurface microbial communities from South Pacific Ocean to uncover new lineages of life (NeLLi) - Chile_00310 metaG | ecosystem: Environmental > Aquatic > Marine > Oceanic > Sediment ... | reverse complement strand
GATTGAAAATATGCGTCGGTAGCGCCGTACCCCACGGCGGGAACGAATTCTCCAAAGAGATCATCTTCGCCACCCGCCTGTGCCCCGTCGAAGATCGTGTGCGAGATTTCACCCGTTCTGCCCAGAGGATCGGTCTCGGCCATGGCCAGCGTTTCGGCGGCATCCCCGGGGATTTGTTCTTCCACCGCGGCCTGTACCGAGTCAGGAGCGGGCTTTTCTGCCAGTTTTTCTTTTTCGAGTTTTTCCATTGGCTGCAAGACCGGCAGGTCATCCGCAGCAGGTTTTGGAATACGCGGTGCCGAGGGGCGGCTGCGAACCGCGGGGCGCGGCCCGGGTGGGGCCGCGACGATGCCCACCGGAAAGATCAACGGCGGCGGCTTCCCTTCGCCCCACATCCCTGCGGAGACGGGGGCCAAAAAAAGGATGGCAAAACCAAAAAGGATATGGCCGAAAAACGAATATAGTAAATCACGCCCCGACATCTTACCCCTTTTTATCCCGTGCAGACACCTCGCCGGGCTCCGTGACCAAGCTGACGTCGGTCACCCCCAGAATGCGCAACCGGTTGAGAATATCCACTACCGTGCCGTAGGGAACCGCCTTGTCCGCCCGCAGGTAGGCGACCGGTTTGCGCAGTTTACTCATCTCGGTGCGTACGCGGTCACCAAACTCATCGCGGCGGCGCATGTCGACATAATGGTCGTCAATGAAGACCGCGTTGTTGTCGGTAATGGTGATGATGATCCCTTCGGCCGTCGTTTCATCACCCGCTTGGGTCGCGGGCAGATCAACATCAATTCCACTTTGCAGCAAAGGCGCGCTGATCATAAAGATGATCAAGAGCACCAACATTACGTCTACCAGGTTGGTGACGTTGATCTCCGACATTGCGCGGTAGCTGCGTTTTTTCACCTGATTGCTCCCTAACCGGCGGCGAGGTGACTCCGACAATTCATCTTCCCGCACGGACCCCGAGGACGTCGTCCCCCGATGAGAAGGTCGTCAAACGTTGACATCGGCCTTGACCGCTGCCGGCTCTCCTGCCTGTTCCTTGGCCAGGGCGGAAAGAAGTTCCAGCGAAAAGTTGTCCAGCTCATCACGGATCGACCGCAGCCTGTTATTGCACCAGTTATAGGCGACGACGGCGGGAATGGCGGCGATCAGCCCGGCGGCGGTGGCCACCAGTGCTTCGGCGATCCCGGGCGCTACAATGGCCAGGGTGGCCGAACCCCGGGCACCAATCGAGACGAACGCGTCGATAATCCCCCACACGGTTCCCAAAAGACCCAGGAACGGCGCGGTGTTCCCGGTGGTGGCCAAGAAAACAACCCGTGCCTCCATCTGCCCGATCTTGTCCTGCCCCACGCGGGTAAGGGTGTCGGAGACGGCCTGGCGTTGCATCGGCAAGAGGTAAAACCCGGAACCGGTACGGGCCAGGCCGGCCTCGCGGTTCAGCACGGTAAACTCGGCCGCTTCCGTGAGGCCGGTCTCGTATATCGACAACAGCGGCGAACTTTTCAGCGCGCGGAGTGACGATGCCTTTTCCACCAGCGGCACTTTCCGGCGAAACGCGCGCACGAACCGGACGTTCTCGTCGCCAATCCGCCGGAACAAGCGCACCTTATGTATGGCGATGCCCCATGAGATGACCGACATACACAACAGGATGGCCAGAATCAACTGGGCAAAAAAGCCCGATTCGGCAATCATCTGCCAGATTCCACTTTCCACGAGTCCGTCCTTTCAACGTGTTCTCTTCTTCAGGTGATAAATCGTGCGGCGTAAAGCCCCAGTCAAGATAAAAGGAGCTAGAGGGTGTCTGCTCCACACTGTTTTGAACCGCACCGGCAATTACATGCCTCCCCCTTAGACGGTAATCGCACACCTATTAGAAATACAAAATAAGTAACTCAAAGTTGCACTCCGGTAAACGTTGGCCGCATCTGGCTTTTTATCCGGCGTTGCCCGCGCTTGACCAAAGGTGCGGGAGGGCCCCCGTAATTATTGTCATCGGCTCACCGCAAGGCACTTAAAGCCGCGGCGAGACTTTCTCTGTTTAGACACGCTGAGGGCAATGAAATTCCCGAAAGGTCTGCAAGAGCGGGCGTCATACCGCGCGGGGGCTGCACGGAAAAGACAAAAAGTCCGGGCGGCGCCGGGAAAAAAGCTCTTGACTGTAGTAAGCCCGCCAGCCACATTCCCCTGCAAAATAGGGAGTTTGGCTGGAGAGGCAATGGGTCACGGGAGGACCGATGAAAAAGACTACCTGGATCTTCGCGGTTTTGCTTGCGGTTTGCCTCATTATCGGGGCCTGCACCAAGCAAGCTGAAGTCGAAAGACCGGCAGAGACCATCCCGGAACCGGCGGCAGAGCAAGTGCCGGACACCATGGTAATGGACACGGGCGTGGTCACCGATACGACCGCGGTGGACACGACCACTGAGCATTGATTGCCAGCGCACCGCGAGCAAACTGAAGGCGGCGAGGCTTGACCCCGTCGCCTTTTTTATTGCCCAAAAACCCGTCTGCGGCTAACTTATTTTGGAGAGGTAAATTCGGAGAATAGACGTGGCTATACCACTCGATATCCAAGTCGAAATCGCCAGGTTGCGGGCTGAGCTGGAAGAGCACAATTACCGCTATTATATCCTGGACGACCCGGTGATCTCCGACCAGGAATACGACCGGCTTTTCGACCGCCTATTGGAATTAGAAAAACAATACCCGGAAACAGTCACGCCGCATTCACCCTCGCAACGGGTGGGCGCATTCCCCGCGGAGTCTTTTGTAACGGTAGCCCACAACGAGACTATGTTGAGCCTCGGGAAAGTTACTACCCAGGAGGAGTTCATCGAGTTCACGGCCCGTCTGCGGCGATTCTTGAAGGATGAAGATGTTGCGATACAGTTTACGACCGAACCAAAGTTTGATGGGCTGGCCGTGGATCTGATGTATGAAAATGGGGTGTTGGTTCGCGGACTGACACGCGGCAACGGCATCCTTGGCGAGGATGTAACCGCGAACCTCAAGACCGTACGCAGCATCCCCCTGAAATTGAGAAACGCAAATCCTCCGTCGTCGATCGACGTGCGCGGAGAGATCATCATCAGTAAGAAGAACTTTGCCGAGCTTAACCGTAAACGGCTGGCTGCCGGGGAGGAGTTATATGCCAACCCACGTAATACCGCGGCCGGCTCGGTACGCCAGCTTGATTCCAGAATTACCGCATCGCGGCCGCTGATTTTTTTCGCCTACGGGGTGGGATACACAGCAGGTGTCGAGTTGACCGGGCAATGGCAGACATTGGACTTTTTGCGCAAAAACGGATTTCGCATCAATCCCCACATTCGGTATTGTGAAACCATTGACGAGGTCAAGGACTTCCACGCGTCCCTTCTCGAAAAGCGGGAGAGCGAGGATTTCGAGATGGACGGGATCGTGGCAAAGGTGGACGACTTCGAGTTGCAGAAACGCCTGGGTGAGGTCTCCCGTTCACCGCGCTGGGCGATAGCCTGGAAGTTTCCTCCCGTGGAAGCCACAACCATGGTCGAGGACATTATTACTCAAGTGGGACGAACCGGAATCATCACGCCGATCGCTGTACTTAAGCCGGTCCGCGTGGGCGGCGTGGAGGTACGGCGGGCCACTCTGCACAACGAAGACGAGATCACCAAAAAAGACATTCGCCTCGGCGACGCCGTGGTCGTGCGGCGGGCGGGCGATGTCATCCCCGAGGTGGTCAAATCGATTCTGTCACGGCGGACAGGCGCCGAGAAGAAATTCACCTTTCCCACAACCTGCCCGGTCTGCGGTTCACAAGCCGAACGAGCGCCCGGTGAGGCGTTTTACCGCTGCACCGGCCTGTCCTGCCCGGCTCAACTCAAGGAGCGCATCGCGCATTTTGCCGCGAAGGGCGGTATGGACATCGATGGGCTGGGTTCGAAGCTTATCGAGCAGCTGGTTGACCTGGGGCTGTTGAAAGACCCCGCTGATTTATACTTCTTGAATTCCGGCGACCTGATGAAAATGGAGCGCATGGGACCGAAACTGGCCGACAACCTGCTCAGGGCCATTGCTAAATCCCGCCGGCCTGACCTGCCACACCTCTTAGCCGCGTTGGGCATCCCCGGGATCGGAGAACACTTAGCGTCGGTCCTGACCGCGGAGTTCGGATCGCTGGAGAGGATCATGGAGACCGATCACGAAACTTTGGAGAAGACCGCGGAGATTGGTCCGATCGGCGCAGCAAATATTGTCGGCTTTTTCGCCGAGGCCAATAACCGGCAGGTGATTGAAAAACTGAAAGACGGCGGCGTTGTTTTTCCGACGGTCTACAAGAAGAAGACCGACGCCAAATGGGCGGGAAAAACCTTCGTTTTAACCGGAACCCTGGCCACCATGCCGCGCGATCAGGCCCAAGAAAAAATCGCCGCCCGGGGCGGCAGAGTGGCAGGATCAGTCTCGCGGAAGACCGATGTCGTTATTGTGGGCAAGGACCCGGGTTCGAAACATGACAAAGCGCAACAGTTCGGGGTCACCACATGGACCGAAGAGCAGTTCCTGGACCAACTGGGAGAATAAAATGAACGAAGAATCGTACGGGCGAATACGACGAAAACCAAAGAGAGTGATACCACAGCCCGAAGAGAACAAGAGCCCCCCAGACAAGCCGGCCTCACCTCCCGTAACCCAGCAAACCAGGTTACATCTCCCGAACGGCGGGGCAAAGGAAACCTCACCATTACCTCGCCCACCCACGGCGGAAAAACCCCGCCCTGAGCCTTCGCGACGACCCTTGGGTGAAAAACCACGCCGAAAGGATGCGGATCGCTTTTCTCGGGAAAAGCCGCCGCCACGGCGGGCGGGCGATAGAGAAAAACGGCAACCTCCGGGAAAAAGAATGCCGCAGATGCCCCCCCACAGACCGAAAGGAGCGCAACTGAATCTGCAATCGCTTGCCCTGCCGGTCTTGGCAGTGATGGCGGCCACGGCGTTTTTCTATTTTGCCGCGCCGGTTTTGGTCCCGCTGATTGCGGCAATTGCTCTTGCCTACATCCTCTCCCCCGTGGTCAGTTCGTTAAAGAAGGGAAAAATCCCCCATGCGATTGCGGTACTGTTGGTCATGGCTGTCGGTGCGGCGTTGTTGTGCGCTGCCGGGTATTTGATTTTCCAGGAATCGGCGCTTTTGGCCTCGGATATGCCGGGCTATTACGAAACTGTCAAGGGCTGGCTGGTCAAAACCCTCGGAGTGTATCAATCGTTCCGGCAGACATCGGGAAGCTTTTTGCCGGCATTGGATGAGTCGCTGCTCAAGGGGATCACCTTCGCTGATTTTTCCGGCGTGGGTCAGTACGTGTTCAAGGGGATTGGCTCGGTTCTCTCCTCGGTGATCGGGCTGGTGCTGATCGTCCTTTTGACTTTGTTTCTTTTGCTTGATCAACAGGCGCTGCGAAAACGGCTTTTGCTGGTTTTGGGCGATGACCCGCGTGCTTCGGCATCGATTATTGATGGGATCAATGCGCAGATCCGTGGGTTTCTGCTGGTGAAATTTGTCACCACGGTCGGGCTGGCAATCATCTTCACCGTAGGATTGCTCCTGTTCAACGTCAGCTATGCCTATGTCTGGGGCCCGCTGGCCGCAGTGTTGAATTTGATCCCCTATGTGGGGGCGATTATCGGGATGATTCCGCCGGTCATTGTGGCCGGTATTCAAACCGGTGGAATCGCCCTGCCGGCCGGGGTGCTTTTGTTTTTTGTGTTGGTCCAGCTCTTGGAAAGCAACATCATCACGCCCAAACTGGTCGGCGATAAAGTCAACTTGAACTTACTGGCTGTTTTGCTTTCCGCGGTATACTGGGGGTGGCTGTGGGGGATGCTGGGGGTGATTTTGGCCGTGCCGATCACGGCGGCGATAAAAGTAGTCTGCTCGCATATCGAACCGCTGCGCCCGATTGGCATCCTGCTGGGTGGTGAGGCCGAACCCGCCGGAGCAGTAAAAGCAAGATAGACCGACGATGGAGATTGAAGTTTCCCCGGATCAACTGTGGCATTACCCCCTGGGCACGCCGTTTGAGCAATGCCAATCCCGCTTGGCGGGAGCGGCCGGGGGTTCCGTCCCCCCGGCACCGCGAGGGGAGGATGTCTATGACGGCATGTATGTTGAAGCCTTCGGCAGACGCTGGCTGGCGACCATCGCCTTCAAAGACGGAAAAATCCATCGCCAGACGCTGGTGGTGATGAGTGCCGATCGGGAGGATTTCAAACGAGTATATAATGTAGTCAGAGAAGAATTCGGCCGCGGCATCCGGAAGGGTCTTTTCAAGCCGACCGGCTACATTTGGGATTATGCCTCCTCGCAACTGATCCTGGCCATCAAGAAAGCGGCTCCGCTGACCGGCATCTACCTTATCCTTACCGCGAAGGAGAAAAAACCGTAGGGTGGGCATTGCCCACCGTTGGATACATCACTATTTACGGCGTGCAAAACGCGCAACGAGCCGACGAATCCGATGATGAATCCACGGCCGAGGCACGATTTTTCAACCCACTACCGGCTAAGGTGAGGATCACAACGGCTACTCAGAACTCGAATGAATCGAACTGGCCGATTTTGATCAGCATCTTGCCTTTCTCAACTTTGAAAACTATCTCATCACCTTTCGGAGACATGGCCTTGCTATCAACCTCATTTGATTCCTTGAGTGTAATTGTCCTCCACTTGACCGGACCTATTTCATCTTCACTTACCGGCTTACCGTTTTTGAAGTAGTTGACGATGGCGACAGACTCGCTATCGCTTACGTTCACCAGGTGGGTCTTGATATTGTCCCAGCCCTGGAGGGTCAGCCTTATCTCATCTCCCGTGGCGACAGTTTTCTCATGCATCTCCTGCCACTTGCCAATAACCTTCACCTCGCCTTCGTACACGTACACAACAAATTCGTCGGCTTCTACCGAAGTCTCATGTCGCCTGTCGCAAGTAACTCCCTTCTGCGCGAAGTTGTTGTACCACGAATCCTTCTTCAACGGTCGGCCATCTTTGAACGGGATGACCCGGGCTGTTCCCTTGGCGTCTGTCTTGCTGATTCCTTTTATCTTGAGTGACTTGCCCGGTTCCACCTTGATCCGGATGATCTCACCGGCGGACATGTCACGCTCAAACGGCGGCTTCATCACCGGGGCCGAGGCGATGCCTTTCGCCCATTCCGGGGGCTCGACGGGGAGAGTTTCCGGGTCGATCCATTTTGTGAAACCCTCAGGGATCTTAAACCTGGCCTCATCAACGGGGCCTTCTTTAATATTGGTAAGCTCCACAACCTTATCGGGTGGGCCATGGGCAATAATTTTTATCGGAAAACCCAGTTTCTTTGAGACCCATTGCGACATCACATCGTTATCCATCATTGAGACAACGAATTTATCGCACTCAAAGCCATTGACGGTTTCCGTGCCGGCATTTCTTTCCTCTCCCATTTCGGCCGAATACTTGTAACCCTGAAATGGGTCGTTCATGATACTCATCATATCATCGATAGCCAGTTCCCGGTACTCCTTCGTGGAGACGGGAATGACAATAGTCTTCTTTGCATCCTGGTCAACGATGATAATAATCTGTTCCCCATCCTCGACCAGGTCGATACAGTATATTGAATCTTTAACATAGATTTTGGCGGATTTGGTCATGTCCCCATATCGTTCTGTCATATCCGCGGAAAACTGGGCCGTCAACGCCTGACCGCAAAAAACGGTCAGCAGGAAAAAAGCGGCCGTTACAGAGAACCGGAGGCAAAACGTTTTTTTCTCCATGATTCCACTCCTGTCTTTAGAATTTTGGTTGCGTGATAACTGAGCAGGCACTCTTTCGCATGCCGAGAACTGAAGATTGTGATCCACCATGAAACGTTGGGCCGTTTTGTTCTTTGGCTTCTCCCCTCGATTATTTGCAGCGCTAGTACTGTTACTGGTTTGCCAGAAAAACAAAACACCCGGCCCATACACAAGTAAGGCACAAGCCGGGTGTGACAGTTTTCGGCGAGCGACGCGCCCTATTGCCTTTGTCCTACTGGGAAACCGGCGTCGTTGACGAGGCATCGGTGAAAGGACAGATCATCTTCCACACCCCAACCATCGGCAGGGCAATCTGGTCAACTGCGCCTGTGAAGTCGCCAAATTCGCCTTTGAGCACTCCGACCCCGCTGTTGTCCAGGAATCTCACCTTTCCCCAAAACCACCCGTGATCGTCACCACAGACCGGGCAGAGCCGGGGATCGTCATACCGCCACCTTCCCTTCAACTCAGCGATGACCTGGTCGGTGACATACCCTGAGACCCATCCGGAGAATTCACGCGTGCCGTCGTTGTTCGTCCAGAACCTGCCGCTGTAAATTCCAGTGATATTGCCGTCATTGTCCAACCACAACCCGTTGAAGGTACCGTGGTCACTGGTGTTGTTCTCCCGAATCCACTCCCCGCGCAACGCACCTGATGGACAGGTTCCATGCCAAACGCGGCGAGCCAGCACAGCCACCCCCTGCCCGTTATCAACCGGGTAGTACGCCATATAGTGCTCGAGCAGATGAAACGGGAGTCTGAGCGTTATGGGTGCCGTCTCAAAAACCAGTACGGGCGGAGCAAAATACGCGTTCCCGCGCTTCAGGTATACCAGGAATGAGATTCCGTCAAGGTCAAAACCCGTGTGCGAGACCCATGCGGCGAAGGTCGGACTGCTGACGGGGATAAGCGAGTCTTGCCCCGGTTCGAAGTCGATGGTGAAGCGGACATCAATCAGGACCTCAGCATTGGCCGATAGTTTCCCTGACCAGTCGGTAATCACGTCGGACTGTACCGGAACGTTGGCCAGACGACCCCAGAGAAACGTCACGGCATAGACGTCGTAATCATTGCTGCATGGCTCAGGGAACGTCGACTTGGATCCCAGTGTTTCCGCCGGTGTCTCGGTGCCGAAGTCCGCATGCTGCTCGAGGAGTTCACGAACCTCCGGCGGGACCGTTGAGGACATCTGCTGGACACCAGCCTCGGAGTTAGGCACGGTCGGGCTGTCCCCGCATCCGACCAGGCCCACAACGAATGCGGCCAAAAGCAAAACAAACATTTTCCGCATGATTACCCTCCCGTCTCGAAGTTCTCCCGATTACATCGACGAAACCCAGCCGTTCTCCGGCTGCGATTCACACCTCCGACGAGTACTTTTTGTAAATATAACGGACGCCGGGCTTGCACGCAAGGCGATCCACAGAAAAAATGGGCACAATCGACTACGCTGCCCTGACTGTGGCTCGCGGGTATGGCCAGGAGGACTGGCATCTTGAGAACCCACTGGCAGTCGGGCGCCAACCGGAAATCAGAAAAAGCTTCATTGCATGGCGTCCCTAAAATTTAACCCACCATAAATGGTGGGCCACCCGGCCTTGAGCGTGGGGGTTGGGCGGCGGGACGCCGCCCCTCCGAGAAAGGATTGTCGCTGGCGATGAGCCATTGGGGTGGGATGAAAAAAAGCCCCCTGGGATGTCCCGAGGGGGCTTAACTATGCTTACGCCGAATCCTGATCCGTCGTCTATTTCACCTCGAGGGTCATGGGGTCGCGGAGGGGGAGGATGTTGATTTCGCCGAAATCGGAAAAGCGCTCCGGGTGTTCGTCCAAGCCCTCCTGTACGGCCTCCGGATCACCAACAACCAAGAAAACCAGTTTATCAGGGTGCAGGTACTTCTGCGCCACCGCGAGGACGTCATCGGGGGTGACGGCCTTGATGTTTTTGACGTAGTTCTGCCAGTATTCGTCAGGGCGATCGGTGTAATCGTCAGAACCGAATGTCCGGACAATCGACTTCTTGCTGCTAAACGGGTTGACCAGGTCACTGATGAGACTGGACTTCATGTTTTCCACAACCTCTTCGTCACACTTTTCGTTACGGATGCGCTCGATTTCATCAAGGATGATCTTGGTGCCAAACGCCCCGGTAGCATGCTTGGTCTGGAAATAGGCGTAAAAGGTTCCCGGGTATTCAACCGGCTGGGCGAACCTGCTGCCCGCGCTGTAGGCAAGGCCTTCGTCCGAGCGCACGCGGCGCAGGATGCGCGAGGTGAACCCGCTGCCCCCCAGGATATCGTTCATCACCGTAAGGGCATACCGGTCGGGGTTATCCCGTTTGACGCCAATATGGCCAACACGAATCCGCGACTGGTTGACGTCCTCCTTTTTGATCATATAAACCCCCGGCTGGGGATCGGGTATCTGTTCGGGGATTTCCGGCAAGGCGAGTGTTTGATCCGGCCAGCCAGCGAGCATCCTGTCCAGCTTGGCCAGGATCTCCTCGGTGTTGAAATCACCGGCCACGGCAAAGATGAAGTTCTTGGGGAAGAAATGTTTCACGTGAAACGTACTTAAGTCTTCCCGGGTAATGGAGTTGATTGATTGTTCGGTGCGCCGATAGGGGATGGTGCACGGATGATCGCCATACATAATAAACTGCCACTCGCGCCCCTCGATGGCCGAGGTCTTATTGTTGCGCTGTTTGAGTTCGGAGAGAATGTCGGCGCGGTAATTGTCCAATGCTTCCTGGTCGAACATAGGGTGGCGCAACACGCCCTGCAAAAGCTCCAAGGCCTCGTCGATGTCCTTCGACAGGCAGAACAAGCTGGCGGTGCCGCGCGATCGGCCGACGTCAACCGAGATATCACCCGCCAGAAAGGCAATACGCTCGTCAAGCTCGCTGGCGGTTAAACCTTTGACGCCGCCGTTGCGCATCAGGTAACCGGTCATATCCGCCAAACCGGCCTTTTCCATCGGCTCATACATCGACCCGGTGCGCACGATGATTTGCAGTTCAAAGGTGGGGACTTCGTGGTTCTCGGCAACGTAGGCCGTGGCGCCGCATTCTAATTTGTAGCGGAAACCATCGGGTTTCGGCGGCTGATATTTGAGGTCTTTGAACTTCAGTTTTTCCGGGTGATCGACAATCTTGCCCGCGGTCACCGCCGAGGCGGACACCAGCAAGGCGGTCACCATCACAAACACCAGCAGTGATGTCGACCGGCGGGACAACAGAATAGAAAACCGTCTCATCATCGTTTCTCCTTATGCCGTGTTCCTTACTTGCCCTCGGCAGCCTTTAGTTCTTTCAGGTGCTCACTGGCAACCTGGAGGAGTTTTTCCATTTGCGCCTTTTCTTCGGGATCCTCAGCCTGATCGATTTGCATCGAAAACATCCCGATCATCTGTTCCAGTTTGGCCGCCTCCTTCATGCCTTTGATCATCTGCACGAATTGAGCGAATTGGGCGTCTTCTTTACCTTCCTCGCCTTCCTCGGCAGTTTTGGAATTGATCAGAAGCACGTTGCGCTGGTTGGACTCGAAATACTTATTAGCCACCCGCTGGACATCCTCGGCGGTCACCAGGTCGCACTTGTCAAGGCGGTTGTTTGCTTCAGTCCAATCGCCCATCGCCGCATTCGAACCGAGGTAGAATAGAATTCCGATCCCGGACATGATGTCCATAAAGCGGATCTGGTCCACGCGGAGCTGGTTTTTCACTTTCTGGAGTTCCTTATCCGAGACAGGATTGCCCTGTAAGTCCTCGATGACCTCGTAAACTGCAGCTTCCAACTGCACCGGCTGGACATCAGTCTTGCCTTCCGCGTGGATTGTCAAACATCCGGCGTATTTCTTGGAATCCTGGCTGGCCCCGACGTGGAGTCCCCCACCGCCGAACATGCCGCCGCCGGTGGCGGCGCCAATGGCAATTCCTTTTTCCTCAACCAGCTTCTTGTACAACCGACCGGTCTTACCGTTCATAATGCCGGCCAGGACATCCAACGCATAACTGTCGGGGTGTTTGAACGCCACGGTGTGATGCCAAATTTGCGTTTCCGGGTTGGTCTCCGCCTCAGCGATCATGCGTTTTTGGGCGTACTGTTCTTCCTCGAGGGTGATGACGTCCGGTGGTTCGACTGTCCCGCGGGGGAGGCGCTCGAAATACTTCTTGACCAGTTTGATCATTTTGTCGGGCTCGAGGTCACCGACTAAGATCATTCCGAGGTTGTTCGGGGCGTAATAGGTGGCAAAGTAGTCGTTGGCTTGTTCGCGGGTAATATTCTCCACATCGGAGGCCCAGCCGATCACGCCCGAAGAGTAGGATGACGATTTCCAGAACATGGCCTGGAATTCTTCTTCAATCAGCCCGGTCGGTGTTGATTCCAGACCCAACCGCCTTTCCTCACGCACGACGTCCCGCTCAGAATAGAATTCCCGAAAGACGGGGTTCAAGAAGCGGTCGGATTCGAGCCACATGTAAAGCTCGATTTTGTTTTTCGGCAGCCGGACGAAGTATCCGGTCATGTCCTCCGAGGTAAAGGCATTCAAGAAAAAGCCGCCGTGCTTGGAGTAAAGCTCATCGAGCTGGTCTTTGATAATCAGTTCGCGCTGCTCGAGGATCAGGCTGTCAAAGACCGCGTCGAGTTCTTTGTAGCGCGCGGTTTTGGCCTCCGGGGCATACATATCCTCGATTTCACCGCGGCGATACTTTTCGCGCATGATCCGTTCTTCGGCGCGCATCAGCTCTTTGAGCGAATCGAGCTGAGCCATGATCTCACGGTCACGTTTGATGTCCCTGGTACCGATCGTTTCGGTCCCCTTGAACATCATGTGTTCAAAGAGGTGGGAAATGCCCGTGATGCCGGTTTTCTCGTCGGCCGAGCCGACCTTGGCGAAGATCGCGCCCATAATCGTCGGGGACTCGTGCCGCTCGACCATCAGAACCTGCATCCCGTTGTCGAGCCGGTACTCCCTGGCGTCAATGTTCTGCGCGGTCGCCGGGTGGGCGGCGGCAAAGACCACCGCCGCACATACAGCTACCGCACACATGGTGCGTCCGTTCATCAGCCGCTCCTCTTGAGGTTTATGGTGATTGGATTTTTCTTGCCAAATAGACTAATCCTCCCGAGCATTCAAACCACGAACCTAACCTTTTGAGTTACGAAAATCAAGCTGTCTGGCTACCACAAAACATTCGCCAAATCGTGCCGCGCCATCTCAGATTGTGGCAAAACCGAAATTCGCCGGCTGTAGCGGCAGGAATTTGAAATGTTTTGGGAACTTGGGCGCGAAGACACACCGCGGAAACCCGTTCGTCATGACATCCAGAGGTGGCGGTCGAGGCTGCGGTATTGGATGGCCT
>Ga0114920_10000924_pt1 | contig 13224 bp, 7 predicted proteins | sample ChitaG_FD_88683 | JGI IMG/M metagenome (GOLD analysis project Ga0114920, IMG submission 88683) | Deep subsurface microbial communities from South Pacific Ocean to uncover new lineages of life (NeLLi) - Chile_00310 metaG | ecosystem: Environmental > Aquatic > Marine > Oceanic > Sediment ... | reverse complement strand
TTCGTCGAGAGGGCTTTCATCCCCCTTTACTTCAAAGCTTAGTCTGATATTCGAAGTCAATGAGGACATGTACCATCTGACTGTCGCAACCAGCCCTGTAGCTTCAAGCATCGGCGGGCGCAACCCGGAGATTATTGATCTCAGTTCGCTTATGGACTGTGCTAACACGGATGATACGTTCTCAAAGTGTTGCCGTTCAGACTCAGTGCATTCATGCAGAGCGTTCTCCAGATGGAGTTGCGCTGCCGCAAGACCCTGGATAACAGTGTCGTGAAGCTCGTGGGCAACAAGCTTGCGATCATCCTCCTGCATCTCCATCAGACGTTTGGACAGGAAACGGAATCTGGTCCTCTGCTGTGTCAGTGTTTCATGTTGTTCTTTCTGACGCGTGACATCGCATAAGAAACCCAGAACCATTTTATCACCATCGACCACAACTGAAACAGCATTGATATCCACGTAAAACCACGATCCATCTGAACGAAGCACTGGCATAGATCTGACAACGTCAATATTGCCTGACACCGAGTCGTGGAAAGACCGTAGTACATGATCCAACAATTCTGGCGGATGTAGATCATCGACACGCATCTTCAGCATTGTGCTTGAGGCAAATCCAGTCATCTTGCAGATCTGGGGATTCACGTATTTGAACTCGCGAGTCTCAACATCGGCTAAGATGATTCCATAAGGAGAAGATTCCACGACCGTCCGGTAGCGCTCTTCACTCTCCCTCAAGTCGCCATACATCTTCAAGTTCGTAAGCCGCTCGCCGAGAATACCGGCAGCCGTTGTAAACGCGTGCAGCTCATGTTCGCTCCAGGGGCGCGTCGCATCACAGCGGTACAGGGCAATAAAACCATACCACTTGCCGTGGACAAACAGCGGAACTGCCAGGAAAAACTCAATCTTCAACTGCTCCAGTATTGCCTTTTCGCTATATGGGAATAAGCTTGGGGCTCCGTAGATCATCTTCCCTTCTGCCATCATGGTCTCCCAGCGCTCCAACCCATCCTCGTATGTAAGGTTTTGGAAAGAGAATGCGTCCTCGGATACGGCGCTGTCACTTGAACCTGAAGAGACCTCACAGGAAACGCGGGCACATAGCCTGCCGGAGGTGTCGCTGTAATTCTCGAACAGCGCTGAGCGATCGATGTCAGGCAATGTACTAAGATGTTGCAGACCAACGCGAACGACTTGTTCCAGGGAGTCTTTACTTGCAAGGATGGACTGTGAAAAACTGGACAAGACAGATTGGCACTGTAACTGCCTTTGAAGCTCATTGCGGGTCATTATCTCATCATGCACGTCGCGAGTGACAACAAGCGCCTGCGTGGATTTCCCGTGGACTGCCGGGAGTTGCTGAATTCTGGTTGAGTACCATCGCATTACACCTTGGACCGATGTCTTGTCTAGGGAGGAGAACGGTTCTCCTGTTGTGATCACTTTTCTGATATCCCCCATTTGCCGATCGGCTACGGTTTTAGGAAACAGGTCCCACATTGATTTGCCGATGATTTCATCTGGATCCAGACCCAACCCTTCTCCGGCATACGCGTTTGCGAAATTGAACTTGCCATCTGCGTCAACTACGCAGATGATAACTCGCGCGGTGTCCACGAGAACCTGGTACTGGTTCTGAGCTTCTCTCAACCTGGCTCTCGCTTCTGTAAGACTGCTCATATCGATCGCAAGCCCGGCGATGCACGGCTTTCCGTCGAAATCTACTCGCGTGCCCGATTCTATCATCGGAATCCTTCTACCGGATTTTGCCAGTAGTTCAGCCTGGATCGTTCTGACGTTGCCGTCCAGGACATCTTTGATTGTGCTGGTGACCAATGCCCGTTGTTCGGGTACACAGAACTCCAAGGCATCCATGTTTGCTATTTCTTCATCCGAATATCCGAGGATAAGAGACACAGCTTTATTCCACTGGACCATTTTGCCGTTCGAATCGAAGAGGTAGAAAAGACCTGGAAATGAATCGATCAGTGATTGGTTGTAAGGTTCTCCCTCAACTGTTATTGGTTCCGGATCTTCGTCTTGCGAAGTATGCTGGGCAAGGAGTATCGCTGTCTTCACCCTATCCTCGTTTGACACTACCGGGACGATCCTCACGTCAAGCAAAACTGTGTTGGTGCCGTCCGGCTCCATCGCCGGCATTTGAAACCGGTCGGCCTTGCCGGACGCAAAAGCCTGTTCTATTCTGGCCTTGATGGACGGTACTTGGGTGGGGTCTAGTGCTTCGTATATGGGCGTATTAAGCAGGTCACGTACCGAGCCGGAAGTTATCCACCGATTGAGTGAAAGTACAATGCCTTTGCGGTCAATCGTGATGACAATATCCGGCAGATGATCGAGCATACCCTACCGCCCCCTCACGAACGTGAGCACGTCGAAATCCATCCTAAGAAGTTGATTCAAGCATGTGATAATAGTCAACTTGTTCTCCCAATGCCTGAGGTTCATACATGGTTCCCTCAAGGATTATCTGCTTGAATCAGAGGTGATTATGTGTATAGGCAACACGGTTTCCCCACCAATGGTCAAGAACTGTTACAGAGATATCTGATCAGATTTGCTTGGACTTTGGCAACCGCTCCCCCAAGCACTCGTAGACAGGAAGCGGAGGATGTGCACTTGTACACATATTATATTTCTCCTTCCTCTGATTGTCAAGAGTATTTTTGTTCTCGTACATATTGGTTTTCTCGGGGTGTGCTTCGGTTATTCAGATCCATGTATTATATCGTCAAAGAAATGACTTTCTACACGTATATGTTGAATTCGTTGAGTGTCAGATTCTGTCAGTTGGAGACAGTTTGCATCTGTGTTTGCGGTTGACAGTCAGGGAGGACTGACCTAGAGAAAAGGCACATAGCTGGACGGAAAACTCGAAGGGCCGAGGTTGCTGACTTGGGATTTTAAGTGCCTCATGTCGGCCTATTCGGCAACTCCTGCAGTGGTTGATACGGGTTGACAAAACTCGAACTCGCATTTTCTCAGCCTTCAAAACGACAACTTATTCACCGCATTCGCCTGATGATTCGGGGCAAGGGTCAGGAGCTGTAAGAGTGCGGCCCCGACCTCACTCTCAGAAAACTTTTGTGGAGTTCGAGTTTAAGAGCCGAACACGCTACTCAAATATCAATGGAACTCGACCGAAAACAATTGGTTATAAAGCATCCTGAAAACTGCCTTCAATTGCTAACCACGCTTAATGGCTGCAAATTATATATGCAAAAGAAAAATTGAAGACTCTCCTGGGCGAACAAGGTAAGTGATTGCGGTACAATGACATGGGGGTGAGCCCGCCACGGGCGGCCAGGCCCCATACTCGCATTGTGGCACAAGGACTTACACCCTATTGTGGCCATTTTGTGACCGTTTCTTCGCACATCGCGAAACGTTTCGGGGCGGTCAGTAAAATGTGTGCTGGCCGAACTGGGCGATTTTCTCGATGCCTGATTTGCGGCATTTCGACCAGCGGACTTATCAAGAAAAAAAGGCGGCTGTTTCCGACCGCCTCTCCTAAAACTGATATCAGATAGCTTACTCAGCCCACGGGCTCGTTAACAAAGCGGTTGGCATGGCATCCATTGTGAAGATGTTGCTTTCAACTACAAAGCTTTCGTATCCTTCCGCAATACCGGTCCCTACATAACCGTAGCTGGAGTCGAAAGTTTGGTCGAGTATGAAAGCTGAGTCGACAACATTCGTGTCAGCCGGCTCGTACTGGCGATACTTAAGGGCAAACAGTACGTCTTTATTGCCGCCGCCGATAATACAGCCGAGCAAAGAGACGATAAGCTCTTCGGAGAACCATGACATGCGATAAGCAAAGTCAGACTCATTTACCGTGTTAATGGCATATCCCCATCTTGCGGAAGTATCATCGCCATAGTCTTTGAAGAAGACGCCTCTTATGTCTATAGTTGAATCTGTCAGATTAACAAAAGCATAAAAGAGATTTGATTCGGTGAGAGTCCCGTTTGACGAGTTGCAATATGTCATGATCTTCTGTGTAGAATCGGTTATTGTATATGCGCCGTGCATCGTGAAGGCATTATCACCTTCTGTGCTCTCCATTTTGATCAGGGTCTCCAGATCAACCGAAGAGAATCCGAGTATAATCTGACACTGAGTCGGTATAGAAGTGTTGGTCGTCAGAGTCTGTACTTCCATGCTGAAGTCCCCGCCCGGTTCGGATCCTACAATAATAGTATCACCTTGGATATCCATCGAATCGAGTTCGCTGGTAATCTCAGCTAGTTCTTCAAGATACATATCCAGATCGGCAATATTGGTATAGAGAGACATAGGCTCGGTCTCACTGAATACTTTACCCAGCAAAGGACACTCGCCGTAGGTCCACAAGCTATCGCCTGAGCTGGACGGTGAAGCGGCCGCTGCAGTGTAAACCGGTGGAGCTATCTGTTCAACAAGTTCCGTAAATCCGGCAAAGCTGACAGCTTCGAATCCGCCATCGCTGCCGTTATTGCGGCCGGTCGGAGGCGTTGCTTCGTCGCCGCAGCCGATCGCCGCTATGACTATCATAACCATCAGGCAAAGTAGCACTGAGGTCCATTTTCCGTTCATATTCCCCCTTTGAGATGTTAAATGGTCAGAGCCGCTTGGAATAAGTATCGACAGGTCGGCCTGTTTTCTTAGCCTCAGGAATTCAGTGCCTCAACGCCTTTATTCAGGCCCTTATCGTTGATTTGCAATGACTTAGGAAATAATTAAATTGGTGGGGGTGGGCCGTCCACTCAGTTGCGTATCATCGCATTTCGCAACCGGTCAAACATCTCTTTCAGCTCCGGGAGTTTCAACCAGTGTGCAAGACCAACATAGAGAGCCGTCCCGGCTACACCGATCAAAGCCAGTCTCACAAGGAGTGCGAGAAAGCTCGTTGACTGCTCGCCGGGCCAGAATCGGGCAGCTACTACCCAGAACAACGCCACTATGATGAGACCGGGCAGAATTCTCAGCGCCGCCGGGCGAAACAGATCGCCTGCTGACGTTCTCACCTGCCGCCTGAGATCCAGGGTCATCACTACGAGACCAGCCAGCCAGGTCACAGCAGTCGCCAGCGCCAGGCCGTTCTGTTGCATCGGGCCGACCAGAAGCAGGCTGCATACCAGCTTGATCAAAAGCATACCCGCCAGAATCATACCAAGCCGCAACCACGCTGTCCGGGCATAGTAGAAGCGCATCTGGAACATGTAAACCGAGTAGAAAACCACTCCTGTCGCATAGTATCTCAATGGTCCGGCGGTAAGGTGAAGCGATTCCTGGTCAAAGGCTCCACGCTGAAATGCCAATCGCACAATGTCAGTTGGGAATATAAGCACAGCAACCGCTATCAGCCCCATTACAAAGATCAGGAACCGTACACTCCTGCGATAGAAGTTACCGAAGCTCTCCCTTTCCGGGCTGGCCGAGAGGTCGGTAATCCAGGGAAAGGAAGCGTGCGAGTATGCCACTACAAAGATACCGGTGGGGATATGGATCAGGAATGTGGCGTAACGCAGCGCGGCAATCTGACCTTCGCCCAGAAATCGAGCCGCAAGGCTCCGATCGACGACAGGGTAGATCAGCGCGATGGATTCAAGGAGAGCCACTGCCACGGTGGCTTTCATCAACGGGCCAGTGGCTGCCAACCGCCAGTTGATATGCGAAAACGGTTTGACCACCACCAACGCAAAGGCGCCGTTGGCAACAAACGAAACGACCGAACCTGCCAGCCACCCGCAGGCGAGCGCCTCAATTCCAAGTTCTCCATAATAAAAGTAGAGCGAACACAGGATAACAACATTGATAAGAACCGGAGAGACAGATGGTATGACAAAATGCTTCCCTGCAAATAACCAACTTCGGAAATACGCTTCAAGTCCACGAAAGAATACAAACCAGGCAACAATAGCCGCCAGTCGCTTCCCCAGCGCCAGTTGATCTCCGATAAGATTCGGGGCAAGCCACAGAAGCAGGTTCTCCCTGAAGAAGAACACACAAAGCGAAAACACGGCGAAAAGCGAGCCATACAGCATCAGACCGTTCCAGAACAGTGACGATGTATCTGCAGTCCCGTCCAACTGCCCCTTCCTGACAACGGGGATGAGCGCCATCGGCAGTGCGGCAAAAATGACAAATGTCACCAGTTCCGGAATTGTGAAGGCCAGCAAAAAAGTGTCGAAGCTTGCAGACGTGCCAAAGCAACCAGCCACCGCCGCCTCTCTGGCGAAACCAAAAACACGGGTGAGGATACTGGCGCCCACAACTATCACGGTGGCTGCAAAGAGTGACTGCTTGATAAATCGTGAGATCACAATGCCGCCTCACACCATCAGTTCCCGGACAACTTCATGCAACGCCGCACGATAGTGGAGACCGCCAATATCCATCCGTTGCATGATACGAGCGAATGTGTCAAACTCATCCAATCGGGCAAGGCGGACCTCGCGGATCTCCCGATGGTCGGTGAACTGAAAATCCCCTCGAAGATAATCCGCAGTGAAAACAAATGACCGCCAGTCGATAGAATCGTTGTTATATGCGAATGAGGCCGACGTTCTCAGGAGAAACCTGTCTAATCCGATCTCGCAGCCGGTCTCCTCGGCTGTTTCACGATAGATCCCGTCATGGAAATCCTCCCCCGGTTTCAGGCCGCCGGATGGAGCGCGGTAGAGTCCGGGCGGGTACGCATGCTTGGCGATCACCACCAGCCGGTCATCTTTTCTAATGTACATTGTGACATCATGGTTTCGCCCGTGTTTCTGCGATGAGCGTATTCGCTTGAATTCCCGCTCTGTTACATCAAAGGTGAATGACGCCTTGACGGGTACACCGTAAAGCTCTTCCATCTGTTCGATCATCTCGTTGGTGACGTACATCTCAGAACAGCGGCAGGATTTCAGTCTGCAGCGGCAGCGTGGTTACTTCGCAGCCCTTGTCCGTAACCAGCACATTTATCTCGGTACGGAACCCGCAGTCAGGCATATAAATCCCCGGCTCAATCGAAAAGAGATGGCCTTCCCGAAGCTGGCGTTTGTCTTCGGTTTCGAGGTTATCGATGTTGGGACCGGAGCCATGCCCGACTGTGGTGATCGAGTGGCCGGTACGGTGCGTAAAATACTCCCCATAGCCGCCCGCCTTCACAACACCACGGCAAACGTCATCAACCTCGCAACCGCGAACCGGGCGCCTGCTGAGATTCTCCTGCAGAAACGAGACCGCCTCGTCGCGTGCTTTGACAAGAACCGAAAAGATCTGATTGTGTCTGGCGGGGATTTCTGCTTTCGTGCCGGCGAATCCCATCCATGTAATATCACTGTAAACTGACCGCTCGCTGTTCATTTTAGCCCACATGTCAATCAGGATAAGCCTCCCTTTCTCGATTGTGGCAGAACTATCCTCTGACGGTTCATAGTGCGGATCGCCGGCATGCGCATCCACCGCACAGATAGGCCCGTCAGCGCTGGTCATGTCGTACTCAGTGAATTGCTCCCGCACGAAGGAACATACATCATACTCGGTGATGATCTCTCTCGATCTGAGGTTGTCGGCGATATATTCAAAAGCGAGTTCTTTGATCTCGATCAGGTTTCGGGCGGCAAGATGATGGCTGGCGACTTGCTCCGGTGAAAGTCTCGCCAGAAAATGCGCCACTAAGTCAGCCGAGGAAACAATCTCAACTCCCAGTCCCCGAACCAGTTCAACTGTTCCGGCATCCACCAGGCCTATGTATGGAAGCCGGCCCTGAGGCGAGTACTCCATCGCTATCTTTGCCGCTCCCGCCAGCAGCGATTTGAGCTCAGACTCGAGTTTTCTGTAGCCGGTATATTCAATAATTCGTCCCTGCACACCGCGAAATTTCTCCCTTTCGATCACATTGACCAGAGCGCTCGGCTCGCCTTCAGCAGGAACAAAATAGAACGATCGTCGCGTGAGAATGCCGGACAGCTCCAGCATATGTACTGCAATGTCATTACGCGCATGGAAATCAGCCATGAGCCAGCCATCAAGATCATGTTCAATCAGATATGCCTGAATCCGCTTTATGTCCATATCGATCCTTCAGACGGAGTATGATACGAAAAACCCTGCTCCAACTCAATCAATTCGTAAGCTTGACTCTCCGGGGACAGCAGGATAGATTGATAATTCATAATGTCTTCAAGGTTTGTGATAACCGGCGCCCCCGGGTCCGGCAAAACGGTGTTCCTGACCCGGCTGAAAGCGCTTCCTCGCTTTCGGGAGTTCGCATTCATTGACGAACTTGCCCGTAAACTTCTGGCGGAAAACCCGGGCTACAGGCATGATAAAGCAGCGCTGCATGCAGCCATCTACAGGCAGCAGGTTGCGCGCGAAGCAGAACTCGGCAACAAGCCGTTCATCACCGACCGGGGGACAGCCGATGCCTTCGCCTTTCACCCTGAAACAGCATCAAGGGTCAGAACGACGTTGTCGCGGGAATACAAGAGATATCACAGTGTCGTACAACTGGGTACTGGCGCTGTGCTCGGTGAGAAGTACTACACAGGGGATGATATCCGGCTGGAAACGCTTGAGGAGGCGCTGGCGATTGAGCAGGCGACCAAACGCGTCTGGCAGGGACACCCGGATTATCATTTTATTCCGGCCAATCCCGATATCGAGGCGAAATTCGACCAGTTCCTGCAGATCATAGATGCCTGCATGAGCCATTTTGAGGAATCAGCAAAATGAGGTTTCATACGTCTGTATATAACCATCTTACCCAAAACAGGAGATGTCAAATGCGTCACAACAGAACAGTCCCGTTGGCAATACCAGTCCTCCTGGCGCTTATTTTCGCGGCTGCCGCAACTCGCGCTGATTCAGGCTTTCTCAGGGAGTTCAAGGACAATTATGACGTACTTCTGACCGATCTTTCCAGAAAGCCACCCGCTGAACTGGCGGAGATATCCGGTTTCGTTTATCAGAAAGACATCGCGACATTCACGTTCAAGAAGGGGAAGATGTATTTCCTTCGCCGCGTGCTTGGCCGCCCGACCACGGCGATCTTTATTGGCGAAGGAAACGCCAGAATGGAAATACCGGTGCATACTGAACGTCAATCTCTGCTGTACGCTTCGGGTGACAGCGTCGTTAACGAGGATTTCAAGGTCTGTTTCATACGCATGACCGATGACTTCGACCTGAAACTCCGGGAGCAATTCACGTTCGAGGAAACCACGCTGGGCTGGCGTGATTTCAATATAGCCCAGGAAGCGCAGGGGGAATTCTTCTTCAAGCCGGTTGTTATGCACGAATATGACAACCTCTTCCTGCTTCTGCGGTCAGCCTACGAGCGGCGTGACGACGGCTACTTCTGGGCTGATTTCAACCGCTACGTCTTTACCTTTGACCCCAATCGTCCTGAACAGGTAATTGTAGCCTATGAACATGAGGGTGGCGACGTCGCAGTCACAGACGGCGCGGTCTTACAGAGAATGGAAAACGGCATCTCCGATGATGCCCGGGTCTCAGATATCCCGTACCCGACAACCATGCTCGATCGTCAAGCCAGACTCAGGATGGGCGGCCTCGCCGGCTGGAGGATCGACACCGCCACAGTTGATATCAAGATGCTGGTGAATGCTGACAGTCTCAGGTTCGTGTCTTTATTCCTTCATTATAATATAAAGCTCGACTCAATATATTTCCGGGGTCAGCCGGTGGACTACCATCGGCGACGTGATTTCACCTTTACCGGCCTGATACTGCCTGAATATGCATGTAAGGGCGACACGCTCGAGTTTCGTTTATGGTACCACGGGAAGAATTACGGCACGGCGTTCCCGTTTGTCTCCGACCCGAAACCGTCACCACTGCACCTGGCCTTTGACATTCCCAGGGGATACAATTACATCATGCCCGCGATGGGCGAGAAGGTCGACGCGGGAAAAGGAAGAATCCGTTTCGATGTTGCCCCTCCCCAGCCGTACACAAACTTCATCTTCCAGCCCTATGCTTCCGGGTTCGACACGATTCAGGCGATCAGCGATATCGGCCTGACGCTCAACTTTGTGAAATCAGGCCATATCACCAAGAATCGCTACCCATGCTTTATCCCCGATAAGGACTACCGCTCCGCAGTACTCGGGGCATTCAATTTCATGACCGGTAGGCTGGGCATGCCTCCGGCCACTTTTGAGATGTATGTTTACCCTGAAAGCTCCCTGACCATGCCCGGCCTTATGGAGGTCCCACAGGTGCAGTGCGTCAAAGACGAGACCGGCGGGGTGCACGTTGTTGCCGGCAGGGAAGCAGCCCGGCAGTGGTTCGGCGCGCTTGCGCGGCCCGCGACCGACCGCGAGTCCTGGCTGCTGAACGCCGTCCCGGAATACCTCGGACTGATGTACATCAACAGCTCTCTTGGTCATAACATCTTTTTCGGTGAACTTCGCCTGCGCCGAAACTACTACTACACGATCGTCAGCAGAAACTTTGATTTACCGTTAGCCGCCGGCAGACGAGCAGCAGCCGGTATCCGCACCACCAAAGGTGTCTGGATCATGCACATGCTCAGGTACCTGATGTATGACATCGAAAAAAGTTCGGATCGCACATTCCTCAAATTCATTCACGCGCTGTCATCGCTCATGAACAACCAGGTCTTCACCAACGTCGACGCCATCAAGCTGGCGGAGAAGTTCTACGGTGAACCTCTCGACTGGTTCTTCCACCACTGGCTCTACAGCCGCGATTTCCCCGAGTACAAGGTGGAGTACGGCATAAACCGCAAGTACGACGGCTACTATGTGGATGTCAGCGTCACGACTGAAAAGGTCGGCCCGGAATTCCGGATGCCGATCATGATGCGGGTTGAGGATGTCAACGGCGAGTCAATATATCTCCGTCAGACTGTGAGCGGCCTCTCCGACAGCTTCGCACTCGGGCCATTCGCAACCGAGCCAAAGGAACTGATCTTCAACGAGTTCTTCAGCGTCCTGTCGAAGGATAAGGTGAAGAAGAGGTGAAAGTAGTAAAGTAAGGCAGAACCATTTGGAGGCTGTCCCATAAGTCATGCTGAGCATGTCGAAGCATGGCTTTGGCTGAACACAGACTTTTCAAAGTCCGTGACCGGCCAAGCATTGCAGAGCGTCACCCTTCGACACGCTCAGGATGACGCAAGTGGCACATCGGCGAATTGAGCTTTTGAGACAGCCTCTTTGTGGTTCTGCCGTCCGAGTCAATGGTTACAAGGACTGTGAGAATGATCGACGAACAGGCAATTAAGAACCGCCTCGTGGAGCACGGACAGCAACTCTTCGAAGCCCCAAGAGAACCGATTCGATTTACCAATGAAGACGAAGCGGATCGACTCCTGAATGACCTCAAAGACCACCCGCATGCGTTCGTGCTCGCGTGCGTAATGGACCGGCAGATTAAAGCTGAAAGGGCTTGGCTAATCCCCTACCGATTCCAAGAGAAGCTTGGTGATTTCTCCATAGAGCTTCTGACCAAACAATCGAAAGCAGACGTACGCAGATTGATGGCTGAACCCCAACCTCTTCATCGCTTCGTCGAGAAGATGTCCGGTTACTTCTTCAAAGCCATTACTCGCATTCGCGATGTCTATGGAAATAATGCAGCCGGCATCTGGGCTGATTCGCCGTCAAGCGCCTCCGTCGTCTATCGGTTCCTTGAGTTTGATGGGGTCGGTCCGAAAATTGCAAGCATGGCGGCGAACATTCTTGCCAGAGAGTTTAAGGTTGAGTTTTCAGACTACTTTTCAATCGACATCTCCGCTGATGTGCATGTGAGGAGAGTATTTGGCCGTCTTGGTCTTACCCCGTCAGACGCGACGGTCGACCAGCTAATATTCAGAGCGCGTGGTCTGCACCCCAAATTCCCTGGTCTCATGGACTCCCCCGCTTGGGAAATTGGGCGGATGTGGTGTAGACCACGCACCTACGATTGTACAAAATGCTACATGGCCGATGTTTGTAGCACAGCCAAACGAGTATAGGCTAAAAAACTCTGTCGGTTGCAGTTTTGCCGCCGAGGGCAACAGCAGAAACACAGGGCGTTTTGCTGTACTGTCTGTCACCCCAGCAGCCGGTCCGCCAGCAGGTGCAGGAACAGGCCGACGTCGGTGACGACGCCGATGGTCTGGTGTGAGCCGCGGTCTTTGAGCTTTGTTACGACAGACGGGTTAATATCCACACAGATTGTCAGAACCTTCGCCGGAATCATGTTACCCACTGCTATCGAGTGCAGCATCGAGGCCAGCATCAGCACGATGTCCGCCCCCTCAAGGATGTGGGCATTAACGTCCTGCGCCCTGTTCATGTCGGTGATTGTCTCGGGGAGAGGGCCGTCGTCCCGAAGCGATCCGGCCAGCGAAAACGGAATGCCGCTTTCGATGACGGCATACATCACACCGGAATTGAGTGTGCCTTCTGTAATAAGACCGCCAATTGATCCGGCGCGGCGTACCTCGTTGATGGCGCGAAGATGGTTTCGGTGCCCCATCTCTACTGGGCTGCCTGTGGAAAGATCAATCCCAAGTGAAGTTCCGAAAAGACTCCGCTCTATGTCATGCACTGCCAGGGCGTTGCCGGCCAGCAGTGCGTGGATGTATCCGTGACGAATCAACTCCGCCAGGTCACTCGTCCCGCCAGTGTGCACCGCGACTGGCCCGGCGACACACACGACTTTCTTGTCCTTGTCCCGGATGAGATCGGCAACGCGGTCAACCACCAGGCGTACTTTACGCTCGGTGGACACCTCGCCGGACATGAAGGCGAAATCCGCCCGGTCCCGCTCGACAAACACTGGCTGTACTTTCACACCCGAGAGGCCGCATACGATTCTGTCACCCTTTCTGACTTCACGGAACTTTTTCACCTGCGCGGTCGCAGCGCTGCCTTTGCCGCTGATCACAATGACGCCATCCATGCGCGTCTTCTCGACCGCTACCCAGTGGCTGTCGAGCCGCACGGACGTGTCATGGTTCGTCGTGCTGTAGAAATCCGGCGGCACAATACCACCAGCCGGAGCTTCCCTGAGCGTAACTTCCCGGTCAACATCGACCTGACACCCAAGCGTTGACAGCTTGAGCAATATCGTATTCATCGCTACCGGATCAGGACAACTGACCCTCAGCGAAGTGCGTGAGAACTCATCGTTGTTGCGGCCCATCTTGAAATCGAGGACCTCGAATGAGCCGCCATCGCTGATGATAACATCGAATAT
>Ga0114920_10000923_pt1 | contig 13226 bp, 12 predicted proteins | sample ChitaG_FD_88683 | JGI IMG/M metagenome (GOLD analysis project Ga0114920, IMG submission 88683) | Deep subsurface microbial communities from South Pacific Ocean to uncover new lineages of life (NeLLi) - Chile_00310 metaG | ecosystem: Environmental > Aquatic > Marine > Oceanic > Sediment ... | reverse complement strand
GCCTCGAACACCTACGCGGCATCGCCCTGGGATTCCGCAACCTCAACCACTACATCGTGCGGTCCCTGATCCACTCCGGCCAACTTCAAGATCGGATCAACGCACTCTGAACCGCGAAGAGCCCGTTAACCGTTGAACACATACGAAGTCGCACCGGCCGACCATGGGTACGATGACAGGTAACTCTGCGCTGAACAGCACGGCAAGACTAGGGGACGCTTTGACTGCAACCGATACCGAGCAATCCGAGATCGCCAAGTGGGATCCGGGCTCTACCGAGCGCGCAATGGGCATTATCCGCCCGCTCATGAAGAGTTACCACCGCTCCGAGGTGCGTGGCCTGGACTCGTTCCCACCCGGCGGCGCGCTGGTGGTGTCGAACCACTCTGGCGGCATGTTCCCGATGGACGTCCCGGTGTTCGCAATCGACTTTTACAAAAAGTTCGGATACGACCGGCCGATCTACACACTCAGTCACGACATCCTCTTCAACGGCCCGCAAGCCGAGTACCTGATCCGAATCGGTTTCATCCGCGCCAACCACGAAAACGCCAACGAAGCACTGCGATCCGGTGGCGTGGTGGTCGTCTTCCCGGGCGGCGACTTCGACGCGTACCGGCCGACCTTGACCGAGAATACGATCGACTTCGACGGCCGCACTGGATACGTGAAAGCCGCCCTGAACGCGGGGGTTCCGATCGTCCCGTTGGCCTCTATCGGCGGCCAGGAGGCCCAGATCTTCCTGACCCGCGGCGAATGGCTGGCCAAGGCGGTCCGGCTCGACAAACTCATGCGGGTCAAGATCCTGCCCATCTCGTTCGGTTTCCCGTTCGGGCTGTCCGCGGTCCTTCCAGTCAACGTGCCACTGCCGACCAAGATCGTGACCCAGGTGCTGCCGCCGATCGACATCGTCGCCCAGTTCGGGGAAGACCCCGACATCGACGAGGTTGACGCCCACGTCCGCCATGTCATGCAGGCGGCGCTGGACAAGCTGGCAAAGAAGCGCCAGTTGCCAGTGCTGGGCTGACTCCGATAGCGACACCAAAGCTGGCCGCGACTCGCGATCTGCTCCGCACCCTGGCACGGGCCCGACTGGTAGCCCCGCTGCGCCCCGACAAGTACGTCCAGATGATGGCGGCGTCGCGCCGCGAAGGAGTGGTCAGGATTTTGCCGGCTGCATCGGTCGATGGTCGTTCGCTACCGTCAGGTCATGCATGAACATCCCGTCCGCGCGACCATCTCCACCGGCACCGTCGAAGGATTCACCCAGGATGGGGTGAACCGTTGGCGGTCCATCCCGTATGCGCGGCCGCCGGTCGGCGCGCTGTGGTTCCGGGCGCCGCGGCCGCCGGAACCCTGGCCGGGCGTGCGTCACTGCCACGGTTTCGCCAACTGCGCCCCGCAGCAGCGCCGATACACGATGATCCGACCGGGCAAGTACCAGCCGATGGGCGAAGACTGCCTGACGCTGAACGTCGTCGCGCCCGAACGGGCTGCTCGTGATCAAGGTCAGGAACCGCTGCCGGTGATGTTCTTCATCTACGGTGGCGGGTACTTCTTGGGCAGCTCGGCCACCCCGCTGTACGACGGGGCGTCGCTGGCCCGGCGGGGATGCGTGTACGTCTCGGTGAACTATCGGCTCGGCGCGCTGGGGTGTCTCGACCTGTCGTCGTTGTCGACGTCGGACGTCACCTTAGAGAGCAACCTGTACCTGCGCGACTTGGTGATGGCGCTGCAGTGGGTGCGCGACAACATCGCGGTGTTCGGTGGCGACCCGGGCAACGTCACAATCTTCGGCGAGAGTGCCGGTGCGCACGCGGTGGCCACGTTGCTAGCCGTACCGGCGGCCAAAGGCCTTTTCGCCAAAGCTATCTCGGAAAGCCCCGCTGCCGGCATGGTGCGCTCGTCGGACACCGCGGCCGAGTTCGCCGAACGGTTCGCTGGGCTGATCGGTGCGCGAAAAAAGGACGCGCCGCATGCGTTGATACGGGCGTCGCCGGCCGAATTGGTGGCGGCTACGGACCGCCTGGTCAGCCATGCCCTGCAGGACATGTTGGGCGCCTTTCCGGTGGGGCCCACCTACGGCGGCGACTATCTACCGACCGAGCCGCTGGTGGCGATGCAGCGCGGTGAGGTGCATCGGGTGCCGCTGATCGTGGGAACCAACGCCGACGAGGGCAGGCTGTTCACCCGGTTCCTGCAGCTGCTGCCGACAACGGAAGCGGCGATCGAGCAGGTTTTGGCGTTCGCGGGACCCGGTGCGCGCGATCGCATCACCGCTGCATACCCCGATTACCCCGAGAAGAACGCGTGTGTCCGTCTGGGCGGAGATTTCGCGTTCAACGCCGCGGTATGGCATATCGCCGACTCCCACGGCAGCTACGCGCCGGTGTATCTGTATCGGTACGACTACGCGCCGCGCACGCTGCGCTGGTCGGGCCTGGGTGCCACTCATGCCACCGAGCTGCTCGCGGTCTTCGACATCTATCGGACCAGGTTCGGCTCTGCTCTGACGGCCGGGGCGGATCGACGGTCTGCACTGCGGGTCAGCGACGACATTCAGGAGCGCTGGTGCTCGTTCAGCCGCACCGGAAACCCCGGTGACGACTGGCCGGCCCACACTGATTCCGGCCGTGCTGTGATGGTCTTCGACCGTCGCTCCCGCGTCGAGTTCGATCCGCATCCAGAGCGCCGCGTAGCCTGGAAAGGCTTCTCGCTGGCCCACTGAATTCTGGGTAATCAAGTCTGGAGTAGGGCGCTCAACAGAGCGCCGCAAACCATCGGGGCGCGCCGGCCCGGTCACATGGTGCACGTCGATGTGAAGAAGGTAGGCCGGATACCCGATGGTGGTGGTTGGCGCGGTCACGGCAATTGGATTCATGCACCGCGCCCGGGTGTGGTTTGCCGCTCACGGCATCGACCACATCCAGCGGATCGTCACCGACAACGGCGCCTGCTACCAGTTCATCACGCCCCACACCCCGCGCCACAACGGCAAGGTGGAGCGCTACAACCGCATCCTGGCCGAATAGTTCCTCTACGCCCGGACCTGGGCCTCAGAAACCCAGCGATCCGAAGCACTCAAGGTTTGGAATGTCCACTTCAACTACCATCGACCGCACTCTGCCGCCGCAGGCCAGCCACCAGCATCACGACTCACCAACGGCGTCACCAACGTCATGGCCTCATACATCTAGTCCATTGTCAGCACGATGCGGAAGCGGGCGGCTCCGCTCATCATCTTGTCGTAGGCGGCCTGCGCGTCGGACAGCGGCATCGTCTCGATCGTTGGTCGCACACCTGTCAGCGCCGAGAAGCGAAGCGTGTCCTCTGAGTCCTTCGACGTTCCCGACGAGTGGCCCTGCACACTGGTCAACCTGGATATCAATGTCATCGGCGGCACATACATTGGGTCGACCGACGCTCCAAACACGACAAGCTGCCCGCGGTGCTTCAGACCGTTCAGCGCGGGGGTCATCGCGTCGGGGACAGTGACCGTGGCGAGGGCGACCTTGGCGCCGCCGAGCCTACTCAGCTCCTGCGCGACGTCGGACGCGGTCGAGTCGATGTAGTGATGGGCACCGAGCTTCTTCGCCAGCGGCCCCTTCTCTTCGCCCCGCGCGATTGCGGCAACCTCGAAGCCCATCTTGACCGCATACTGGATGGCGAGGTGGCCGAGACCGCCGACACCTAAGACTGCGACGAGATCGCCTGGCCGGGCAACAGATTCGCGCAAGGCATTGAATGTCGTAACGCCCGCGCATAGCAGCGGGGCGGCCTCGACGTAGGAGAGTTCTTCGGGGATGCGAGCCAGGGCCTCCGCGCGTGCCACCATGTATTCGGCGTAACCACCGTCAATCCGTCCGAGTGGCAGACGCCGCAGGCGTGGACCTTGATGCGAACCTGGCCGCGGCCCAGCTCCGGAACTTCGACGTCAACGAACTCAAACCGCCCGTTCGCCTCTGGGACGCGGGCGATCTTCATGGTCTCCACACGCGGGGCCATACTCGGCTGCCTGCTTGATTGGGAGGGTTGCGGGGGACCCGTTTGGTGGTCGAGCGACTATGCGGCTTGGGGTTGGTGGGTCGTGGTCCACTTTCGGGCGAACTCGGTTGGGGTGAGTTCGCCGTGGGCGGTTTGGGGTCTGTGGGCGTTCTGCCACGGCGAGCCGGGATCGATGAACTGCGAACCAGCACCGTTGAACCGGCACCAATCATGCACGGCGTGCGCCACGAACTCAGGGCCATTATCGAAGCGCACCCAGCTCGGCGCGCCTCGCTGGCCGGCGAGGCGGTCCAAAACGTCGACGACGCCGTCGGCGTCGATGCAGCGATCGACGTTGATCGCCAGTGCTTCGCGGGTGAACTCGTCAATCACGTTCAACATCTTGAGGGTGCGGCCATCGGCGGTGGTGTCGAACTGAAAGTCCATCGCCCAGATCACATTCGGACGGATCGGTGACATCGCGCCCACCGGGACACCGATACCGGCCAGACGTTTCTTCTTGCGGCGCTGCGGAACCCGCAGGCCTTCCTCGCGCCACAGCCGACGGATGCGTTTGTTGTTGACTATCCAGCCGGCTCGGCGGGCCAACTTGGCTGCCCGTCGCCATCCCCAGCGAGGCCGGTCGGTGGAGAATCGGCGCAGCCAGGCTCAAAACACTTTGGGTTCGGTCCGCTCAGTTCGTCTTTCGGATGTCCTCGGGCTTCCAGGACTTATCGAGGATCACCTGCTTGGGTCCATAGAGTCGCAACAGCACGAACCAACCCTCGCCCGGGATTGTCTTGATCCAGTTCGACTCTCCTCCGCTGGGGGCTTTGGGGCCGAAGTGGATGTCTACCGAGCCGTCGTCGTTCTTCGCCAGTTTCTCGGTGCTCGACTTCGTCGCTGGGCTGCCAGTGTTGATCAGGCTGCGAGTCTGGTTGCTGTACACCGGAATCTGCCAGAACTGCTCGACCGGAACGTTGGCGGGCATGCGAATCATGTACAAGTTCGAGCCGTCCAGCATGTCGCCATCTGAGTCCTTGTAGGTCACGCAGTAGAAGATTCCCGTGCCGGGCTCGGAGGGTGCCAGCTTGACCGCATTCCCGACGAGCTGATACCAGGAGCCGCGTTCCTCCACTTCTTCAACATCGCCCGGCATGAACTGGTGGTCGCTCGCGTGGATGATGACCTCCCACTGTCGGTCGGGGTAGATCAGCTTGTTCTCGAAGCGGTTGTTGAACGCAATCGCACGAACGATGTCGTGTCCGGTTTGGGCGGGACGTTTCAGGATCTTTTGCGCGCGCGCATCAGGGGCAAACGGCTTTCCCTTCTCGATCCCGAGGCGGCGCAGGTTCCCGACCGTCGACAATGCCATGCTGGGGGCCCGGTCGGTATTGATGAGCTCCGCAAGCAGTTCGAAGTACCTCTCGTCCTTCGGCCAATCCGCGTCGAATGCCTTGTCATTCATCACGATGTAGCGGTTGGGACTCGGGTTCGTAGCTTCGGAAAGCGGGTACATCTTGATTTGCTTCCCCTGCTCGATCGCTCCTTCGAGACCGCCCGTTTTGGGGTCATTGAGAAACGTGCGCACGACGGCCGTGAACAGGTCGGAGTACACCAGGCGGACCGGGAAGTACCCGTCGGGGATCTCGCCGTCGTATCCGACCGGCAAGTAGAGGTACTTGCCGCCCTTGCCGCCGTCCGGACCGAGGTTGCCAATGTCGCTGAGGGCGCGCTGGAAGATGTCCCAGGAGAGTCCCAGTGTGCCTGCCGGAACCTCCAGGACAACTGGACCCATCTTGGCGGTGTTGATGAACTGCGGCCATATGTAAACGACCTCGTCATTGGCCGTCATGATCGTCTGAATCGGCCGCTGCCGGTTAAAGATGGCGAATGCCATCTCGCCCGGCTTCATCCCGACGTCTCGCTGCATCGCGTTCTGCACGGCGATGCTGTTCACGGCCGAGGTTGCCCAAACGTAGGCTTGCACGGCGACCTGGTAGTCGAACTCCTCGAAGAGTGTCGCGGCTGCTTTGTCAGTCGGGTACCCCGCGATGAACTCGTTCGACTCTTGCTCGGACGACTTTTCCAGTTGTTGGCATCCAGCCCAGCTGATCACAATAGGGCGGCGATCAAAGAGAAGCGCCGGGTGTTGAGGCGATTCATCGGGAGCTCCGGGTGAGTTGGATCAATGCGCGTGGTGAGCTGGAGCCTGCCGGTTGGACAGGCCGCGGCGGTTCGTAAGTGGAGGGTTGCTGTTGGCTATGCCGCTTGCGGTTGCGACTGGGTCTGATGGTAGACCTCGTCAGGGGTACGGCGGGTCAGGGCCTGGTGGCGACGTCGGGTGTTGTAGAACTCGAAGCTCGGCTACGTTCCACCCGACGAGTACGAGACGACCTACTACGCTCAACTCCGAGCGTCCCAGCCGGCGATGTCTCAAACATGAAGCTGGCATCGAACCCGAGACGGTTCGGACATGCATCACGGACAAGCAGGAAGGGTCTACGTGCCGCAGGATACCCAGGGCGGCCGCGGCGATCGACGTCCGCGGCAAGCCTCGAGCGCAGGCCGCCAGCGTCAAGGTCGTGACCAGCGGCCGGCGCCACGCACGTCCGGACCGCCGCGAGCCCGTCGCCCACAGCCAAGGCCGGACACTAACGAGCAACACGAGGTCGGTCCGCCTATACCTGCCGATATCGAAGCCAAGCAACTCGCGCCCGAAATTCGCGGTGAGCTCACGACTCTGGACCGCAGCACCGCCGATGTCATTGCCCGGCATCTGGTGGCCGCCGGCGAAATCCTCGCCGAGGACCCCGAAGCTGCCCTGGCGCATGCCCGCGCCGCCCGCGCGAGGGCCGGCAGGATCGCCGCGATACGCGAGGCGGTCGGTATCGCGGCCTACCAGTGCGGTGACTGGGCTCAGGCACTTGCCGAGTTGCGTGCGGCGCGCAGAATGGGTAGCCGTTCGTCACTTCTGGCGCTGATTGCCGATTGTGAGCGGGGGATCGGCCGACCTGAGCGTGCGATCGAGCTCGCCCGTAGCCCGGAGGCTGGTCAGCTCAGTGGTGACGACGCCGACGAACTGCGCATTGTCGCCGCGGGCGCACGCTCAGATCTGGGTCAGCATGAGCAGGCGTTGGCGATTCTGTCCACACCGCAACTGGATCCGGCGAAGACCGGGCAGACTGCTGCTCGGCTTTTCTACGCTCACGCGGACACGCTGCTGGCGCTGGGCCGCCACCAAGAGGCACTGGAGTGGTTCCTGCACACCGCTCGAGCTGACATCGACGGCGTCACCGATGCCGAGGAGCGGGTAACGGAGCTGTCCTGATATGAGTACCCTTGCGTGGCAGCATGATTGCCTACTGCTTGATCTCGACGGTACAGTGTTCCGTGGAGACCAGGCCACCCCTGGCGCAGTCGAAACGCTAGCTACCGTCGAGTCCCGGATCCTGTTCGTCACCAACAACGCCTCCCGTGACGCCGGGCAGGTCGCCCAGCATCTGGAGGATCTGGGCTTTACTGCAGAGCCTGCCGACATCGTGACCAGCGCACAGAGTGCTGCTCGCCTCCTGGCCGAACAGTTACCGCAAGGCGCAAAGGTTCTCATCGTGGGCACTGACGCGCTGGCCGCCGAGGTCAGCGGCGTCGGCCTGGTGCCGGTCCGGCAGTGGTCGGATGCCCCGGTCGCCGTGGTGCAGGGTCATTCGCCGCAGACCAGCTGGCCCGACCTCGCAGAGGCGGCACTGGCTATCAGGTCCGGAGGCTTGTGGGTGGCGGCCAATGTGGACAAGACACTGCCCTCAGAACGGGGTCTGCTGCCCGGCAACGGCTCGATGGTCGCTGCGTTGCGCACCGCCACTGAGTGTGAACCGCAGGTAGCCGGTAAACCGTCGCCGGTCCTGATGCAGGACGCCATGTCTCGCGGTGACTTTCACACTCCGTTGGTGATTGGTGACCGCCTCGATACCGACATTGCCGGTGCGAACGCCTCGCAAATGCCCAGCCTGATGGTGCTCTGTGGGGTGAACTCCGCCGAGGACGCCATCTGGGCGATCCCGCAAGAGCGGCCCCAGTACTTGGCCGAGGACCTCCGTGCCCTGACCGCCGAAGCGGACACGTTGCGGATCGGGCCGCATCCGGGGTGGCAGGTCGAATTCGACTCAGCAGTGGTGAGGGTGCGCTCTACGGGGGAGGATCCCGGCGACGCGCTGTCGGTGGTGCGGGTGATCGCCGCTGCGGTCTGGGCGGCCGGCATCGACCATCGTCCTTCGGCGATCTCGGCCGGTGACCAGGTTGCTCAACAGGCCCTCCACCGCTGGTCGCTGGCCTCGGAGTCCATCGACTAGCGTGAACACCGACATGAGTAACGACCCAGACGAGATTCGCGCCGAGGTTGCCGAACTTCTGCGCGATCACACTGGTGCCGGCGGTGCCGGCGATTCCGAGCTGGATACCGTCGCGGCGCGCCTGGAGCAGGCGCATGATCTCCTGGTGCGCGCGCTGGAATCGGTCGAGAAGGGCTGATCCGCGTGTCGCGGCGCGCTCGTGTGGACGCCGAGCTGGTACGACGTGGTCTGGCCCGCTCGCGCCAGCAGGCCGCTGAGCTCATCGGCGCCGGGCGAGTCAGTATCGACGGAATGCCCGCCGCCAAGCCCGCCACAGCCATACCCATGTGCGCCAACCTGACCGTCGCCGATCTGGGCGAGCAATCCTGGGTGTCACGCGGGGCGCATAAATTGATCGGCGCCCTCGATGCGTTCGGCATTTCCGCCGATGACCGACGTTGTCTGGACGCTGGCGCCTCGACCGGCGGGTTCACCGAGGTGCTGCTCAACCGCAAGGCCCGCGAAGTGGTTGCCGTGGATGTCGGGTACGGACAGCTCGCCTGGTCGCTGCGCAATGATCCGCGGGTGACGGTCATGGAACGCACCAATGTGCGCGACCTCACCGCCGACGCGCTCGGGGGGCGCGTAGACCTTATCGTGGCCGATCTGTCGTTCATATCGTTGGCGACTGTGTTGCCCGCACTGACCGTGTGCGCGGCACCAGGCGCCGATATCGTTCCCATGGTGAAGCCACAGTTCGAGGTGGGAAAGGACCGAGTGGGCGCGGGCGGGGTCGTGTCAGACCCGACGCTGCGCGCCGACGCGGTGCTCTCCGTTGCTCAGCGCGCCGCCACCCTGCATTGGTATACCGTCGCCGTCACTGCCAGTCCGTTACCCGGCCCCGCTGGAAACGTTGAGTACTTTCTGCACATGCGGGCAGACACCGACCGCCCGCTACTGGCTGGATCGCTCGAGGACGCGATTCGACAGGCCGTCGACGAGGGGCCGCAATGACACACGAACGCACCATCATGCTCGTCGTCCACACCGGCCGCGAGGAGGCTACCGAGGTCGCGCGCCGCGTCGAGAAAGTGCTCGGCGACAACGAAATTGCGCTCAAGGTGCTCTCCGCCGAGGCGGTCGATCGAGGACCGCTTCATCTGGCGCCTGACGACATGCGGGCGATGGGGGTGGAGATCGACGTGGTCGACGCGGACCCCCAGGCTGCCGCCGGATGCGAGTTGGTGTTGGTACTGGGCGGCGATGGCACGTTCCTACGCGCCGCCGACCTCGCCCGCAATGTCGAGATCCCGGTGCTCGGCGTCAATCTGGGCAGAATCGGCTTCCTGGCGGAGGCCGAAGCAGATTCGATCGACACGGTCCTCGAGCACGTTATCAAGCGCGACTATGTGGTCGAGGAACGGATGACGCTGGACGTATCGGTCTTTGCAGGGGGAAAGCTTCTGGATCACGGGTGGGCGCTCAACGAGGCCAGCCTGGAGAAGGGCCCGCGATTGGGTGTGCTCGGCGTCGTCCTCGAAGTCGATGGAAGACCCGTATCGGCATTCGGGTGCGACGGCGTTCTGGTGTCCACCCCAACCGGATCGACGGCGTATGCGTTCTCCGCGGGCGGTCCTGTGCTGTGGCCAGATTTGGAGGCGATCCTGGTGGTTCCCAACAACGCCCATGCTCTGTTCGCCCGCCCGATGGTCACCAGCCCGGCTGCCTCGATCGCCATCGAAATCGAGGCGGGCGGCCATGATGGTCTCGTCTTCTGTGACGGACGCCGGGAGATGGTGTTGCCGGCTGGGGGCAGACTCGAGGTCACACGGTGCGGCACGCCGCTGAAGTGGGCGCGCCTTGACAGCGCGCCGTTCACCGACCGGTTGGTGCGCAAGTTCCGACTGCCGGTCACGGGGTGGCGCGGGCAGTAGTGCTAGCTGAGATTCGTATCGAGTCGCTGGGTGCCATTCGGGCTGCGACCGCCCAGTTCGACTGTGGTCTGACCGTGCTCACCGGCGAGACCGGCGCGGGCAAGACGATGGTCGTCACCGGGCTGCATCTCGTGGGCGGTTCACGAGCCGACCCGACCAAGGTGCGCTCGGGCGCTGATAGGGCGGTGGTCGAGGGCCGTTTCGTGACAACCGAACTCAGTGACAGGCTGACCACTCAGGTGGACGAGATGCTGGATTCCTCGGGCGCCGAACGTGACGACGACGGCAGCGTCATCGCGGCCCGCTCAGTGAATCGTGACGGGCCGTCGAGGGCTTACCTCGGCGGCCGCAGCGTGCCGGCCAAGTCGCTGAGCGGCTTCACCAGCGAACTTCTGACCCTGCATGGCCAGAACGATCAACTGCGGTTGATGCGCCCCGAACAGCAGCGCGCCGCCCTGGACCGCTACGCCGACGTCGACAAGCCGCTGCGGTGCTACCGCACACTTCGAAATGATTGGCTCGAGGCCAGACGCGATCTTGACGTTCGTCGCCGCCACGCACGCGAGTTGACCCAGGAGGCCGATCGGCTCGACTTCGCGCTGAACGAGATCGACATGGTTGCACCGCAACCCGGCGAAGATGATGCCCTAGTTGACTACATCCGCCGACTATCCGAACTCGACGCACTGCGTGAGGCAGCCCATGCTGCACGCGCGAGCCTGTCCGGCGCGATCGACGAAGCCGGCTCGGCCGACGGCTTCTCCGCGGCGAATGCGGTCGGCAAGGCGCGCTCGGTGCTTACGGGCACCGACGACGCGGCGCTCAGGACGCTGGCCGAACAGCTCGGCGGGGCTTTGGCGGTGCTGGTCGATGTCTCGGGCGAGTTGGGTCGGTTTCTCTCCGAACTCCCCAGTGATGCAAGCACGTTAGAGAACAAGCTTGCGCGTCAGGCCGAGTTGCGGACGTTGACTCGCAAATACGCCGCGGACATCGACGGTGTGCTGGCGTGGGCGTGCGAGTCGCGCGATCGGCTCGCTCAACTCGATGTTTCCGAAGAGACCCTGGTCGAATTGGAGCGCCGCGTCGACGCGCTAGGCGCCAAGGTCGCTCAAGCGGCGCAGGATCTGACCAAGGTTCGAGTGAAGGCCGCAAAGGGATTGTCGAAAGCCGTAACCGCGGAGTTGGCCGGATTAGCAATGGCCGGCGCGGACTTCACCATCGCCGTCGGCCCACTGGCGGCGCGCGCCGACGACAGCGCCCCGCTGGTGCTCGCATCGGGTGCTGCGGTACACGCCGGTCGTGACGGGGTGGACTCGGTCGACTTCGGCTTCGCCGCACACCGCGGCTCCGAGAGCTTGCCGTTGAACAAGAGCGCTTCGGGCGGTGAGCTCTCCCGCGTCATGCTCGCCCTCGAGGTGGTGCTGGCCGCGTCGACCGAAGGCACAACGATGGTGTTCGACGAAGTCGACTCGGGCGTGGGTGGACGCGCCGCCGTCCAGATCGGCCGACGGCTGGCACGATTGGCCCGCACCCACCAAGTAATCGTGGTCACCCACCTGCCTCAAGTCGCAGCCTATGCCGACGTGCATCTTGTGGTGGACAGCGGTTGCGAACAGGTGAAATCCAGTGGTGTGCATCGCCTGGACGACGAGGCCCGGGTTGTCGAGTTGGCACGAATGCTGGCTGGGCTGGGGGAGACCGATAGCGCCCGCGCGCATGCCCGCGAGCTTCTCGATGCTGCCCGTCGTGACCGCGAGCAGACATCTCGGACCTGTGACAGAAGTGAAAATACTTAACTAATGAGGCTGGAGTTACGGCGCGCCTCCGACGCTTAGCTGTCCATCCTGGTCAGAATCGGCCCATGAAGATGTCAGCGCTGCTGTCTCGTAATGCCAGCTCACGGCCCGGTGTCATCGGCACTGCCCGGGTTGACCGCGATATCGACCGGCTGCTGCGGCGCATCACGCCCGGTGACATCGTCGTCATCGACGCGCAGGATCTTGACCGGATCACCGCAGACGCACTCGTCGAGGCCAATGTTGCCGGGGTCGTGAACGCCTCTTCGTCGATCTCGGGGCGTTACCCCAACCTCGGGCCCGAGGTGCTGGTCGCCAACGGCATCATGCTAGTCGATGAGACCGGCGTGGAAGTCTTCAAGAAGGTCAAGGATGGCACCCGCATCCGGCTCAACGAGGGTGGTGTGTACTCCGGGGACCGCCGGCTGATTCTGGGCACCGAACGCACCGACGCCGAGATCCACGAGTTGATGCAGGAAGCCAAGGGCGGCCTGGTCGCACATCTGGAAGCGTTCGCAGGTAACACCATTGAGTTCATCCGTAGCGAGAGCCCGCTGCTGATCGACGGAATCGGGATCCCCGATATCGACGTCGATATGAACCGCCGTCATGTAGTCGTCGTGGCCGAAGAGCCCCACGCCGCCGCAGATCTGAAGGCGCTCAAGCCCTTCATCAAGGAGTACCAACCGGTCCTGGTGGGGGTGGGCATCGGTGCCGATGTCCTGCGCGAGGCCGGTTACCGTCCGGAGTTGATCGTCGGGGACCCAGACAAGATCAGCGCCGAAGTATTGCGCTGCGGAGCCCAGGTCGTGCTTCCCGCCGACGCCGATGGGCACGCCGCCGGACTTGAGCGCATTCAGGACCTCGGCGTTGGCGCGATGACGTTCCCGGCCGCCGGGTCAGGGGCCGACCCGGCGCTACTGCTGTGCGACCACCACGGCGCGTCGCTCATCGTCGCCGTGGGCCACAGCGCGAGCATCGAGGAGTTCTTCGATCGCACGCGGCAGCGCAGCAACCCGTCGACGTTTCTGACTCGCCTGAAAGTCGGGGAGAAGCTCGTTGACGCGAAAGCCGTTGCCACGCTGTATCGCAGCCGGGTGTCTGGTAGCGCAATCGCGCTGTTGGTCCTGGCCATGTTGATCGCGGTGATCGCTGCACTTTGGGTGTCGCGCGCTGATGCTGCT
>Ga0114920_10000922_pt1 | contig 13235 bp, 10 predicted proteins | sample ChitaG_FD_88683 | JGI IMG/M metagenome (GOLD analysis project Ga0114920, IMG submission 88683) | Deep subsurface microbial communities from South Pacific Ocean to uncover new lineages of life (NeLLi) - Chile_00310 metaG | ecosystem: Environmental > Aquatic > Marine > Oceanic > Sediment ... | reverse complement strand
TGACACTTGATACAGTTAACCTCGTATTCACCTTCCAAGGCAAAATCCTTAATAGCGGGGTCATCATAAACCTTGGCTTTGCCTTCCTCAGTATCCCATACTAAAGGCTTATTGGTATCATCATAGCCGGCCACCTCATGCAATGGCCCTCCTGGAAAGTGACCGGCGGTAGTTTTGAGTGGCTCCTTTATCGGCCCCTTTTCTCGTACAAACCGTCCATCAGAACCCACGAGGTACGGTCCGTTGGTCTTGAGCTTAATAAAAGGGGCATCAAATATGCCCAGTTCGTTAACAATGACATCACACATAGCCAAGGCTACCGCTCCATCGGTACCAGGTAGTATGGGTACCCACTCTTCAGCTTTAGCACCGGCAAAGTTACATAGCGGGTCAAAAACCACTAGCTTCATACCTCTTACCCTGGCCTCAGCCGCTTTCCGGGCGGTTATCATTGGCGAGTGTCCAGAGGCATGTCCCTTGCTCGCACCGAAGTATATGGCATAATTGCAGTAATCAAAATCAGGTACTATCGACCATGCTGAATTTACCATACCGGCTACCGGATGAGCTCCTTGTCCACAATGAAGACCGCCACCACCAGCCCAGTGACTGGCAGCACCGCCAGTCATCGCCATAAAAGGAAACATCCAGTCTGTGGTATTCTTCATAACCCGGCAGGTTGTTCCCTGGATAAATATTTTCCTAGGGTCATCCTCCATGATCTTTCTTAGTCTCTCGGTAATCTCATCCAGAGCTTCTTCCCAAGAAATTTCCTTCCATTTTGGGTCAACATACAACCCCTTCTCGGGATTGGTTCGCCTTAATGGTTTATTTAAGCGGTTGGGGTCATAAAGTACCTGTAGCCCGGCGGCTCCTTTGGCACATATTCCGCCAGCGCTTCCCATCAAACTATCCGGCTCCCCCTCTATCTTGACCGCTACCCCATTCACACGATGAACCCGGATACCACATTGTCCATAGCACCTGCCGCATATGGTAGGTATCCACTTATCATCGTAGATTTCCGGCTTCTCTTTCATCTTTCCCCTTTCTCAACTCAGCCAATAGTTAAAACCACAGCTTAACGCCAGACAGCACAAATAAACCTCTGGCATGGTCTATTTACTACTATACGTAGCCAAGTATTGCAGTCGATTCCACCTCTTGTCCACCTCACTTTGAAGCATGTCTATTTGTTCCTTAGTTAAATGCCGATACCGCCCCTGGACTCTGAAGTACTCTTCTACAGGTAATCCCTTTGGTTCTTTAGTTATAGTGATGATGTCTCCATATTCGGCTTCAAACAGAGGAAACACCTTTGTTTCTACCGCCAGCCGTGACACTTCGACTCCCAATCCTGCAGGGAACAGCCACGCGGCCACACAGGGAGTTAGTAGATGCAAGAATCTAAAGCCGTTGAGTGCTTTGGCTTTCTCTACTTTTCGCATAAAGTCGTCGGGATAAGCGATAGAGAGCGTAGCCGCGTAGGGGATTCTGTGGGCAGTAATGATAGACATTATATCTTTTTTATATTCCATTTTGGGGGTTGGTAGGGGATTGGTAGTAGTTATTACTCCCCATGGCGTTGCTGAGCTTCTCTGGTTGCCAGTGTTCTGGTAGGCTTCATTGTCATAGCAGACATAGATAATATCCTCATTTCTCTCTGCGGCTGCCGACACACCGGCAAGTCCAATATCGAAAGTCGCCCCATCCCCAGCCCAGACTACTACCTGGGTCTCGGTATCACCTCTGGCGATGAGGGCAGATTTCACTCCCCCTGCGAAGATAGACGCTGAACCAAAGGGAGTCATCAGGACTTTAATGCGTTGTCCTTGATATATAAGACTCGGTTTGGGGAATAAAACACTGGGTGCGGCACACCCTGGGGGCATTAGCAGCACTACTTTCTCACCTACCACTTTAAGGAACCACCTGAGAGCTATAGGTATGGGACATCCGGCACAAAAGCCATGTGGGGGCTTAACGTATTCCTCTTTAGTATATTTTGATGGCATTTTTGTCGTAGTCATCGCTTATCTTCTTTTCCTCCAGTCCAAGCCAAATTACTTCCTGCTCGGGCGGCTCCTCCCGCATCGTGTATTGGATTGCTTTCTCAATTAGTCTGGCGGTAATATCAGCACCGCCTAAGCCAGAGACAAATCCATATACGGGGATGAATTTATGATTTACATTCATGTTAAGTGCCCACTTAATCTCATGGTAGAAAATACCGCATTGCCCTGGAGAGAGGTTGCGATCAATAACTGCTATCTTCTGTCTGCCTGATAGTGCCTTCCTCACCAATTCCCGGGGGAAGGGGCGGAACATCTTCATCTTGACCAAGCCGACTTTCTGCCCCGTATCGTGGAGGCTATTAATCACCTGCCGGCATGTTCCCACTGCGCTGCCAGAAGATACCACCACCACATCAGCATCCTCACATTTGTATTCCTCCACCAGTGGATAGGTCCGCCCGAAGAGTTCATAAAACTCTTTATCAGCCTTCACTGCAGTCTCAACGCATTGACTCTCCAGCTTATGCAGTTCGTATCGGTCGCCCATGAAATTGAAGGGGTCGTACCCTCCTTCTATAGGTGGATGTACGTCCATTAGCTTCCAACCACCTCCACTGCCTAGAAGCTCGAATTGGGGGCTATAAGGAGGCAGGTACTCATCTACCTTTACCTGGTCGGGGATATCTACACTTTCTGATAGGTATGAGAGATATACCCCGTCTAGGCACACCATAGCGGGCAGGCTTACCTGCTCGGCTATGCGGTAAGCCTGGATTATGGTGTCAAGTATTTCCTGGTTTGACTCACAGTAAAATTGCATCCAGCCGGTGTCCCTCTGGGCTAGACTGTCAATCTGGTCGCAGGTCAAGTTCCATGGTGCACCAAAGGGACGATTTACATTGGCCATTATAATGGGCAGCCGTGCCCCGGCTGCCCAGTGGAGCCCTTCGTGCATCCAAGCCAGACCTTGAGAAGAAGTGGCGGTAAACACTCTCACGCCGCCGATAGATGCTCCGGTCACGTAGCCTAACGCTGCCATCTCTGATTCTACGTTTATGAATTTTCCCTTAAGTAGTCCTTGAGCATAGAACTCTGAGATTTGTTCCGGGATTCGAGACTGGGGGGTAATTGGGTAAGTACAGACAACAGCGGGACGAGATAGTAATGCCCCATAGGCTGCCGCCTCATTGCCAGTTATAACCTTAATCATCAAGCTCCCCCTTCCCACGATATTGCATCACGTGGACACTCTTTGATGCATATGCCACAGCCTTTACATACCTCACGTTCAATGCCAAATGCGGCTATTGCCTCATCAAAGGTAATCGCCGCATCGGGACAGAAGATGTAACAATTCTCACAAAGATTGCAATGTCCGCAATGGAAGCATCGCTCTGTCTCCTGTATCGCCTTGGCTCTAGTGAACCCCAGGCTGGCTTCCTTGAAATTGGAAACCCTAGTTGGAACAGGAAGCTGGGCAACTTCGGTCCGAGGTGATTTAGTGAAGTATGTAGTATTTAAGTCGGTGAACGAAACTACACCGCTATCTTCGATACCTTTGTCACCGGCTAGATATTGAGCCATAGCTATGCTGCCACTTCTACCCTTCTGGAAAGTGGCAAAGGTTTTCTCCTCACGGCCGGTCAGCTGGATATCAATCCCCAAAGCTGCTCGCTTGCCTGCAGCTATAGCCTCTACTACTGAGCGAGACAAGGAAGTAGCATCACCCCCAGCGTATACGCCTGTCATTGATGTCCTGCCCATATGGTCTACCTTAATTACTGCGCCTTCCATTTCAATAGTATCGGGCAGGAAGGGGACTACCACTGTTTCACCTAATGCAGCTATAACCGTGTCCATGTCTAGCATGAAATTGCTGCCCTCGACTGGCTCAGGTCGGGGCCGCCCATCTTTATCTCCTTTCCCCAGCCTTGTCTTCAAACACCCTAATTTGGACACTCGTTTACCGTTATTGTAAATTTGAGCCGGCATGGTCAAGTAAAATATCCTTACCCCCTCCTGCTCAGCCGCCTCTACCTCTCCCCGATGGGCTGGCATCTCCTGAGCTGAACGTCGATAGATAATGGTCACCTCTTTTGCCCCTAACCTCTTTGCCGTTCTAGCAGCATCCACAGCAGTGTTGCCCCCACCAATTACCGCCACTCTAGTCCCCAAATCTACCTCCCGGCCGAAAGCTATGCTCTTCAGAAACTCCAACCCTGAGATTACTCCGTCACTGTTTTCCCCAGGGATATCCATACTTGCTGACTGATGGGCACCAACAGCAATAAAGCAGGCATCGTATTCTTTGAGGATATCGTCAAAAGAAACGTCTTTACCCACCTCAGTATTGGTTTTAATCTCAACACCAAGTTCGGCAATCTGTCTTACCTCTCTATCAACCACATCTTGGGGAAGACGATATTCCGGTATGCCTACCCTAGGTATGCCACCTGGCACCGGTAACGCTTCAAATACAGTTACCTCATGACCTAATATGGCTAAGAAGTAGGCGCAGGTCATTCCTGCTGGCCCTGAGCCAATTATCGCTACTCTTTTTCCTGTCTCCGCCTTTTTAACTATCTGCTTTGTGGCACTGGCATCAGCGTGATCGAATGCTACTCTTTCCAAGGCATTGATGGCTATCGGCTCATCATACTCATTTCGATTGCAGTATGTCTCACAAGGATGAAAACATACCCGACCACAAATGCCGGGGAAGGGGTTCTCCAACCTTATATTTTCTAAAGCTTCCTCGAATCGATTGCTTTGAATCAAGGAAATTGTGGTCTCTATTGCCTCACCGGCAGGACAATTGGCTTCACATGGTGGCACCTTGCCCCGGTATACAGGATACCGCTCTGCGGAAATCGCAATTGCTACCTTCCTCTTAACCTTAGTAGCTACAGGGCTAGCGGCTTGCACTTGGCTCTGATAGTAAGCTTCCCGAGCTGCCTCTATATTCCTGTCAGGGACAGGAACCTTTCCCTCCCTAATAGCTTCGGCCAACCGTTCAATATCAATTGAGGGTATTATTGCCGCAACAGCTCCCAGCATCACAGTGTTAATGACAGGCATCCCACTGGGTAACTGTACCTTATGGTCAATGGCGATACGGGGCGCATCAATAGTGGCTATCTTGAAATTGCCTAATGAGGAAAAGGTCTTAGGTGGCTCGGCGCTGTTAATTAGGATCACCCCACCCTCTTTCACTACTGATACCACTCCAGGCTGTTTGATGAAACTCTCATCCATGATTATCAAATAGTCAGCCCCATACATCTTGGAATGGACTAGAATCTCTGACTCAGAAATCCGGGCGAAGCTTTCTACCCTTTCTCCACGCCTTAGGGCTCCATAGGATGCGAAGGACTGCGACATGTAGCCGCCCTTGGCTGCAGCATCGGCCAGAAGTCTAGCTGCAACCACTGCTCCTTGCCCACCACTACCGACAAACTCAATCTCTATCATCAATCTCTCATCGATCTCCTTTGTTACTAAGCCTTGTCCGCTTGCTGACTACTCTCAGCTACTAGATAGATTATTAAGGACAATACTTACTCGTTGCTTTGTGGCAACTAAGCCTGTAAAACTTAATCTCACCATCTCTGGCAACCGGCACGGTGGGAAACTCTTCAGCCTCACTTGCTATCTTTCGCTTCCCCAAGTCCATAGACAGCCTGTCAACCCAATAGTGTAACCTACGGCTCACTCAGACACCATTTCGTCAAATAGTGCTAACACCTTGTCAGCAAATGCTTTATCATTTATGTGGGCATCTACATCCACAACCTTAATTGTCGGCTTGATATTTCTCTTGAATGCCTGAAGCAGCGCCTCTCCTCCTTCAGGGTCGCTGAATGGGCTAGCATGGACTTTACCGTCTACCTCCATTACCCCAAGTCGCTTGGGAATGACTACTGCGGTTGGTCCTGTTGCCATGTTTAGTTTTTCGGCTATTAGTTTGCCCGCCCTTATCATCTCTTGCTTGTTAGCTGCAACTACAGTTAGCCCATTGTGTCGGTGGCGAGGGCGTATCTTGAGCATACGAGGGAGGGGACTTCCTGAAGCCCACCAGAAGAAGGTCGCCGGAGCTACCCCAACAATCTGGGGAATGCCCCTCTTGCCAGCTGCTTCTAATCTATGCTGACCTGCAGAACCCACACCTCCACATACTTGGTTAACTAGCTCTGCTAGGGAAGGGTCCAGGGCAATATCAATGGCACCTTCGGTTATAGCCTGTTCAAAACCTCTACCTCCCATCCCTGTGGCATGGAACACAACTACCTCATAGCCTCTCTCCTCTAGAGCTGGCTTGAGCCAGTGCACATATCTCAACTGGGACGAACCTAGGGAAGTTATGCCGACCAGTTTCTTCTTGACTGCTTCCTTGCCATGATAGGTCTCAGCAGCGCCACTAATGGCTCCCGCCGCTCTCTCCAGTACCGTCTGGCTGATACTATTGAGCCCCCATAAGCCAGCTGCCCACTGCATCATCATCAAATCGGCATTGACTTCGTCGGGGGTTACAGCGGGGGAAAAGGCAATGGTAGAAACGAGAAGCTTGGGTATACCAAGAGGCAATACCTTCATTACTCTCAGGATTACTGATGTGCCTATAGACCCCCCGATACCCAGCACTCCGCTTAATTTACCACTACCATGTAATTCGGCAACTATCTTGGTTGCCCCTTGAGCCATTACCCCCATTGCCTTGCCTTCATGGTTAAGGGCGATGACTTGCTCCCGGCTTGACCCGGCGGCGGCCAACACTTGGTGGTGGCTGATAGTAGGTTCAAAGGGGGGCTCTCCGAGAATACCTATATCAATGGTAATGGTTTGATGACCCCGACCTTCTATTAACTCCTTAATATAGCCAATTTCCTCTCCTTTGGTGTCCAGAGTAGCAATGAGGGCTATCGACTTATTCATTTCTCCCTCTCCCGTTTAAGTGTCGCAAATTTGGTTGCAAGCCCGTTTAACCTCACCTGCTTAAACCTTAACGCTATTTCTTAGTTAAGCGTCTGACATCCTTGGTTGATAGTGTCATCTCACCATTAACGTAACGGAGCAAGGTATGCTTGAGCCAATTGGCATCATCCCGCGCTGGATACTCAGTCTTACGCAGCAGACTGGCCATAGGAGCCCGACTTTCCTTGCGAAACAATGCTGCTCTCAAGTATGCTTCAACATTGGTAAACACTGCCTTAACCTCGGATGCCCGCAGCATTTCTCTTGGGTTCCGAGCGTAGAGCTGAGGTAGGTATCTTGTCCTTATTCGCTCTAGGTGAGTTAGACCCCGCTCTAGCTTGGGGTCATTGGTATACGGTGGGCCATACTCTGAGGCGATCTGTCGAGCTTTATCCTCAAGCTCTATCCAGCTATACCCATCACGGGGGTTCACCCGTGTAGCCCCAAGGATACGCTCCTTTTCCGCATTCACCTGCTCAGTGTTAATCTCAAGCTTGGGAGCTTTTTTAGCATACTCTGCAGCATTGCTGCCAGCACGAGCACCAAAGACAAAGGCACCACCACTACTATGCCGCCAGCCGCCGCCAGTGAGGTCACCCGCGCAGTACAATCCATCCAGCGTTGACTTCCCATCAACATCCATGTGAATTCCAGCCTGGTTGTTATGTAGGTAAGGCGGATGCCACTCAAACTCCACCGGGGCTTTCTTAAAGTCCTCGCCGCGCTCTTTCATCCACAGTAAATAGCCAGGGCTGGTTGACTCGTTCTCAAGAGCCCATAGGAAACGCTGCATCTCGCCTTTCTCTTCAGGATAGCCTTCCAGTGGCGAGACATCATAGTAATCAGGGCCAAGAGTATCGTAGCCAAGGTTCATGCTTCGCTTATAGCCAATACCCGACAAACTTATCTCCTCACTTGGCTCCGGCTGGAATTGCCTCCCCCAAGCATCTACCGGTCGTAACAATGCCATAGCTGGGCCTACTCCCCAGTGAACAAAGTCTTTCCACACCGTAGTTAATTTAGCGAACTCCATATTAACAATGTCCGCCCCGGCCCGGTAAGCCATAACTATACCCTCACCACAATTCGTTGGGCAGCCACACTCAATGAACCTGGTTGGAGCATATAGTGAGTCCTTATGCCTAGCCAGTCGATATGAACCGCCAGCAGTCATGATTGTTGCCTTGGCCTGACAGATAACAAACTGACCAGTTCGAGTTGTTAAACCTATAGCCCCTACAACATCGCCACCAATTTCACCATCTCTAGTTAAGAGACCAATAGCTGCTGTTCTGTTAAGCACGTTGACGTTGGGGAAGCTCATAGCCTTCTTCGCTATCGTCGGTTTCAAATTATGCCAGACCGTGGGGCCTGGTCCCCAAATGACTGGAGTGCCCGGACATATATCAGGCGCTGGTTTGAAGGTAAACGAGCCATCATTATTTCTCACCTTGACCCCATAGTTCTCCAAATCGAGTACCCTATCCATAGTATCTTTAGCGAACTCATAGGAAACATCCTCGTCACAGATATCAGCGGCGAACTTCACATTTAATTTGGCAAACTCTTCAAAAGTGTGGTTGTAGTCGGGATGGATTAACGGTATTCGGTGTAGACCAGTGGCACCATTTCCGCTGCGACTTATTTCGGCTTTCTCGAATAAGATAACCTTTGCTCCTGCCTCTGCCGCCTTTATAGCAGCAAAGCAGCCCGCCAAACCCCCACCCAGCACTAAGACATCGGTGGTAATATATTCGTCTTTCATACTCATTGTCTAACGCCTCCCTCTGTAGCTAGCTGATTATAAGCAGGCCAGGGGCAGCTCCATACGGATAGCCCCATCAATTGGGCAGTCATATATACATGCGCCGCAATACCAGCATTCTTCAGGATAAGCCACAGTTAATTGATAACTCTCGCTATTAATATTAAAAATATCCGTTGGACAAACCTCACAGCACTTGCCACACCCATTACATCTAGTATAATCGATTATTATGCCGCCTCTGTATTTAGTTTGCTCCATTACCAAATCTCCTCCTTTACGATAAATTCTTATCTCATTGGCTCATCAACGAGTCGGGGCTACCTCTCCTTTGGATTAGTGAACATTAGATAGCCTAGCATTCGGCAATTTGAACCCCTAAAGCCTATTGACATGTCTACCTTGGTCTATTATCTTTAACACGTTTACCCTTATACTGCGTCTTAGGTAATGTTCCTTCAGGCAGTAGCTCAACCTGAGCATGAACCCCTTCTAGTGCCTCTAATAACCTGTTGCCCAGTTGCTGGCCTAACCGTCCGTAGTCATCTGGCGCTACTTGCGGTATTACCTCTGCCCGAATGGTTAGTGTTTGCGCCGTGCCTTTCTGGTCAAGCACTATCTCAAACTCATTAGATAGTTCGTCAAAGCTCCTGACCACAGCTTCAACAGCCGTCGGGAAAATATTTATCCCTTTATACCAAACCATATCATCGCTTCTGCCCTCTATGCCATTAACAATTCGGGTTGATGTAGCCCCGCAGGCGGGACACGGACCGAACTCTGCCACCGCGCCTACATCCCTAGTTCTATACCTAAGCAAGGGCTGTGTTTCACCAATAATATTGGTAAATACCAGTTCACCCCTCTGTCCAGGACCGAGGACTCTCCCTGTCTCCGTGTCAATCACCTCAGTTATAACAAAGTCATTGGCAATATGTAATGATGGGGAACCCTGGCAACTGTCACCTAGAGGGAATAGTTCAGTTATACCATAACCGTCCTGCACATACTTTGCTCCCCAGCTTTTTAGCAATCTCTCCCTCGTAGCTGGGATAGCTCCACCAGGTTCACCAACTGAAGCGACTATCCTAACGCCTCCCATGCGGGGGAAGGCCATATCCATTTGCTCAGCCACCTCAGCTAAATATAGCAGGAAGGAGGCAGTGGCGATGACGAAGGGCGGTTTCAATTGATGAATTAGTTTGACTTTATCTTGGGTGCTAAATCGGGCAGCTTTAACGACTAAGGCACCCAGTGATGACCAACCAGCTACGCCAGCAGTAGGACCCATCAAACCGTCAGTGGGACCCAAAACCATCACTATCTCCCCAGGGTCAAGGTGGGGGTCTCTTCGAAACCTCTGGATTATGTGGTCCCAATCCCTCTGGGTAAATACCCGGACTACTGGATGGCCAGTAGTGCCTGAGGTAGCCATGTATTGGGTTAGCCTAGATGGGTGGACACAGAGATAACTGCCGTAGGGCGGATTCTCCTCCTGATCTTTTTGCAGATCTTCTTTTGTGCAGAAGGGAATCTTAGGTAGGTCCTCCACCGTCTTGATATCGTCGGGGGTGATACCTGCCTCGTCAAACTTCCGGCGCCAGAAAGGGGCATTCTCATAGCAGTGATGGACCTGGGCCTTAAGTCTCTCAGTCTGTAGCTCTCTAACCTCTTCCTGCAGCAGGTGCTCCAGTTTCAAATCTAACACCCTGTATTCAGGTAACATTTTGACATTACCTCTCTTTAGTTGTGACTCATGGCCATTCCTTTATGGTACCTATATGTATCATCTCCGTCATCTCTTATCTTAGATATTCTTTAAATAGCCTGGTGTGGGGCATCTTGAGATTGAATAGCCTAACAGCATTACCCCCTAGAATCAGATTAAGGTCATCCTGAGTTATCTCCAGCTTATCTAATTGGCGCAAGCTCCAGCCAAACACGTCAATCTGGTGTGCTGGTAGTCCCCACGGTCGGAATTGGTCAGCATAGGTAGCAGGATAATGCCCAGGCTGGTAGATTATCGGTATTGATGCCCCCCAGTCGGTGCCCCAAAGCAGCTTCTCAACACCTATGTTAAGGTCTCGAAGCGGCTTTTCGTATAGCTCAGCCCAGTATAGGCCAGTTTCTAGATAAACATTCTTATGGGTTGCTGCCACATGAAGTGCCCGCTCATAAGTCCATTCCGAATACCAACCTTGCATGCCACCATGGGCCAGGATGATAGGGACATCAGGGTAGTCAGCAGCAACTTCATGTGCTAGGTAGGGATCAGCTTGGTCAGGTGCCGTAGCCAAGCTAAAAGAGCGACCAGCGGCGTAACCAGTCACGGTGCCAGTGTGATATGATACCGGAACGTTGTGCTTCTTAGCCACCTCCATGATTTGACATATTTGGTCAAAACGCTCCTCCCAGCTAATCGGCTTGGTCCGCGTCCGGTCGCGGGTCAGCCCCTCTCCAATACCCTTGAATAGTCCGGTGCTCAGCGCCTCGTCAATCTCCCTACAAGCTGCCTTTATCGTCCATTTCTCCTCACCTCGCCATGCCTTCCGCTGAGTCTCAGTATCACTGCAAAAGGCAATAAATTTGCCGGGATGTTGTTCTACTATCCGAGCATCTAGCTCATTGCTCATGCCGAAGGCCGGTTGGATGACACACATATCCACACCATAACGCTCCATATGATACAGCAATCTTGCTGAGTTATCGTAGGGTTCGGACCTGCCCCTCATCTCTCGTTGCAGGGTAGCAAAATCTGGCTTCTCAATGCCCTTCTCTTTAAAGCCAGCCCGCAGCCGCTGGGCATGGACGTGAGTATCAACGACAAATATACCTCTGGCTATTCCCACTTACTCGCCTCCTCTGTGAATTCGGGTTGCTTGACCCAGAAAAGCCTTTCCTCAGCTTCTTGGTGGGTCTAGGACAATATGCTCAAAGCCCCTTATTTGCATGGCTTTCTCAATTATAGTCTATGGGCTTACCCATATCAAAAAAGCTACTATCCCCTCCAGTTAGAGCCTTGAGGTGTGCTATACTATTGTAGACTTAACGCGGAGGATTTTCAATACAAAATGTGTTATAATTTCATAAAATAATGGCTCTCCCTATCAGGATGACTTCGTCGTGAAACCGTTGAAGCTAAATCTTAATCAACTGATTACTTTTTATTCGGTTGCTGTCGAAGGGAGTTTCAGTTCGGCAGCAGAGAAGTTATGTTTAACCCAGCCAGCGGTAACTCATCAAATTAGAACTTTGGAAAGCTGTACTGGCGTGAAATTAGTTAATATAAGAAGACAAAGGGCATATCTCACCAAAGCAGGAGAGGGTCTCTTTAGTTATGCGAGTGAGATCTATGAGCAGGCAGAGAATGCCGAAAGTTTTTTAGACAAGCTTAGTGAGGATAGTCTTACTATCGGTGTGGCTACTACACTTTCTCCTATTATTGCTTTGGCAGCGGGAAAGTTCGAACAGCTTTTCCCAAACGTAAAGCTGTCAATAAAGAATGGTCCCTCGTTTGAAATCGTCAGAGAGCTTTTAGACTTGCAGCATAATATTGTGTTTGTGATCAGCTTGAATTATAAAGATCGGAAGCTGGAAACAATCAGGGTATCAGATGGGGTAAGGCTGGTACTGGTTGTTTCTCCTTCTTTTCCTGTAAATGTAGAAAAACCACTAAAGCTAGCAGACCTTTGCCATTACCATTTCCTTCTCCCTCGGGAAGGCTCCGCGACACGAGAAGTTCTTCTAAGAGCATTTAAGGCTGAAGGGCTGGAACTAGAACACTGCATATCAGTAGAGTTGGACTACTTGGAATGCAGCAGAAGACTTGCTGCAATGGGCAACGGTATAGCATTGATGCCTGAGGCCAGTGTGGGACGTGAGGTGGCTAGTGGAGAGCTAAAAATGCTTCATCTCGCCGATGATATGAAAGTAGGAGTCGATGCTCTATTCCGTCGGGATGCTCCTCCACACCTACCGGGAAGGAACTTCATCCAATTGGCTAAAGAGGTTTTTCAATCTGTAGCTAGCTCCCCCTGAAAAAGTTTGAAAATCTTGGCTGACAGGCGCACCCCTTTCGAAGTTTGGTTTACCAGTTTGTTTTTCTTCCCCCTATCTTAGATTATCCAGCTAGCTTGCCAGAGGTTATGGACAAAGATACCCTGACCGACCAAAATCTCTGTCCCAGGATTATCCCGCATCAGGCTACGCTTGAGCCCAAACTTCCTTTGAGGCAGATTTATTCCGGCTTTACAGCAGCTGCTTATTGCTTACTTAAACCCCGGGGGGTAACTTTAGCCTATCCAAAAATCTTCGTCAGCAACAAAACGCTATATTGTTAAGTCACCGTAATAGCTGCACTGGCAGGTCTTCATCAACTGCGTCGTGGTAAAATACGTTAAGAGTATTGCTCATCACAGAACCTACAACGCGAGAATTAAGGGGGCATGAAATGACCAAGGTTAGAACTCAAACCGGCAGCTTCG
>Ga0114920_10000921_pt1 | contig 13235 bp, 10 predicted proteins | sample ChitaG_FD_88683 | JGI IMG/M metagenome (GOLD analysis project Ga0114920, IMG submission 88683) | Deep subsurface microbial communities from South Pacific Ocean to uncover new lineages of life (NeLLi) - Chile_00310 metaG | ecosystem: Environmental > Aquatic > Marine > Oceanic > Sediment ... | reverse complement strand
TAATCCGTTCAGCACTGGCGTTCTTGACGCGCATTCTGAGCTTGCCGTCGTCCAACAGCAGCGTATGCCCAAGCTCGACGGCTTCGAAGATCTGCTGGTGCGGGAGGAAGACGCGTTTGGAATCGCCCACACTTGCATCGTTGTCGAATACGAACTCGGAGCCGGCGGGAAGTTCGGCCCGCTCGCCTTCAAGGTTACCAAGGCGGAATTTGGGCCCTTGAAGGTCACCCAGAATGCCAATCGGGCGACCGCGACGATCGGAGATCTGGCGAACGCGATGATGCAGCTCGGCGGCCAGATCATGTCTCGCGTGACTCATATTGATGCGGAACACATCCACGCCGGCTTCGAACAGCTTGTCGAGCATTTCCAGCGATTGCGATGCCGGACCAATGGTCGCCACGAGTTTGACTCTACGATCGCGTCTCATGATCCTCCGTCCCCTTGTTTTTCGGGATCTGAAAGGCGGATCGTCCATTGCTTCGATCCGCCTGTATCAACTTCCATGAAGCCTTCGCTCTGGTAACCGTGTGTCGCACAATCACGGATGCCTGTAATCGCGAAGGCTCCCTTCTGCGTGCACAGCTTGGTACTGCCGCTCCAACCGCCGCCCTGGTCATAGTCAATCGCCCGGACGTAGACGAGCCGGCTTGGTATACCACCGCGCAGTAGCACTTCACAGGTTTGAGACGCAATCGTCCACCAGCCCTCCGATGAGGGTTCGCCGGTCTTATCGATATAGCCAATAGCGACGCCGATGCGACTGGCGGTGTCGTTGCAAAGTTTGAGATCAGCGAAAGCAGGCCGCGGCGCAGATAGCGCCATCAAGCCCACCAGCGCGGCAACGATGCTGGCGCGTTGGGCCGGTACAGACAGCCGCAGCCACCCGTCCCAGGCCTTGCGATTATTGGAGCCGACCAATGGTCATGTCCTGTGATTTGCCAACGTTCGACAAGATAATTTATGAAAGTACTCGAATTGCCATCGCTGCAGGGTCGATGCGCTTACGGATCGACGAGGATCACGCGGAAATCGTTGACGTTCGTCTGGGTGGGGCCGGGCATCACCAGATCCCCGATCCCACGAAAGAAGCCTGTAGAATCATTGTTCTTCAAAAAAGTGACGGCGTCGATACCAAGGTCACCAGCTCGCTTCACGGTATCGGGCAATATCAACGCGCCGGCGGGATCGTCGGGTTTGCCGATGCCGCCATCGGTGCCGTCGGTATCGCAGGCAATGCCATAGATGCCGTCAGCGCCGTCGAGCGCAACGGCGAGGCCGAGGGCATACTCCTGGTTGGGACCGCCAGAACCATTGCCGCGAACGGTTACGGTCAGTTCGCCCCCTGACATGAGGGCAACGCGGTCGCCGCGCTGCTTGGCGTTGTGGGCCATCGCCGCATGGAAAGCGGCAACATCGCGGGCTTCACCTTCCAGGGAATCTCCAAGAACATCGACGCGATAGCCGGCCGCGGCAGCAAGTTTGGCGGCGGCCTCGAGGGACGCCATCGGACGGGCGGCAAGCTGGTAGCGCGACCGGCTCAGGGCATCGCTCCCTGGCAGCGGCGTTTCATTTGCTGGATCTTGTAAGGCCGCAGCAATCTCCGCTGGCGGTGTGATCCGGTACAGCGCGAGTATGGCCCGGGCGTCGGCGAGGGTGGTCGGATCGGCGACCGTCGGACCGGAGCCGATGGCGTCGGGTGAATCATGCGGGACATCCGAGATCGCCAGCGTTAGCAATTCCTTGCCGTTGGCGGCTGCCGCCAACCTGCCGCCCTTGATCCGGGAAAGATGTTTACGGACGCAGTTGATTTCGGAAATCCGCGCTCCGGATCTCAATAGGTCGCGGGTCAGCGCCTGCTTCATGTCGAAAGTTACGCCGTCCACGGGTGCGGCCCAAAGAGCGGAGGCGCCGCCGGACAATAGGCACAAGACAAGATCATCGGCGCCAGCGGATGCCGCCAGTTCGAGGGCACGCTGGGCGCTGGAAATCGAGTTTTCATCAGGGACAGGGTGGCCAGCCTCGATTACCTCGATCAGCTCGGTGGGCAGTCCAAAGCCATGCCGCGTGGTGACGAAGCCCGAAATGCTACCGCCTTCACCGCGCGCGGTGTAGTGCTTCTCGGTTGCCTGCGCCATGGCCGCGGCGGCTTTACCGGCGCCGACGATGATGATGCGCCCGCCAGCTGGAACTTCGGGTAAATTCGGAGGAACGCACGTTGAAGGGTGGGCGGCCGCGACAGCCGCGTTAAAAAACTCAAGGAGCCTAGTTTGTGCATCTCCGAATGCCGTAGTCATTCACGCCTCGTACTTTGGTCGGATTTGTTCCAACACTGATCTGCTTCGAATAGCGTGGCACGTCAAGCCGTTGTAGATACCCGACCGGTCGTGGGACTGGCCGCGCTACTTCTGTGGACCTATGTAATACACGTAAAGAGCAGCGCCCGCAGAGAACCTGCTGGCCATCCGACGTACCCAACAACGCCCTGCCTGGAGGCCCTGCATGAACGACAATTCGTTACCCCAGATCGACGCCGCCACGCGCACGGAACTGGAAGCGGCCGCCTTCCGCCGCCTTCTACAGCATCTGCGCAACCGCACCGACGTGCAGAACATCGACCTGATGACTCTATCCGGGTTTTGCCGCAACTGCCTGTCCAACTGGTACCGCGACGCGGCCACCGAGAAGGGACTCACCCTGAGCAAGGACCAGTCGCGAGAAATCATTTACGGCGAGCCTTATGCGGAATGGCGCGACAAGTACCAAACCGAAGCCAACGCCGACCAGCTAACCAGTTTCGAACAAAACCGGCCCAAGGATCACTAAACTAGAGCTGCGGTCAGCGGCCTGCCATAACTATTGAACACAGCGCAACAATGAACTGCGTGCTGCGCAAAAATAAAGGTCTGGAAGAACTTCGACGGCCGCTTGAAGCTCTGGATTGTAGCAGCTAGCTTCTCCCAAACTATGCGCTGGGGAGAGGGCAAATTTTCCCCGGCGTGCCGGCCTGACTGTCCATACCGAGCGGTCCGGCCACAGCAGTTGCCTTGCGTTCCCGTACATCGTTGAAATTATAAGTGGAGCGGAGCTGGCCATGAGCACTCTGCAGGCTTCGACGCAGGCGCAACTGCGTCAATTCATCGAGCAAATCGAGCGCCTCGAGGAAGAAAAGAAGGCGATTGCCTCGGACATTCGGGACAAGTTCGCCGAAGCGAAGGCTCTCGGGTTCGACGTCAAGGCGATGCGCAAAATCGTTCAGCTGCGCAAAAAGTCGGCCGTCGAGCGCCAAGAAGAAGAGGGCGTGCTGGAAGTCTACATGCACGCGCTCGGCATGCTCAACGAGCTGTTAGATGACGATGCGGGTGGGACATTCGCCGAGGCGGCGGAGTAGGCGCGAGCCTTTGACGGATCGCGCACCGTTTTGGGGGGCCATTCACATGGCGAGGATGGGGACATTTTTCGGCCGACGGCCCTAACCCATCTGCTCCATCCCTTCCAGTTCGTCGATCATGCCTTCGACGACCTTGAGGCCTTTGTTCCAGAACTCAGGATCGCGTGCATCCAAGCCGAAGGGTGCTAGCATCTCGGAATGGTGCTTGGAACCGCCGGCTTTCAGCATGTCGAAATACTTCTCGACAAAGCCAGGATGGGCCTCCTGGTAGAGGCCGTACAGCGAGTTCACCAGGCAATCACCGAAGGCATAGGCGTAGACGTAGAACGGCGAATGGATGAAGTGCGGGATATAAGCCCAGAAGACTTCATAGCCGTCGTGGAACTCAATTGCCGGACCAAGGCTTTCGGCCTGAACCTCCATCCAAATCTCATTAAGCTGATCTGATGTCAGCTCGCCCTGACGGCGGGCTTCATGGACTTTGCGCTCAAAGGTGTAGAAGGCGATTTGGCGAACCACGGTGTTGAGCATGTCCTCGGTCTTGCCGGCGAGCAGCGCCTTCTTCTCCTTGGGATCGGTGGTCTCGGCCAGCAACTTGCGGAACGTCAGCATCTCGCCGAAGACGCTGGCAGTTTCGGCCAGCGTGAGTGGTGTCGGAGCCAGTAGCGCACCCTGCTCGCGGGCGAGCCACTGGTGGACACCGTGGCCGAGCTCGTGGGCCAGCGTCATCACATCGCGCGGCTTGCCGAGATAGTTCATCAGCACATAGGGGTGCGCGGAAGGGACCGTGGCCGCCGAGAATGCGCCGGGGGACTTGCCTGGCCGGACCGCGGCGTCAATCCAGCGGTTATCGAAGAATTTCTCGGCGATACCCGCCATTTCAGGAGCAAAGCCGCCATATGCTGAAAGCACCATTTGGCGGGCTTCAGACCAGTCGATGACGCGTTCTGGCTTTTCGGGCAAGGGGGCGTTGCGGTCCCAGTGGGCGAGCTTGTCCATGCCGAGCCACTTCGCCTTCAACTTGTAGTAGCGATGCGAGAGGCGCGGGTAAGCGGCGCGGACCGATTGAACGAGCGCGTCGACGACCGGGGCCTCGACGCGGTTCGCCAGGTGACGGCTGTCGGCGACGTCCTTGAAACCGCGCCAGCGATCGGAAATCTCTTTGTCTTTGGCGAGCGTGTTGGTGATGAGCGTGAACAGACGCAGGTTGTCCTTGAACACCTTGGCCAGTGCTTCGGAGCCGGCCTGACGCTTTGCGCCCGACTGGTCGGACATCAAATTGAGGGTGGCTTCCAGGCCGAGCGGTTCGTCGTGACCGGCGACGTCGAACTTCAGTGACGACATGGTTTCGTTGAACAGGCGGTTCAGGGCGCCGGCGCCGGTCTGGGATTTCTCGGTGAAGAGACGCTCGATCTCTTCGGAAAGCTGGTAGGGCTTTTCCTTGCGCAGATCCTCGAACCACGGCCGGTAATGGCTGAGCTCAGGGTGCTGAAGCGCTGCACCCAGGACAGCCTCGTCTATCAGGTTCAGCTCCAGTTCGAGGAACAGCAGGTCGGTCCACATGGCGGTGAGTTTTTCATTTACGTCACCGTAGAACTTAGCGCGCTCTGGGTCGGCCTGATTGGCGGCGTAAAGGAGACCGGCGTAAGAGCCCAGCCGGCCAAGCCTGTCGGCGAGGGCTTCGTAGGCCTTGATAACCTTGGCCAACGCGGCGCCATCTTCGGCGGTTTGCGCCAGCTTGCCCTGATAGGCGTCCTTCAGACGCTTGGCTTCGGCGGCGCCTTCCTCCAGGTCGCGGGCCACCTGCGCTGAATCGGGAGCCGGATAAAGGTCGCTCAAGTTCCACTCGGGCAAGTCGCCGAGTTTTTTCGAGTGAGCTGTCGCCGCATCCGCGGGCGCCTGCAGATTCGAAGCCCAAAAGGGGGAAAACGCGCGCGGCGAATGCGTCATGGGAAGCTCCGTTGGCGGTGGGATTAAGAGGCCGAAATATCGGCGCTCGCCCCTATGTGAAGATGAAATTGTCCGACATCAAGTCCCGCGGCAGACTTCGCGTCCTCACGTTGGGTCTTTTGGGAACGAGTTGTTTACCCTTGTCGGGCACTCTTTGTCCCAAGTTGAGTTGCTGCGCAACGGATGTCCGGTCATCGGCCGGGAAGGGATGCTTCGTTAAGCATAACGCGTTCCGTTTAGCTGCATGTGTTCGTTTTGAGTTTGAGTACGAGTGCCCAAATGGCCCAGCGCGTTCTTATCGTTGACGATGATCCTGCCCAACGCCGCATCCTCGAAGAGGTGATCAAGCGGTTCGGTTATGAAACCAAATCAGCGGGCTCAGGAGAGCAGGCGCTGAGCATTCTGCAAGGCGACGATCCGTCAATCTCCCTTGTCCTGCTCGACCTCGTAATGCCCGGTATCGACGGCATGGAGGTCCTATCCATGTTGCATGACAAGCCTGATGCCCCGCCCATCATCGTGCAGACCGCACATGGCTCGGTCGACTCGGCCATCAGTGCCATGCGCGAAGGAGCAACCGACTTCGTCATTAAGCCGGTCAGCCCGGAACGGCTGGAAGTCACCATTAAAAGTGCGCTTCGCATCGAAGAGCTCTCCGGTGAAATCAAGCGCATCAAGAAGAAGGTCGAAGGCAAACTGACCTTTGACGACCTGATTTTGCGCGGCAGCGCCATGGAACGCGTTGTGCAGCTGGGCCGGCGCACCGCGACATCCAACATTCCGGTACTCATCGAAGGTGAATCGGGTGTCGGCAAGGAGCTGATCGCACGCGCCATTCAAGGTGAATCCGAGCGGGCGGGCCGCCCGTTCGTGACCGTCAACTGCGGTGCTATCCCCGAAAACCTCGTCGAGTCGATCCTGTTTGGTCACGAAAAAGGCTCCTTCACGGGCGCTACGGACAAACGCATCGGCAAGTTCCAGGAAGCCGACGGCGGTACCTTGTTCCTCGATGAAATCGGTGAACTTCCCCTCGACGTTCAAGTCAAACTTCTGCGGGCACTGCAGGAGGGCGAAGTCGACCCGGTCGGTTCGAAAAAGCCGACCAAGGTCGACTTCCGCCTGATCTCGGCCACCAACCGCGACATGATCCAGCTCGTTAAAGACGGTAAGTTCCGCGAGGACCTCTACTATCGCCTCAACGTGTTCCCTGTCTGGGTGCCGCCGCTGCGCGAACGCATCGAAGACGTACCTGATCTGGCAGCACATTTCCTCGCCCGTTTTGCCGCCGAAGAAAGCAAGCGCGTTGTGAGCCTAACGCCGGACGCGATGAGATTGTTGATGGCCTACTCCTGGCCCGGCAACGTGCGCCAGCTCGAAAACGCTATCTTCCGTGCTGTTGTTCTTGCCGATGGTCCAGAACTGACGGTCAACGAGTTCCCGCAAATTGCAGCTCATGTCGAGGGCTTCGAGGCCGAGCTTCCGTCCGCCCCAGCGAACGTGCAAAAGAAGCCAGCATACACTGGGCCCGCCCTGCTTGGAGCCGAGGCGACGGTTCCGCGGACGGTTGAAGTGAAATCGGGGTCGCTCGGAATTCCAGCCATCGACGGGGAGGGCGACATTCGCCCGCTTGACGAAATCGAAGCCGACATGATCCGTCTGGCGCTGGGCCGCTACCGCGGACACATGACCGAAGTGGCGCGCCGGCTGAAGATTGGACGCTCGACTCTATACCGCAAAATGCAGGAGTACGGTCTCGAACCGCGTCCGCATTAAGCTGCGCTAGACTCTCTGCCGAAGGGCGCCCTTCTCTTTCGGTAAGCCAGAAGAACCCGGTGTGCTTGCGCCGGGTTCTTTTGTTTTTATCGCAAATAATTCAGCACATTTCTCTTTTCGCGAATTGGTTACTCCAAGGCCGGCTTGCATTTTCGCCACACCCTTGGGTAACAAAGAGCGTGAACGACCCTGATGTGGGTCCGTAGCTGGCAAAAAATGGCCCATTCTACTGTAGTGTTATTTTCGCGATTCTTGGAGGTGGCCATGCGCGGAATTTATTTTATTCTCGGCTTTGCCGTGTTGTTGCCGTTCGGTGAAGCTTTGGCGATCGAGCCTGATGCGCCGGAAAAGCTGATCTCGGCAGATGAAGCCATTGGTATTCAGGCGCGTCGCCTTGTCGAAGAACGCAGAGGACCTGCGGCGGATGCCGATAAACACCGCCTGGCCGCCCTGACAAGTTTTTACGCGGACCGCGAGAGCCGCCCGATCTGGATTGCACGAGGCGTTTTGAGCCTTGGAGCGAAGACCACGATCGGCGAAATCAGGCGGGCGGATGATTGGAGCCTCAAGGCTTCGGCGTTACTGCTGCGGCGGGCCAATGTTACGAGCAGCTCCTCGACTCAAGAGCTCTCGGCCGCCGAAATCGCGCTCTCTTTGGCCGTTTTGAAGTACGCCCACGATGCCCGGGGCGGTCGCATCATCGAACCATCCAAGCAACTGACCACTCACATCGACCGCAAACCGCAACTGTTAGCGCCATCGGCGGTTCTCAGCGAGATCGCCGAGGCGGACGATCCTGGCGCCTACCTGCGGGATCTCAATCCGCAGCATCCACAATTCCTGGCGTTGCGAAAGGCGCTTTTAAAACAGCGCGGCGTGAATGAAGAAAACGGCATCCGACCGGTGCGTCTGCCGTCGTCGGGCCCACAGCTCAGCCTTGGCAAAAGGCATTCCGACGTCGCCACCTTGAGACAGATCCTCGATGCGCCCGTCGAACCAAACCGCGAAGGCGCCTCACAGGATCCGGAAGTCTTCGACGCTACCGTCGATGAAGCGGTGAAGGATTTCCAGCGCCAAGCTGGTCTTTATGTCGATGGAATTGTCGGACGTAACACCCGGTCACATTTCAGCGGCGCTGGTCCAGCGTCGGTTTCGGAGGCAATGCTACTCGCCAACATGGAGCAGTGGCGTTGGATGCCACGCGACCTGGGTGAATTCTATGTCACCGCAAACATCCCGGAATTCCATGTCCGCGTCGTCAAGAACGAACAGGTAGTTCACGATGAGCGCATGATCGTCGGCAAAACCGACAAGCAGACGCCGGTCTTCTCCGACACGATTGAAACCGTCGTCTTCCATCCTTTCTGGGGTGTGCCCAATTCAATCAAGGTCAACGAGATCCTGCCCAGCCTGGCGCATGGCGGACGGGTCTTGGAGCGGCATAACCTTCGGCTTCAGTACCGCGGCCGCCCTGTCAATCCGCAAAGCATCGACTGGAGCCGGACGGACATTCGGAATTTCCATGTCTACCAGCCACCCGGCGGTAGCAACGTGCTGGGTGAGGTGAAGTTTCTGTTCCCGAACCGGCATCAAGTCTACATGCACGACACGCCAGAGAAGCACTTGTTCAAGAACAAGGAACGCACGTTCTCACATGGCTGCATGCGCGTGCGTGATCCGCTGAGGCTTGCCAAAGCCGTACTCCATCATGACCGGGGCTGGACCATGGACAAAGTCAACAGTACCGTCGACAGGGGCCCGCAGAACAATAACATTACCCTCAAGAACAAGGTGCCGGTGCACGTTACGTACTTCACGGCGGTCGCCGATGAGGATGGAAATGTGCAGGCCTTCCGGGACATTTATGGCCACGAAAAGCGCATCAGTCTGGCGCTTGCCGGCCGCTGGAACGAGATCCGCAAAGGCCGGGATCACCTGGCTCCCGTGAAGCGCCGTCGGATCGTACGGCAACAGTACGACGATCCGATATCGGATCTGTTTAAGCAAGCCTTTGGATTCTAGACTGGCTTCCAGATTACCGCTCCGTTCGAGCCGTGCCGCGCTATCGCCCAAGGGTAGCGCGGCAGCTTAACGCACTGTGCTGCCATTCTTGCGCCTAATAGCGCGCGCACACTTTGATTCTCACCGGTCGTTAAGGCTTTTTTGTTTACCATAGGGCCGGTGGACGGGGTGACAGCGCTGCGCCAGTTGGGACTGGAACGGCGGACTGTCTGCATTGATCGGAACGGGGCGAATAATTGCGCAACGGTTTCAATACTACAGCCACCAGCTACTTGAGCCTCGTTATGCTTGGGTTGCTCGTATCGCTTGGATACGGCAGCAGCCGCGCGGTCGCCGCTGGTGACGGCGAGCGGCGTATCGCGCTTTACAACATTCACACCAAAGAGACGCTCGACATCGTCTATATGCGCAACGGTAAGCGCTTGTCGGAGGCGATGAAAAAGATCAACTGGATCTTGCGCGACTGGCGCCAGAACGAACCCACGAAGATGGACCCGAAGCTGGTCGATTTACTCTGGGAGATTCGTCAGGAACTTGGGACTCGCGAACCAACCCATATCATTTCCGGCTACCGCTCCTCCAAGACGAACAACATGCTGCGCAAGACACGCGGCGGCCAGGCGAGGAAGAGCCGGCACATTCTCGGCAAAGCAATGGACATCCACTTTCCGGATGTGCCGGTGAAGAGACTGCGCTACTCGGCGCTGATCCGTCAGCGTGGCGGCGTTGGCTACTATCCGACCTCGGCCATTCCTTTCGTGCACATCGATACCGGACGCACCCGCCATTGGCCACGCATGCCGCGCTACGAACTGGCGCTACTGTTTCCAAATGGCAAAACGAAGCATATGCCCTCCGATGGACGTCGCATTAGCAGAACCGATGTGCGCAAGGCGCGCGCCAAGTATACGGAACTCGCTGTCCAGATCGCATCGTTCCACGACTACAGGAAAGCTCCACGGGTGCCAAGACCTACGCTTTTGGCGAGCGGATGGGGGGCACGGATAGAGCGGAGCTTGTCGCGCGCTCCCAATCCTGCTCCGGTGCAGCCGAAACCATCGCAAGGTGAGTTTAGGGTCGCTTCGCTCGGAGCACTTGTTCCACCAGCTCCACGGCCCATTACCCGCGCTGCACCGCAAGCGCGCGGACCGACGAGCGACGACAGAAGGCAGCTGGCAAGCCTCTTTGCTCTCGCCTCTCTCGGCGGAAGTTGGATGTCTACCCGAAAGTCTACTGTGGCGCCGGGCACCGCATCTTCTTCAGCTCTCCAGAATACAAGTCTGCAAACTAAGTCGCCGGCACGTGGATCGATTTCGACTGCAAAGCGCCTCGGAATTGCAGGTCGTCACCCGCGACTGGCTGATCCTTTCGGGAATGACGAGGCGTCAGGCTGGTCCAACGGCTTCATTGCCGCCCCGGCGTTCGATGAGGAACACCCAGAAGAGCTTCACTACCGGCCGTTCGCGTTGGCACCGTTATTGACCACGTCGGCTTCGGCGGACGATCCGGTCCTTGCCCGCATGCAGCATCCCGACGTAGCCAAGACGCTCGATCTGCTCGACGAGCAAGACGTCACGCTACCGATGCGGTTCGCTGCGACGCACCAGATTGCTGAACTTATGTGGACGCATCAGTTCACCGGGCGGGCTATTAATCCTGAAGCGCTGTTGGGCATTGCTCCGAATGATGACAGCGGTCTAGCCCGCCGTAGCGTCAGGACATCGATGCGATAATCGCACTTACCGAACTTACAGCGGGCTGCTCTTGGGCGCGCGCTTTATACCACCTTCTTGCGTTTAGCCTGCTTTCTATCGCTATCGGAACTGTTTGCTGGCACACTTTCCCGGGCGGCCAAGACGAGCGGCTCAGCGGCCTCACGGACGAGCCGAGCCAACTCCAGAAAATCAGACTTTCTTGGTGATGTACCGCGCCATACGAGACCGAGTGTGCGCTGCGGTTGGGGATCGGCAAAACGCATCAGCTTCAGCGAACGTCCTCGCGCCTCGACGCCTAACGAGATCTCGGGCAACAGCGTGACGCCGTGCCCAGCGGCAACCAATTCCACGATCGTGGCGAGGCTGGATGCTCCGTAGGTGTTGATGCTCTTGACCTGCTGCAGATCGCAATAGGAAAGCGCCTGATCACGCAGGCAATGGCCTTCCTCCAGCAACAACAAGCGTTCATGCTCGACAAAATCCTGGGTCGCGCGCACGTCTTCGGCGATAACGCGTTCGCCGGAAAGGGCAAGAACGAAGCGGTCCTCGAACAGCGGTTCAACTTCGATGTCCGTATTCTTGATCGGCAAAGCGAGCAGCAGCACATCCAGTTTGCCGTCGGCCAGCTCCTGGATGAGCGCATGCGTTTGAGTTTCCCGCAAGGACAGTTCCAGCTCGGGATGCTGAAGTCGCAACAAAGGCAAAAGAGGAGGGAGTACATAGGGGGCCACCGATGGAATGACTCCGAGGCGGAGCGCCCCCGTCAACAGCGAGTCGCCGGCGCGAGCGAGATCGATGAGATCGCGCGTTTCGCTCAGGATTTGAGCTGCGCGGCGGGCAACTTCGTGGCCTTGTGGAGTTAGTTGGACTCCCGAGCGCGTTCTTTCGATGAGGTTCAGTTGGAGGTTTTGCTCGAACTCCTGGATCTGCATCGACAGTGCCGGCTGGGTTACCGAGCAGGCTTCCGCGGCGCGTCCGAAGTGCAGCTCACGAGCCAACGCATCGAAGTAACGCAACTGTTTCAAGGTGATGTTTATCATCAGTCCACCTGATCGCATCCTTTAATATAGACAGTTAGGTCTTATCGATAACTCTGTCTAGCGCGGGAACGTTCACGTTTTTGGAACCGCAGCATCGCGTAGACGCGCTGCGGTATTACAGGTCTCGCCTCACCTCCGCCGCGAGAGCCTCAGAAAGCAGATCCAGATAAATTCAAGAGCAAGGCTTAGGAAATTTTCGACGTCGCAAAAGCCGACTATGGGAACAGCAGCAGTCGCGCCGTTGCCTAACAATCAGAACCCGCGCAGGTCGCGTTCATGGTTTACTGCAAGAAGTTCGCCGTTGTCATTCACACTCAGGAGTGCCATGCCAAAATCAACATGTGCTTTCCGAAAGCGATGCTGAATTGCTGGTCCCCATAGCCTGAGTCGCTACGTCAAGTTGCGATCCTGTTTTTCGAGAGGAGTTCGCCGGATTCTGCCAACGCAATTGGGCAGCTAAGGCTCGGAAGCGTTCTTCAAAAGAAGACTGCTTAAATCGATTTCGCGATATTGAGCTACCGCTTTCCGCTGGAGCGAACGTTGCAACGTCGCGTCGGGCTTCTACAGGCTCACATCGGAGTTGCGCAACTGCGCTCTGAAGCTGGTCTGCGGATGACCGGTCACGGCTGCGATCCTTATCAACCAATGACCGGTCACGGCTGTGCCTTAGAAGCCGTCGAAGACCTATCCGCTGAGATCAGGAAAGGTCAAAGCGGTCAAGGTTCATCACCTTGTCCCAAGCCGCTACAAAGTCTGCCAGAAATGCCTGCTGCGAATCTGCACATCCGTAGACTTCTGCAAGCGCTCGAAGCTGGGAGTTCGAACCGAAGATGAGGTCGACACGGGTGCCGGTCCACTTCAACTCGCCCGTTGCGCGGTCGCGACCCTCGAACACGTCGTCGGATTTCTTGGCCTCCTTCCACGTCGTGCTCATGTCGAGCATGTTCACGAAGAAGTCGTTGGTGAGCATCTCTTGCCGCTTGGTGAAGACGCCGTGTTGGGAGTGTCCGGAGTTGGCATTCAAGACGCGCATGCCGCCGATGAGAACCGTCATTTCAGGTGCGGTCAGCGTCAGCAGTTGCGCCCGATCGATCAGCATTTCCTCAGCCGAGACAGTGTACTTGCCCTTGAGATAGTTGCGGAAGCCATCGGCCTCAGGCTCCATCACATCGAAGGACTCGACGTCCGTCTGCTCCTGTGAGGCGTCGGTGCGCCCCGACGTGAACGGGACAGTCACATCGTGCCCGGCGTCTTTCGCCGCTTTTTCAATCGCAGCGCAGCCGCCGAGAACGATGAGGTCGGCGAGCGAAACCTGCTTGCTGCCCGACTGCGCGTCGTTGAATT
>Ga0114920_10000920_pt1 | contig 13235 bp, 10 predicted proteins | sample ChitaG_FD_88683 | JGI IMG/M metagenome (GOLD analysis project Ga0114920, IMG submission 88683) | Deep subsurface microbial communities from South Pacific Ocean to uncover new lineages of life (NeLLi) - Chile_00310 metaG | ecosystem: Environmental > Aquatic > Marine > Oceanic > Sediment ... | reverse complement strand
GATCAGGTTGACCTTGACGAGGACCGTGTCCCACTGCTTCAAGGCCTCCCGGTACGGTATGAGATCGAGGGCCCGGTAGATAGGTTCCAGCCCCCTCTCGCCCTTAACCACAGCCACTCTAGACGACATTCTAGTCGCATTACATCCGCTATCTAATAAGAATCATGTGAAAACCATAACGCACAGAAGCTAGAAAGGGGCGGCTGTGGTGCGGGGGGTGGGAATCTAACACAAATTTACTAGTAAAATATCCTTTGAGGGTTGAGCACTCAATGATTTAAATATGGTTTGGAGTCCCGGACGGACGCGCGCGTGATAGCACGCTCTTCTTTAAAAGGCCTGCAGGAAACTCCCTTTTATTACTATTTTAGAAAATCTTATGTAGTGATGTGTCCAGTGTTGTGGGGTGGCTAAAGGCCTAATGGAGACGCGGGATCCTGGATGTCGGGGAATTGTTGCAGGGAGGGTCGCCATACCATATAGAATCCGGCCAGGCGGGTTCCTGCTCCCGGGTTTTTCCACCCTTGCTCCAGGGCCGGCAACACCCCCAGCTCACACAAATGCGATCGATGGGAAGGTGCGTCACCTCACGGAACATAGGCTCCTCGGTTTTCATTACCATTCATAGGTTTTCCCTTGCGCGCGCAATGTAGTCTCTTGTTGCATATATAATTTATATCACATACACCACAACGACGTCCAAAGAAAGTTGAAATGGTGCGTTTTGAATAGTTATATACAGAAGCGATAAACGTTGAAGGGGGAATAAGGCAGATCATCGAGAAGGGCTCGATGGAGGAACTCGTTGAATCAGTCAGACAACACGGCATACGCCAACCTCTAGTAGTAGAGATGGGAGAGGAGTGAAGATACAAGCTTCAAATAGGTAAGGGGAGGCTGGCCGCCGCTATGTTAGCCTGGCTAGAAAAGGTGCCGGCGACCATCTTGGACGGTCCCTTGGGTTCTGAAGAATCATTTGCCATGAGGCTCGTGGAGAACCTGCACAGGGAAGATCTGGATCCCATCGATGAGGTCGAGGCGTATGCTACTCTCAAGGATATGGGCACTAAGGTATACGTCATAGCCCGCCTCGTGGGAAAGGAGGGGACTTATGTATCGCACTCTCTGAGGCTGCACCCAAAGCTCTCTCTCCTCTAGACTTCAACTCGTCTATCTCCTTCCTGAGATCTCTCTCAAGGACTTCGCTCATCCACTATCACCGCGCGTGTGCCTCTATGGCCTCCCTCGTGGCCTCGGGCCAAACATCGAACATCTTGGAGATGCTTGTCTTGGCTACGTGCATCTTGAATCCCTTCTCATCGTAGGCTGGGAAGTATACCCGGTGGTATCCGCCCTTCCCCGTCCTCTCACTATAGGTGAAGACGCCAGCGTCTACCATATCGTTCATGAAGTTTATTATAGAAGCGCGGGACACGGTTCTCCCTTTCTCACCGAGGAGCTTGTTGACATGCAACCAGGCATCCCTGCTAATGGCGCCCTCCTCGCCCCTCTCCCATAGAAACCTCATCACCATCTCCTGGTAATCCTTCATCACGGTTTCAAGGCCTTGATTTGACGTTTTGAAAACTATCCATATGTTCGCTGTATCGCCCCTCTTCTCGGGACCTCTCTCAGTCTTCTTCAGCAGGCTTCAAACTGAACTTAATTTCATCCATTACTATCCTTCATAGAATATTTTTAAAACTTAAAAAACTAACGAGCGAGCAGGAGTCAGATTCATACACACTTGTTTCGAGGAATTATATCTTTGGAAAAGGATAAAGAGATTATTTTTATACCTTTCTAATCAAAAACGCCATTAAATGGTTATGAAAACGCGCGCGCGCATCGTTTAAAAAAGAAAATGTATTTTCCCATTTTAATCGAACTCAATGATGCCTACTTTTCTCAGTATTTCGAGATATCCCATCAGGAACTCCAAGTCCTTGTGGCCCGTCTCTAGCTCGAGTAGTCTAGAGATTTTTAGAATGCTCCTTTCACCGTTTGCCCAGTACTGAGCTAGGTATCTGAATAACAGGCTCTTCTTATGTTCCTTCTCCAGTTTCCAAAGTTTATCTCGATCATCTGGAGATAGCTTTTCTTCTAGGGGTCTATGCTCGTAGCCTCCAAGTCTTGTAGGGCCCCGATGTACGCGCCGTGGTATGAGCACTGAAGCCTTTACCTCTAGGTCTGAAAGTTTCGCCACTCCTTTGCGGGTGGAGGTCCGACCCACGTTAAGTTTGTTGGCTGTATACCTTGACAACTCTAACTCAGTCATTGCAGCCATCTTCATCTCGTCTATCAACCTTGTTTCGATTTTCTCGTAACTTTCATTCCCAACGACTAGTTTACCGATGGATCTAAGGGCTTCTATCTCGTTTTTAGTAAGATAATCGATCCTTTCCTCGATTTTTGATAATATCGAGATGGTTTTTTTATCGGATTCTTCAATTGCTGTGGTCATTGAACTTTGAACCATAGCCACAAGATCCTGTTTGAATCTCGCTACGACTTCTGAGGCCAGCCATATCGCTTCCTCTGGACCGGAGTTCGCGATGAAGTAAGTGTACGTCGCTGCTATGAGGGATGCTCTCCTTAGCATCTCCGGGTCGACCTTATCCATTGTGTCAAAATTTGTATGGTAGAATTTATCTGGCGATTGGCATAGTTGGATACAGGGGACGCCGACTGAGGGATCGGAATAGATGTAATGGTCGCTTCCGGCTGAAAAAGGCGTGACCCCGTATTTATATATCGGCTTTTTAGATTCGCTACCATCGTCGGTTCTCATCATAACCACATCTAGGATCGACTGTGCAAGAGCATTGACAAAAGAGGGCATAGAGTCAGGTGTCTTGACAACACTGAAAGGTCCGCCGCAGAGTTCTTGGTTTTCCCCGACCATGTCTAAATTCACTCCAGCCACCATCTTCGGTATGGCTTCTTCATTATCGGCCAGCCAGACATTTGTTCCCTGCATTTCAGGAACAAGTGTGAATCGTATGGTTCTTCTCGGTTTCGACAAAACTCCCGTAGATATCAACTTCTGCAGGGCGCGGGCGATCTCCATGACAGACCCACAACCAGATGCATTATCATTAGCATATCCTTGAGGGTGGCATATATGGGCCATTACGACTACCTCTTCATCAGACTCCCCGGGGATCGATGCGATGACGTTCTCCATGGTCCCCTCATAGAACCGGGCGTCGACATTTGCCCAAACCTTCACAGGTTTCCCCTCTTCGCTCTGATTTGCTACGATCTCTCTTAGCCATCTACCTTTCCTCGGAGATAAGACAAAAGCGAAACATGGCGTGTCGTCGCCGGACCATCCACCCGAACGCCCCCGATCCAATGCGTCGTCCAGATCCCCTTCTTTTCTTACTGGATAGACATTTCTCATTCCATCATAGATGATGCCCACTGCCCCACGACGCTTTATCGCCAGATCGTAGACTCGCGCAACGTTACCATTGGTCATCACTATTTTTCCCGAGACATCCAAATCGAGATAGTGCTCTTCTTCTTCGCCATTATCAAGGACTACAACTCCAACTTCGCAGACTCCCGCTGGCGTTGGGTGACTTCTTTCAATAAGTATCGATTTAGATTCTTCCCATAGAGCCAATGGACGCGCCAGATCCGAAGGTTCGACAAGCCTGAGTTCAGCTCCTTTACAATCCCACTCTTTTATAACGTTGCAGCTCCAAAAATAAGTCTGACCGTCTGCAGGATAGCTGTCAATCTCAGAAATCAGACCAAATGCCTTCATTTCGTTGGCAACATACTCAACAGCGACTCTTATTCCCGGACTGGATTGGATACGGTGGAACTGGCTAATCTCTCTAGTATAATTGAAGGCTATCTGACCTGAGATTTCTCCTTCCAATTTGGTTAGTATCTTTTTGAACATTCTGAATTAGAATTTTACTAGTTATTTATTTAACAATTGCGCCCACGAAAAAAACGCTATTAACATTTAATTTAGAAGGACAAGAAACGTCTCCACCCCTTCTTCTTCGGGGCTTTCTCTCCCGCCTTCTCCCTCCGTGTCTTCTCCTGAGCCTTCCTCTCCTTCTCCCTCTCCTCTTCCTCATTGTTCAACTCCTCTATCCGTTTGAGAAGTTTATCGACGTTCTCTCTCTGCTCGAATATAATGAGAAACTTTTCCCCCCCAAGTTCAATTCCCTCACCAAAAGCAGGGAGGAAGGGAGAGAGGAAGACTCTCCCTAGCTGTCCCCCAATATAGGAAAGGGGCTTGGCGGCCTCGATCATCAGGATCGCGACCATGTTCAACCCGTATTTGTGTACGTACTCGGCGGTCTTGTTGATGTACTTATCTGTCTCCTCGGGGCTGATCTCAATAGCCATATGCATCAAGCCAAGTATTATAATCGATGATAACGTTTATCCCACAATCTGGATAAGAAAAAAGGGTAGATAAGAGAATCAATCTTCAGCAACTCTATGCTTCAGCGGTTTACCAGCCAGAGCCTCCGTATGTTTCCCTTTCTCAACCGTAAGAACACCGTTCACGAAGACTGCCTCTATCCCCACTGGGTAACTCATCGGGTGCTTGTAGGTCGCGGTCTCCCTTATGTTCAAGGGATCGAAAACTACCACATCGGCCCATAGACCTAGCCTCAAAAGACCACGATCCAAAAGACCTAGCTTGTTGGCCGGAGCTGACGTCATCTTCCTTATAGCTTCCTCAAGAGGCATGAGACGCTCTTCCCGAACGTACTTACCTAGAATTTTCGGATATGTCCCGAAACTCCTAGGGTGGGTCTTCTTCGTGGGATGAGTTGGCATCGCCTTTCCGTCGGTGCTCACCATCGTAAGGTGATGCTTCAACAGCTTCCTCACGTCATCCTCCGAGAAGGCGTGGGCATGACCCCCGAAGGGCTTCCCCTTGATCAGCCTATCTATATATAGGTCAACTGGCTCCATCCCTCTGATCCTCCCCGCCTCAGCAATCGTCTTCCCTATGAGATCTTGGTCCTCATCGCTGGCAGTCAGAATCAACGCCCTATCCCAGGTGTGCTCCGCCACGATCGAGCTCATATTGATATCAAGAATTTCCCGTATCTTCCTCCTCATTTCAGGATCCCTCAACCGCTCCATGAGCATCTCGGGACCACCCTCCGACGCCCAAGTTGGGAAACCCCGGACCAGCGCGCCCCTGTAGAGCCACGGGTAGACATCTATCCCGACATCCACTCCCGTCCTCCTAGCGTACTCCACTTCCCCCAGCCAGTCGTCCAGCACCCTGTCCCGATTCACCTCGCCGATGGCCCTCGCATGGGACCAAGTGGTGGGAATCCCCGCTCTCCTCCCTATATCGATGCACTCCCTGATGGCCCAATACTGGCTATCCACGATACGGACGACGAAGTCCCGCCCGCCCCTCGGGTCGTTCTCAAAGCCAAGCCTCCTGATGTGACTCGTGTGGATACCGCCATACCTGCCCACGACTTTGGCGAGCGCCACTACCTCCTCTGTCTCGGCGAAGTTGCCAGGTGGGAACATGGTGCCCGTCGACATCCCGAACGCCCCCTCATCCATGGTTTGGGCGACTAGGCTCTTCATCTCGTCCATCTCGTCTTTCGTCGGCTCCCTGTTCTCCCAGCCCATGACGCCGAGACGCACTGTCGCGTGACCCACTTGGAAAGCGCCGTTGACGCTGCACCCCTGCCGCTCGAAGCGATCCATGTACTCAGCGAGAGTCTTCCAGTCAACTTTAGAATCTTGAGACATCCTCTCCATCTGACTCTGGATGTCCTCCAGCCCTGCGCCCCTCAGAGGACCGCTACCGCTCGTACCACACTGGCAGGTGAACTCAGTCGTTACTCCCTGCATCACCTTCGACTCAGCAAAGGGATATACAAGAAAGTTCAGTTCAGAGTGGCTATGGGCATCTATGAACCCGGGGGCTACTACCAAGCCTTTCGCGTCGATGATCGTTTCTGCCTTAGAGGAGGACAGCCTTGTGTTCATGTCAACGATCTTCCCGTCAGAGATCGCCATGTCTGCTCGGTACCACGGCCCACCGGTCCCGTCGACCACGAATCCGTTCTTAATTAATGTCTCGTACATTTAGTTCGTAAATAATGCATTTAAAATTTATTTAAAATGATCGTATTTATAAATTTTTTATAGGGATAATTTTATTTAAACAAATCCACAGTAATAACCGTGATGCATATGAAAAAGATAAGCATCGTTGCCACAGGCGACTCAATCCTTACCATGAGGCAATCCGTCCACTCCGAGCCTGAGTACCTCAAGATGGTGGAGAGGATCCGGAGCACTGATCTGGCGTACACCAACCTCGAGGTTGTCCTATGCGAATACGAGGGTTATCCCGCTGCTGAGTCAGGCGGAACCTACATGCGCGCCGACCCTGCCATGATAGACGAGTACAAATGGATGGGATTCGACATCGTCTCCACCGCCAACAACCACAGCCTCGACTATATGTACGGCGGCCTATTAGCCACAATGAGGATACTCAAAGAGGCTGGAATGCCCTATTCAGGGACAGGCCGAAACTTGGCGGAAGCGAGAGAGCCAGCCTACATCGAGACCCGAGGCGGGAGAGTGGCACTGATCTCGGCAGCCTCCTCCTTCCCATCTCATGGGAGAGCGGGATCCGCGAGGAGAGATATGCACGGTCGACCAGGACTAAATCCCCTCAGACACGAGACGCAATATGTGGTTTCAAAGGGGTCTATAGAGACCCTGAAATGTGTGGCTGAAGAACTCTCGCTGAGGAGGTCCCAGAGCACCGGCGATGCATACAATTTCCTTCGTAACAAGTTCGTTGTAGGCGATGAGATCGGTGTACATACGACGCCGAACGAAGATGATGTAGAGGGAAACCTAGAAGCCATCAGAAACGCCGTGAGGCAAGCAGACTGGGTCCTGTTTTCCCTCCACGGTCACGAGGGGAGAGAGGAAGACAACTTCAGACCTGCTGAGTTCATCGAGGAGTTCGCCCGGAAAAGCATTGATGCTGGCGTTCATGCCTTCATAGGCCATGGCCCCCACTTCATGAAGGGCATAGAGATAAGAGATGGGAAACCAATCTTCTATAGCCTCGGCAACTTCATCTACCAGAACATGACCGTGACGAAGATGCCTGCTGAGTTCTACGAGCGCTACGGCCTCGACAGATACGCCGGGACGCCCCCCGACGCATATGATGCGAGGTCCAAGACACACCACTCATACGCAGGGCCCCACGCCTACGAGCGCTGGATAAGCTTCTATCCAAGTATGGTCTTCGAGGGAGACCAACTGACTACTCTCAAACTCTACCCCGTGGATCTCGGACTTTCTAGGCCTCGCTCCCAGCGGGGACGACCAATCCCCGCCAACCCCGATCAGGCCAAGAAGATCTTCAAAATCCTAAAGGAGCGCTCGGAGCCCTACGGCACGAAGATAAAAGTGGAAAAGGGAGTCGGAATAGTCTCCCTATAAACCTCTTTTTTCAATAAAATTAGAAAAAAACAGGAGTCTGACATCGGAGTCATCTCTGTAGATTCACATATTCCTTGATTATCTTCGCCGCTCTTATTGGGTTGAAGAAATTGCACACGCATTGTCTGCCGAGTTCTAGCCCCGCCTTCTCTGCCGTGATCCTTCCTTTGCGAACCTGATTGATGAAATGGCGGATGAGGGGTTCACCGACGAGGCTGTGACCGCACATTGTCATCACTTCCAGTATCTTGTCCTCAGGTAGCAGCTCCGTTCTGCCTAGTGTCTCCATGGACATATTGACCGTATGGGGACCCGTTCCAACCTTTTCACAGATGCAGAATGTGTTCTCGAATACACCGCTTACAACTATGGAGAACCCTAGTTCGGCATCAGCGAAATCTTGGATAATTCCTTGGACATCTTTTTTTCTCTCGTAGACGCCGTGGATGTACTGTGGGGGGTCTGGGTGGTCAACCACTTTTTGGAGGCTCATGCCCTCATCCCATTTCCTCATGTATCGTATGGGAATACCCTTGCGCCTCGTTATCACTCCAACAGGATTGTGCTTCGCGAGGATCCGGACAGCTTTTCTCGCCTTTTCTGGATACTTTTTTATCAACTCTCCACGGACCAGAATGACGTAGTCTTGGTCTAGGGATTCCCTGTCCCCTCTTCTGTGATTGCTATGAGTCATTCCACCAGCGGCCTCCCTAGACCTATATTGGTCTTACCATTGATCCTCACAATGATGCCCGCCTTTTCAAGGGTAGTTTTGATGGGTATGGATCCATCCTTGCACTTATTGATGATGTTCACGGTGAACACAGTGTCAATCTCCTTAGCAACTTTCTTTAGCCCATCGAGTACCTCGATGACTCTCTCTTCGCCGATCTTCATTTCCACGATAGCGGATAGCGCTCTCTCATTCATGATCTCCCGATGCTTGATCCTCCCCGTCTTCTTATCGAGAAGAGCTGTGAGAGGATTCTCAGTCTCGAACTCCGCACCCAGTTGAGACATAGCAAGGGTGACCTTCTCCAAATCCCTGAAGTAGAACCCTTGGCAAGGTCTCCCGAGTTCGGCGGCGATACCGATCTCCCCGTCTTTGATTCTCCCTGTCACATCATTTGTTTTCATCTCGTTGGTTCCTCTGCCCCCACTTCCGTCTGGTCGATCATATCCCTTGACCCCGGCCTTACTCAGAGCTCCGTATCCGATCAATACAGCGCTGAACGCCTGTCTTACCGCTCTCGGCCATTCCAGTTCCGGCCAATATATGGCCTCCGTTTTACATACACCAGACCTGAGGCAGACACCGCACTCGACGCATTCATCTTGGTCTATGGTGGCCGTGGTGGAAGTATCGGTATGGATTTTCTTTATCGCCCCCAGAGGACAGTATGGGATGCAGATCCAGCATACCACGCACTTTTCCTGATCGATTTTTATGTTATCCCACTCCGACTATAATTAATATAATTTTCGCTTTAATAAAAATACTTGTGCATAATTTTTTAAAGTGGATTTACAGATTATTATAATGAAATGACATTCGATATTGTTATAAAAGGTGGAAGGGTGGTCGACGGATCTGGGATCCCCTGGTTCAAAGCTAATATCGGCATCAATGATGGGAAGATAACCGCTGTATCTCGCCGAAAAATTGATGACGTAGAGAAGATCATAAAGGCAAACGGTTTAGTAGTCGCTCCTGGATTCATAAATCCTCACGGTCACTTCGGTAGAGAAATCCACGAGGAAAACGTGGTTCTCCAATCCCTTATGCAGGGAGTTACCTTAGAGACAACTGGCACTTGCGGGTATGCCGTACATACAATGAGCAAAAACTCCATACTCTCCGAGTCCTACGACTGGAAAACCCTCCAAGAGTGGCGTGAAAAACTTGAGGCTCTTGGGATAGGTCTCAATCTGGCGCCCTTCATCGGCTTAGGAACCATCCGAACTAGCGTCATGGGAATAGAAGGTGAAGGTGGAGAACGATATAGACCCACTTCGGATGAAATGAAAGAGATGGAAGACATCGTCCGAGAAGGGATGGAAGACGGGGCTTTCGGTTTCACCGTAGGACTTAACTATGAGGTACAGAAGAACGCCTCCACAAATGAAATCGTCAGCCTGACGAAGATCGTCTCGGAATACGGTGGGGTATTCATGGCCCACGGAAGAGGTAAAGAATGGATCCAAGAGTTCATCGAGATCTGCGAGAGCACACCAATCCCAGGGAGCTGGTCTCATACAGCTTTGGCCCAAATCAGGAAAAACATGGCATATTTCTATGACGCAAGAGACAGAGGCGTCGAAGTATTCTTCGACTGCTATCCTTGGATGCATGGAAGTGGGAAGAGCCTCGGCTACTGGTTCTTAGGTCATCAATTCGGAAAGATCAAAACTCCCATGATGAAACGCTTCAAACGCATCAAAGACTTGGACGACCCGATATTCAAGGAGATGGCAAAAAGGTTAGAAGACGAAGCCGAGTGGGCGAAAATAAAGGCAGAGTGCATCGAAAGGATAAGAATCTTGGAGGAGGAGAACGAGGAGAGGCGGAATGTCCTAGAGGCCAGCGGGTCGAACTTGGTTGTAGCTCCTCTTCATGACGTGAAGAACCTCGTCGGTATAGTCTACTCCCCATCCCACCCTGAGTTCGAGGGAGACGACATCAACATGCCTGCGGATCTAGAAGATGTCAAAAACGCGCTAGGCTCCGAGGACTTCTGGGAGGCTGCAAGAGAGTTGTTCATCGCTGACAAGGGAAAGACCCTTGTAGTAAACGCCCATGGGAAGCTGGCGACTGCCCGAGGAAAAGTGGGGAAAAGGGAACGTCATGTCATCGCCTCGTACCAGCTACCTGAAGCTATGGTCTGTTCGGACGCATCCCACTATATCACGCACCCAAGAGGTTGGGGAACTTGGCCTAAGATCCTCCAAAGATACGTTAGGGAACTGAACGTGTTGAAGCTAGAACAAGCTGTTAAGAAGATGACCTCTCTCCCAGCACAATTCATCGGTATTACTGACAGAGGCCTAATTCGACAGGGCAACTGGGCGGATATAGTTTTATTCGACCCCAAGAATATCATGAATAAGGCCTCTTATAAAAGTCCACGTGAGTATCCGGAGGGTATCCCATACGTGCTTGTGAACGGTGAGGTTGTCGTAGAAGAAGGCAGCTACACGGGAGCACTGCCGGGAAAAGTCCTAAGGAAACACGCGTTTTGATTTGCTGACAGGTCTCAAACAATCCCTCTTTTATTCTCACTTTTTCATCAAATGTTACTTGAAACAGATTACATAGTTACATTTATCTATGTTTTATGTATATTATCTACGATCGTTATGGTTGAACGTTTTGTTGGTGTTGAGGACCTGCGCAGATTCAGGTTCGTCTCAGATCCCCAGGTATCACCCGACGGGAGCAGGGTGGCCTTCGTTCTGTCGTCCATCAAATACGAGGAGGACACATACGAGCGCCATATATGGACCGTCGATGTAGCCACCGGAGAGGAGAAGCAGTATACATTCGGCCAGGGCAGTGACACCCATCCCCGATGGTCTCCTGATGGCCGGTGGCTTCTATTCCTGTCCCGAGGCAGGCAGCCCGACAGAAAGACCCAGCTCTGGGCGATGCCTACCGAGGGGGGCGAGGCCCGGCTGGTGGCGGATACCGAGGAGGGGGTCATGAGCCCCCAGTGGGCTCCAGATTCCAAGCGGGTTCTATTCATATCCCGAGTATGGATGGTGGAGAGACCGGAGTCGGACGTGAAGGTGGTGAGGCGGATCAAGTACAAGGCGGATGGGCATGGAACCTACGAAGGAAGGCGCCCTCATGTATTCACGGCGAGTCTGGATGGCGATGTAATGCAGGTGACGGATGGGGAGTATGACGTGGAGGCAGCTGTGTGGAGTCCGGATGGGGACAGCATCGGGTTTGTGGCGAATATGGATGTTGAGGCGGACTTCCAACGGGTGAAGGATGTCTACGTGGTCTCCTGCGCGGGTGGGGTGCCACGGAGACTTACTATGGGTTCGCATATAATTTCCAAGCTGTCATGGAACCCGGGTGGAGGGCAGATTGCGTTCACAGGACACAACAAGCTTGCGGGATATTTCTACGCCAACCAAGACGTCTGGGTGATGACGGAGGATGGTGACGACCTGAAAAACATTACCGAGGAATTTGATCGTAGCTTGAAATTCCTGTTGGGCTCCGATCTCAGGGTGGATACACCGTACCCGGGTGCAGTATGGAGCCCCGACGGGAGCAGCATATACTTCGTGACAACAAGCATACCAAACTGCAATATCTACAGTGTAGATGTCAATTCGGGGGTCGTCGCTGAGGTTACTTTCAGCAGGTCTGTTGATGGTTTCAGCTTATCGGCTGATGGTGGAGTTATTGCTTTCAACTCCATGGATGCGACTCATCCTCATGAGATCTGGGTCAAGGATAGGGAGGGGGAGAGGAGGCTGACCGGATTCAACGATGAGCTCCTCGAAGAGATAGAGATCAGCCAACCAGAACACTTCACTTTCAATAACGAGATTGGCGATAAGATCGACGGCTGGATCATCAAACCCCACGGATTCAAGAAGGGCAAGAAATATCCGACTGCCCTGGAGATCCACGGTGGGCCCAGATCCATCCCATATGGAAACTCGATCTATCACGAGTACCAAGTGCTGGCATCGGATGGAATAGCAGTCATCTACACAAATCCCAGAGGAAGCCCCGGCTATGATGAAGACTATGCTAAATGGCAGTTTGGCCACTACTACGAGAAAGACTACAAGGACCTAATGGATTTCGTGGATGCTGCTATCGAGCGATTTCCTTTCATCGACGTTGAGAGGCTTGGCGTGCTCGGCGGTAGCTACGGGGGTCACATGACGAACTGGATCATATCTCATAACGACCGTTTCAAGGCGGCTATAACGTTCAGGTGCGTGGCAAACTGGGTGAGTAAATTCGGTGTTGCGGACAACGGCCCGTGGCAGCCTGAGGGCATAGCCGGTGACCCAGATTATTTGGGCAACATGGAGAAACACGTTGCCAAGTCGCCCCTCAGGTATGCGAGGAACGTGAAGACTCCATGCCTCGTTGTGCACAGCCTGAACGACATCAGGAGCCCCATCGGAGAGGGCATGCAGTGGTTCGTCGCGCTCAAGCATGTGGGGGTTACTACTGAGATGGTTCTCTTCCCCGATGAAAGTCATGGCCTGAGTCGTGGGGGAAAACCAAAGCATAGAGAGGAACGTCTTAATCATATGTTAAGATGGTTCAACCAGCACCTGAAATCTTAATCATTATATAACTATTTTTCTAATTTATTTTTATAAAAAGATTGAGCGTTTTAAATTAACTTATGATTATATTATATAGAAAAAAGGGGGATATATTTTAATCTAGTATACCGCTTTTTCGTTCTTCTTCTCGGGCCTTCCATACAGCAGCTATTGATAGTATTGCAAAGAAAACGGTGTATAGCTGGTTTTCTGGGGCGAACATGAAATCGAATCTTCCGCCGAGAGTGGCAAATCGTTTGACGATGTTGGTGCCCTGATAGGTACCGAAGCCCATCAGGATGAGTAGGACGCCCAAGCGCCTGATTCTTGTGGAGATCGGGCCCTCAGACCATGTCCCAATCTTGGAGAACAGGAATACGTATATGGCTAAGAGCACCGTCATGATGATCCATATGTTGTTGATTGGAGTGGCTGGTATCCCTACT
>Ga0114920_10000919_pt1 | contig 13237 bp, 13 predicted proteins | sample ChitaG_FD_88683 | JGI IMG/M metagenome (GOLD analysis project Ga0114920, IMG submission 88683) | Deep subsurface microbial communities from South Pacific Ocean to uncover new lineages of life (NeLLi) - Chile_00310 metaG | ecosystem: Environmental > Aquatic > Marine > Oceanic > Sediment ... | reverse complement strand
TAACGCTGATACCATCTTCTTCATCTTTCCCGCTGAGACGGCACCAGACGGGATAGCCGGCGCCTACCGCCTCCCTGTTGCCTTCTATGACTTCAACCAGGAACCTTGCCCTATTCCTCAAATCGCCTCCATAGGCATCATGACGCTTGTTGGAGGCGCGAGACAGAAATTGTCCGACCAGAAACTCAGCGGTCCCGTTAATCTCTACAGCATCGAACCCGGCTTGCTTAGCGCGCTGTGCTGCCTGTGCAAAAGAGGCAACCATTTCTGCTATTTCATCAGCTGTCGCCTCTTTGGATACCTCGCCCCCGGTGGGTATTGGGGAAGGGGCCAAAGGCTGAAATCCAGTAAATTTGGAAGGGGCTAGCCTGCCACCGTGATACAACTGAGCGGCTACCTTGGCACCATGTTTCTGGAGAACCTGAACCAGCTCACTCAAGCCTGGGATAAACTCGTCGTCGTTGATAGCTAACTGGTATGGCCAAGTCTGCCCGCGTGCATGAACGTATGCCCCCCCCAGTATGATTAACCCGACGCCGCCCCGGGCGCGCGCCTCGTAGTAGTTCTTGAGGCGTTTGGTGATACGGCCCTCTTGGTCGGCGCAGCCAGTTACCATAGCGGGCATGACTATACGGTTCCTGAGCTCCATTTGTCCTATCCGACCGGGTTGGAACAGGTTATAAAATTGCGGATTACTGCTCATGGCTTCCTCCCAAATCTCTAGCAGACTATCTATATCTCGCCAAGCACTCTCAAAGGCTAAGTCAAACTAACGCCGCCATCCACAACAATGGTACTCCCTGTGATATAATTGGAGGCGTCCGAGGCTAAAAATACAGCTGCGGCGGCAATATCGCTGGGCTGGGAGATTCTGCCCAACGGTGCCTTAGCCGCGAGTTCTTTGAAGTGTTCATCTATAGCCTCAGGGTCGCTCCGCCCCAGAACAGCCTCAGCCTCAGCTTCAGACATTCTAGTCCTTATAAAACAGGGGCTGATACTATTAACCCGTATATTTTTGCTGGCTAGCTCCAGCGCCGTGGACTTAGTAAGCATTTCCACACCCGCCTTAGCGGCACAGTAAGGGCCTGACTTCAAGAACGGTTTCACTGACGCAACAGACACTATATTGATAATATTGCCCTTTCCCCTCTCCACCATTCGCTTGGCCACTGCCTGGCTACAAAGAAAGTATCCCTTGAGGTCGGTATCAACAATTTTGTCATAGAGGTCTTCACTAACTTCAAGCATCGGGCACTTGACATTAATAGCCGCGTTGTTTACCAGGATATTAATGACGCCAAACTCATCTATCACCTGCTGGACCATATTATCAACGTCAGCCTTCTGGCTAACATTGACCTGAACAACCAGGGCACGCCGACCAAATCCCTGGATTTCTTTAGCCACCGCCTCCAGCTCACCATCCTCAATCACCACATCACAAACAGCGACATCAGCTCCGGCTTCAGCGAAAGTCAGAGCAATCCCCTTGCCTATCCCCGTCCTTGCCCCAGTAACAATAGCTGTTTTGCCCGTTAAAGAAAAATCAGGTTTGCTCATTATTTACCCTCGTAACTTATGTTTTTAATACTAGTCCGGATAACACTGGTAGCGCATCCAGTATATTAACCCTTTCATCCTACATCATGGGTCACCTACCTCTCTGGACGAGTCCAGTATTTCAGCCGCCTATTTGGATATTTAACCCATAACCTTCCATAGTCTTCTTAATGTCCTGCATGTGCTCGTCGCTTGGTATTTTCAGACCCTTGAGGGCGTATTTTCTTCCCAGTCTTTCATATTTGTTTTCACCAAATTTATGGTAGGGCAAAATCTCTACCCTTTTGATAGTATCATTTAGCGATGCCACAAATCTTGCCGTGTTATTGATATTATCCCCGGCATCATTTAGCCCAGGAATGATGGGAACCCTTACTACAACTTCAATATCGTCTCTTTTGGAAAGGCGCTTTAGATTCCTCAAAATCAATTCATTTGGCTGACCGCACAATTGCTTATGTATCTCGGGATCCATATGCTTGATATCAAACATTACCAAGTCTACTTTATCCAAAACCCTTTCAAGATTCTTCCAGGGGGTATAGCCACAAGTTTCTATTGCCACATTGATACCCTCGCTTTGGCATCTGCTGGCAACGGCGCTAATAAAGTCGGGATAGAGAAGGGGCTCACCCCCGCCAAAGGTCACCCCACCTCCAGAGTTCCGATAGCATAAGGCATCCTTCTCTATTTCTTTCATAATATAGTCCACGTCTACCACTCTGCCAAACATCTTCCACGCTCCAGCATAGCAAGCCTCAACGCATTTTCCGCAGAGATTACATAAGCTCTTATCCAAAACTAATCTATTCTCCTTTACAGAAATGGCATGAGTTGGGCAGACTTCCAGACATCTATTGCTCCGAATGCACCTTTCCCCGTAGAATACTAACTCTGGTAATTTGGAGTGGGATTCAGGATTAGAGCACCAACAACACGTTAGGCGGCATCCCTTCATAAAAATAAGTGTTCTGATGCCAGGCCCATCGTGAACACTAAATTTCTGAATATCAAAAATCATTGCTTCTATATTTTCCATACATAACGCAGCAAGGCTTTTTAGGCCTTGCTGCATACATAATCCCCCGGTCCAATTATGACACTTGACCTACCTCTTAAGCACAAGTATGTTCTACTCTGCTGATAATATCATCCTGTGTTTCTCGGCAAAGGTCAGTAAAGTAAGCACTGTAACCAGCTACCCTTACCATCAAAGTGGGGTATTTCTCCGGGTGTTCCTGTGCGTCTTTCAAGGTCGCGGCATCAACCACATTAAATTGGATATGCCATCCTCCCCGGTCAAGGAAGGTTCTTACTAGCGAAACAAAGTTTCTCAATCCTCTTTCACCAGCCAGAACTGAGGGATTAAATTTCATATTCAGCATTCCGCCATCTAAATGCCTGGCATGGTCAAACTTGGTAACAGATTTAATGACCTCGGTTGGAGATTTATCTGTTCCCTGCTGTGGGGAAATACCTTCGGCTAACGGGGTGCCTGCTTTCCTCCCTGAAGGTAAGGCACCGACAGCCATACCAAGGGGTGTATTTGATGATACAGGATAGAATCCTGAAATGAACTTGCACCCTCTTATACTGGTATACTTGTTGCTTTCCTCGGCACAAAAATCAGCAACTCTTCTCGCTATATCGTCGACATAATCATCATCTAATCCATATTTTGGCCCTCGATTAAGTAGCATTAGCCGTAAGTCCTCTCTCCCCTCAAAGTTACTATCCAGGAGTTCAAGCAATTCGTCCATAGACAGTGTCTTATCCTCAAAAACGAACTTCTTAACTGCAGCCAGGGAGTTAGCTACATCGGCTAAACCGGTGAATTGAGATGCTGCGCCTACATTATACAAGCAGCCTCCCCTGAGGTAATCTATCCCTGTTTCCACTGGACCCTCCAACAATGTTGATACATAAGGCTCATGGCACACGTTGGCATGGGCTTCTTCAATAATCATAGTGGAAATACAGGCGTGCTTTATCAAATAGGCCAATTGTTTCTTAAAAGCGTCTTCTACTTCTTCATAAGCCTTAAATGTTCGGGGGTCACCGCTTGGTAATCCCCACCTTTCCTCCCCATCAAGCACCCTGGAATAGCCATCATTTAGAGCCCACTCCATACAGGCACCCATATTAAGCGCTCCGGAATCAGAATATTTCCACATTTTGCCCTGCACCTGTGCCTCACTACACCCCCTTATGTCATAGTCATAGGCGTCCTCAATGGAAGTGCCACAGGCTAACATCATACGGATGCCGACGTCATCATTATGGACCTGGGGCATACCTCCCCCAACCCGTATCACCTCAGCGGCTTTCATCAAAAACCTATCCGGGCTATTCTTGTGAACCCGGATTGAAAGAGACGGACTATTTAACCTTACATCATATTGTGCTTGCAGACACACATATGAGAGCTCATTGGTGGCATCTGTCCCCTCCCTGGTCACACCGCCCACATTAGCATTTTGAGAAACGGTGTAGCCGGAAAAATGTCTCGCTTGATACTGAGACTGTAACGGGAACACTTCAGCATTTTTAATCCACAGGCACTCAATTAACTCCTGTGCCCTTTCCTTGGTCAGTCTGCCTTCTTTTATATCTCTTTCATAATATGGATACATATACTGGTCAACTCGACCTAAACCAAAACTGGTACTACCTTGTGCCATTTTTGTACCCATCTGAACAAACCAACAGGTCTGTGCCGCTTCATGGAAAGTTCTGGGCGGATTATACGGTACCCAATCGCATATCTCGGCTATTTCCAGTAATTCCTGTTTCCTCTCCGGATTCTCCTCGATTTCAGCTAACCTTCGGGCTTCAGCAGCATGCCTTTCGCCCAGTATTTTCATTCCCTGACAGCACAGTATCACTGCCTCTAGGAAGTGAATCTTTTCATGGTCTTCTGGGTTTTCATAGGATAGTCTACTAAGGGTTTTCCTGGCAGTTTCCTCTATTCCCTTAAATCCCTTGGGGAAAACCTTGTTCGCATACCCGGGCGTACAGTGTCCCAAGCCTCTTATCCGTTTAAACTCACTTCCGGCCAAATTAGTTCGGTATGTTAACCTCTTGGTTTCTGGTGACGCGTGACCGTCGCAGTACTCATGAAGCGATTTACCCTTCCAGTAGGGAAGAATTTCCTCCCGTAGTTCCCTTTTCTGCTCCTCACTTATCAGGTATGGGTCCTGTCCCCTTGTGGCGAGAGTATCCAATTCATCCCACACCCATTTCCAGGCATAATCAGGAAGAACAGGGGCGTACCTTGGTCTACAAGCCGGGCTACCGACAATCAATTCATCATCTTGAATTACAATTGGCTTCTCCTGGCAATGTCTCTTAAACGCTTTCCCTCGTCTGATAGCCGTTGGCTCACCTTCAGTTTCCTTATAGACTTCTGTGTAAATTCGGGCGCGGTGAATACAGAGTGTTGGTCTATTTTCAAAGTAGCTTTGTCTGAGCCGCTCAATCCTCGGAGAACATCCGAGCCTCTCTACACTTTGAAGATTCGTCTTCTGCAATTGAGGTGCCACCGGTCCCCTCACCGTGAATTCCTCTCCCGGGAGAGGGTAACGTGGCTTAATTTGTGTAACCCTGTTTAAGACTGCTGATTTCCTTTCCATATCACTGTCCCCCTTGTTAAATTTGAATTCCTTATTAGGCTCCTCGACTCTCAATTCAAATCAACTAATCTTATTAACAACTTTAGTCCTTTGAGGACTATTTGTCAACTTGTTGTTCGGCTGGTTTGCCTCCTTCAATGTTGGTTTTGTTGGACAGCCGGCGTCTCAAAATAATCATCTGTGGAACTTCCTTACTGGTCTGACTGCTACCTTGCGAAGATAGCCTCTGCACGGAGAGTTTAGCCGGTTCAGCTACGTGTACGGTGAAGGAGATAGGCTAAACAAAAGCCCATAATGTGCAGCACTAGGGGAAAAGCCTTTTCTCTCTAATTCCGTCGGGTAGGTGCGAATTAAGAAGGCCAAAAAGTGAAATGCTAGCAGAAACAGTTTAATTGGTTTGTCGTAAGGAATCTGTCACTTGCTTCCGGTCACCGCACTCTCTTGCTTCATCATAACTCCCTTTAGAATATTCCGTACTGGCTGAGCAGCATCCTGATACCTACCAGTATCAGGAGTATCAGTACTGACCGCTTAACTACTGTCTCAGGGAGCCGAATAAGTAGCTTTACTCCTAAGGACGTACCTAAGAAGGCTATGACGATAAGTGGAGCGATGTACCAGTAATACCTGGCGTCAAGACTACCGTTAAATACATACACCGATAGGCGAGTAATATCCACTACAACAGCGATGGCTGCAGATGTGGCGATGTACGCTTCCTTCTTGATTTTCGTAGATATCAGGAACATTGAACGAATGGCTCCACCCAAGCCAATGAGACCCGCCGTAAAACCAGATAGAGCACCTCCAAATACAAGTACCCCATTCTTATCAGGCAATGACCATGATGGGTTAATGAGTGAATATAAAGCATAGACTATGATAAAGGAAGCGAAGGCAATGGAGATAATTTCGACGTTGACCCGGTCTAAGAGCATAGCACCAGCGTAGGCGGTTACGATACTCGGTACCCCGTAGAGACGCATCAACCGCCAGTTCACCGACTGCCTTAGCCTCAGCAATTTGAAGGCGTTACTGAAGAAATGAAAGAAGGCCACCAGAATAATGGCCTGCTTCAGGTCTATTACCAGTCCGGCGAATGGAATGAGAAGTGTCGCCGAGCCGAAGCCAGTAAGACTGGCCACTGCTGCTGCCACAAAGGCTATTATGAAGAATAGAACAATCGCCAGCATTCTAAACTACAACACCTGTACCTCAGGTGTCATCGGCCTCCTTCCTCAAGCACCTCCTCCACCAGCTCTCTAATTTTTCTTCTCGCTTCCTCAAGTGCCTCTACGCCTTTAAGGGTCTGCTCAAAGGCACCGCTTATACCCCTGAAGGAGTCATGGGTTTGGGCATTAGCTCCGTCAACCGATATGGCAATTGACCTGACACCTGTATCCAACATCTTCCTTGCCATTGCTTCATCAATGAGAGTGCCGTTGCTGCCAATAGTGGCTCTTATACCTTTCGAGGAGGCGTATCTCACGACATCAAGAAGGTCTTCCCGACATAAGGGTTCTCCCCCATCAATAACCAGAAGTCCTATTCCCCAATTTGACAAATCGTCCATAAGCCAAAATGCATCCTTGGTCGACAGCTCATCAGGAACTGCCTCATCAACCGACTCACTGTAGCAGTGCTTGCACTTCAAATTGCACCTTGTGGTGATACTATAGGAAACCATAGACACTTTGCCGCTGCATGACATGCTCAAGCTCATGAATAACTGGCCTTGCTACCCAACTAAACAAACCGTAATGTTGTTTAATTGATGGCTATATTGTATCATATGAGTGGAAGCCCCTGTAGCTCAGGTGGATAGAGCACCAGCCTCCGGAGCTGGGCGCGAGCGTTCAAGTCGCTCCAGGGGCGTTTTTTGTGGGAAACAGGAGGTCAGGGTGCTTGTCGGCAATCAGATTATTGAGATTAGATGGCACGGTCGTGGGGGTCAAGGGGCAGTCACCTCTGCCGAGCTACTAGCACAGGCTGCCATAAACGAAGGTAAGTATGCTCAAGCCTTTCCTAGCTTTGGTCCCGAAAGGAGAGGGGCACCAGTATTAGCCTTCGTCAGAATAAGTAGCAAACAACCTATTAGGCTAAGGTCAGGAATAGTTGAACCTGATATAGTAGTAGTGCTTGACTCAAGTCTACTGCGTATTGTGGATGTTACCTCGGGGCTTAAAGATAGTGGTATAGTAATAATTAATACCAAAAAGCAAGCCGAGCAACTGGGAAAAGAATTTAACGTTGACTGGTCGCTGGCCACAGTTGATGCTACCAAGATTGCCCAGGAGCTATTGGGGGTTCCCATTACTAATACTACTATGGTTGGTGCCTTGATAAAGGCTACCGATGTGGTTAGATTAGAATCGTTGTTTGAGCCGATAAGACACCGTTTTGGTCGCCTGGCAGAAAGAAACATTGAGGCTATGGAAAGAGCCTATGAAGAAACCTTGATTGAGGAGCGGAAATAGTTGGCTAAATCAGAAGGTGAGTTAACCTGGAAGGATATAGAGATTGGTTCCATAGTCACCGAGCCAGGGAGTGCTAGCCAATATAGAACTGGTGACTGGCGAACTCAGAGACCGGTTTTTGACCTGGATAAGTGCAACAAGTGTGGACTGTGTTACATTTATTGCCCTGAGGGATGCATTTATCAGAATGCTGAAGGATACTTTGAGGCTAATCTGTTCTATTGTAAGGGGTGTGGTATTTGTGCTACAGAGTGTCCCAAAAAGGTCATAACCATGGTTGAGGAGGAGGAATAATGGCAACGAAAATAGGAATGGAGGTATCGGTAGCTATTGGTGAAGCAGTTAAGCTAGCCAATGCTGATGTCATCGCTGCCTATCCCATTACACCGCAAACTCATATTGTTGAACATCTGGCTGAACTAGTAGCTGATGGTGAGCTAGATGCTGAATATGTTCCGGTTGAATCGGAGCATTCGGCAATGAGTGCTTGCCTGGGGTCAGCAGCCGCTGGAGCCAGAACTTTTACTGCTACCGCCGGTCAAGGGTTAGAGCTGATGCATGAAGTTCTATATATTGCCTCATCTATGCGGTTACCAGTGGTGATGACGGTGGTTAACCGAGCGCTATCAGCGCCAATAAGCATCTGGGGTGACCACGCTGATGCTATGGCTGTCCGTGATACTGGTTGGATTCAAATATTTACCGAAAATGGACAGGAAGTTGTTGACAATGTATTATGTGCCTTCCGTATCGCCGAAGACCGCAGAGTTTTGCTTCCAGTAATGGTTCACCTGGATGGGTTCCATCTGTCACATATGATTGAACCTATTCTTCTTCCTGAGCAGGGTGAGGTTGACCAGTTTTTACCACCTAATCAATACCCGTTGCCTCTGGACCCTAATAAGCCGGTGACGATGGGAGGATTTGGCCCCCCATATATATATCCAGAGATAAAGTGGGCGCAGGAAATAAAGCTGAGAGCCGCCAAAGAGGTGATTCTCCAGGTCTGGCAGGAGTTTGGGGATGCCTTTGGGCGATATTACTCTCCGCTAGAAGGCTACCACAGTGAAGGTTGCCAGGTGCTTTTGCTCACTATGGGGAGCTTCAGCGAGACGGCAATGGCTGCGATTGACAAGATGAGAAGCGAGGGTAAGGATGTCGGGTTGGTGAGGCTTCGTCTGTGGCGTCCCTTCCCCTTTGATGAAATCCGCCAGGCAGTCAAGAATGCTGAGGTTCTTATTGTGCTCGATAGAGCCATTTCCTTTGGTGGACCTGGGGGACCAGTTTGTTCTGAGATTAGGTCTGCCTTATATCAGCAAGACAGGAAGCCTAAGGTAATCGGTTTCGTTGGCGGCCTTGGGGGTAGGGACATCTCTGCTTCTGGGTTTGAGGAGATAGTTAACCGGGGTATGGAAATCGCCGAAAAAACAAGTCGGAACGAATTTGAAGTATTTGGGGTGAGGGAATAATGGGAGAGTATATCACTATTGGTCGTCACTCAGTAGTCAAGGCAGAAAACTTTGCTCCGGGTCATCGTGCTTGCCTCGGGTGTGGTGAGGCGCTAGCCGTGAGGCTCGCCTGTAAGGCACTGGGGGATAATGTCATAATCGTTAACGCTACCGGTTGTATGGAGGTGGTTTCGACACAGCTACCTAATACCTCGTGGCGTGTTCCCTGGATTCATACCCTGTTTGAGAATACCGCCGCCGTGGCTTCCGGGATAGAAGCTGGTCTAAAAGCCATGACTAGGAAAGGGAGACGGCTATCACAGGATGTTACGGTAGTGGCTATGGCTGGTGACGGCGGTACCGCTGATATTGGGCTTCAGGCATTATCAGGAGCGTTAGAGAGGAGACATAACTTCCTCTATATCTGCTTTGACAACGAAGCCTATATGAATACCGGAATTCAAAGGTCATCTTCTACTCCTTATGGTGCCTCTACGACCACTTCTCCAGCGGGTAAGATAAGTATAGGACAGGTTAGCTGGAAGAAGAACTTGCCAGCCATTGCTGCGGCTCACGATATACCCTATGTAGCTACTGCCTGCCCTAGCTATCCCTTCGATTTGATGACTAAGGTGTCAAAGGCGGCAGCGACTAAGGGGCCGGCTTATCTTCACATTTTGTCGGTTTGTCCCACCGGTTGGCGGCATCCTGCTGATTTAACCATCAGGATAGGTCGCCTGGCAGTACAGACAGGAGTGTTCCCGCTATATGAAGTGGAGAATGGTAAATACAAACTAAACGTTGAACCACCCAAACTTAAACCGGTTTCGGACTACTTGAAGCTACAGGGAAGGTTCCGCCATCTATCCGAGGATGTAATAAATGAGATTCAGCAAAGGGTGACTGCTGAGTATGCCAAACTTAAGGAGAAGGTGGCATCAAGTTTGGTGCATGCTGGCTCCCAAAAAGACAGCTAAATTGTATTGTCAGTAAAATAGATTAGGCTGCTGATATTTTAATAAACGTCCTGACTGTTGCGACTGAGCCTGTGTGAGTTTTATCGGCTTGACCCTGAATAGCTGCTTTGTTATACTGCTGGCGGCGGGGTGTAGCGCAGATGGTTAGCGCGCAGCGTTTGGGACGCTGAGGTCGGAGGTTCAAATCCTCTCACCCCGACCAGACCAACCACTTTTTCTCAAGCCATTTATCCACACGTTATAGGCGGACAGGGGGACATTTTGTGGCTTGAGAGGGGGAAGGGAGTTTCTCAGACATGACGAAGACCACAGGCGACAACATCCAAGCGAGATATGATAGGATAGCCTTCATCTACGACATTTGGGATACCATACCAGAACTCCTGTTTATAGGGCTTGCTCAACATTGGTGTGGGGCATGATGCCCATAGCCGTAGTCTTGCAACTGGCATGAAGGTTCAGTTTGTTACCTGTCATAGTCCAGCCTACAACTGCCTAAGGTACATACGTAGTATTCATATGCTCAGCTTTTGTGTTTGGCTTCCATAGTGAGTCAAAAGCCAAAGCGAATATACACTATGACGGCCTTCTGTTCCATTATTATAAGTATCCCTTTTCGGTTTTATGACTTCACGCCACCCGTAATGCTAACGGTTACTTCCTCGAGGGGGATATTTTTACCGCTTAATTGTACTGCCTGCTTGGCCATATGTACCAGCCTAGAGCAACAAGGGACTTCCATGTGCACCACGGTGAGGCTCTTCACTGATGAATGGCTCAAAATATTGGTCAGCTTCTTCAGGTGGGCTTGGAAGTCATCCAGTTTGGGACAGGCTACTAACAGGCTATGGTCCCACAAGAAGTCTTGATGAAAGTCAGCGTAGGCAAAGGGAACACAGTCCGCAGTCAGCACCAGGTCGGCTCCTTGAAGAAAAGGCGCCGCCGGTGGGACAAGAGTAAGCTGGACTGGCCAATGGCCGAGCATTGACGGCTGGGATGGAGCATCTGTTAGAGCAAGTCCTGTTGCCTCTTGTCTCTCAAACTGACTAACCGTAGCCGAGGGGCAACCACAGGGAAGCTCTTCTCCAGTATGCCTTTTCCTTTCCAAGTGGAGCTTCACTGCCTCCTCATCAAACTCCTCGGTGACTCTCTCCTCAATGGTGATGGCACCTTGGGGGCATTCCCCGAGGCAAGCACCAAGGCCATCACAATATGTCTCGCTAATAAGCTTTGCCTTACCATTAATTATCTGAAGAGCACCCTCGGCGCAGGCTGGAACGCAGACGCCACAGCCGTTACACTTCTCTTCGTCAATTCTTATGATTTTCCTTATAGTTTTTGTGGTGGTCATTACCTGCCTCCTTAATAGTTCTTGAGAGGGTAAGCCCTGCTAGCCTTCGCCCCTCAACTCCTTCCACCTCTCCTCCTCTAGGCATTGACGGGCAGAAGCGCACCAGTCGATGCAGGAAGGTATTTTCTCCCGATAGGCCTGCTCACCGCACTTCTGGCACTTTACTTTTATTTCATCGGAAAAGATTTCAACCTCAGCTCCACAATTCAGGCATTTGTGTAGTGACACCCGTAAATTTCTGAGATTCTGCCCTGGACATTTGAAAGTCATTCCTGTCACCTCCTCTACGGCGATGTTTGGCTTTTTCAACTTCTAGACTAATGGTACAACTTATTGGCATCGCCCGCTATGATTTACATCATATAAATAGGGGGTCATCACTAATTATTGCCGTGCAGGAATAAACCGAAGGAGTTGAATAGTCTTGTGGTTCTATACTTGTGGTGGTCCTTCACTCAGCAGTCTGAGTTTCTCTTCATCTAGGATAATCACTTCACCACGAACGGAATGAATGATTCCCCTGTCCTTCAGGTGGCTCATAACCCGTATCGCCGTCTCGGTAGTAGTTCCCACCATGTCAGCGATTTCCTGGCGGGTAAAGGGGAGGGTAAGGCCAAGTTTTGAAGAAAGCATGAGCAGTACACTGGCGAGGCGTTGCTCAACTCTCTCCCCAGCAAGGTCTCTAAGGCGGCTCTGTGCATCCCTGAGTCGTCCCCCCAAGACATTAATAATCCTCAGGGCTACCTGAGGGCGATTGGCAAGGAAGGATAGGAAGTCTTCTCTCTTAATGCCCACTACTTTAGTCTCAGCTATGGCTTGAGCTGAAGCGGGATAGGGCTTATTGGCGAAGACAGCTACCTCGCCAAACATTTCACCAGGGCCGAAAAAGGCAATAATAAATTCCTTCCCCAAGGAGGAATATTTAAGAACCTTTACTTTCCCTTGGGTGACCATGTAGAGCCATTCAGGAGTATCTCCGTCCCAGAAGATAAACTCATTTGGCATGAAACTACGCTCAATAGAAAGGTCAGCTAGTTCACTGAACTCGTCATCATTCAAGCTGGAGAAAATAGAAAAGTTCCTTAGAATTTGAGCCTTGTCACTGAACTGCAACCTGGTAACTCTCCTTCAGGGGTAGCTTTCCGTACAGAGTATGTTCCCGTGGATGAATTATAGCACAAACAATTTCCAGTTTGCTCTCAATTTTTCAGGCTGTGTAACACAGCACGCTGGCTCATGCACTCTTAACAGCAAACCTTGACATCTTCAATACGCAAGTCTAAAATTTGGCTACTAAATGGCTTGGAGGTGAGCCAATGCAAAATATCAAGTATGTCTGTCCAGAATGCGGTTATGAATCCAAAGAGTCTAGTTTATGCCCGGGCTGCCAAGTGCCACTGGTGGCTACTTGCCTGGTATGTGGCAACCCCATAGTGGGTGAACATGTTTGCCCAGAAGACTGAGCTTCCAATCATTTCGTATCGGAGGTAAAGGAATGGCTAATAAAAAGGTGGTTATCTATTCTACCCCTACCTGTCCTTATTGCAAGAGGGCTAAGGATTATCTCTCCCGAAAAGGGATTCCCTACACTGACATTAATGTGGCTCAGGATAGGGATAAAGCCAAAGAGATGATACAGAAGTCAGGACAGATGGGCGTACCTGTTATCACTGTTGATAATGAAATTATCGTGGGTTTTAACCAAGCGCTGTTGGACAAACTGCTAGCATAATGCTCTCTGGACAGAGCAGTAATTGTTTTGCGTTAGGAGGCAGCCATGTATGATTTGATG
>Ga0114920_10000918_pt1 | contig 13247 bp, 12 predicted proteins | sample ChitaG_FD_88683 | JGI IMG/M metagenome (GOLD analysis project Ga0114920, IMG submission 88683) | Deep subsurface microbial communities from South Pacific Ocean to uncover new lineages of life (NeLLi) - Chile_00310 metaG | ecosystem: Environmental > Aquatic > Marine > Oceanic > Sediment ... | reverse complement strand
CGAAGACCACTTCGGCATGGGAGGCATAGCCCCCGCCGCCGCAAGCGACCAAATCCCCTTTGCTGAACTCTTCGGCTCCCTGACCGACCCTGATCACCTCCCCGGCGCAGCTATAGCCTAGAGGCAAGAGTTCATCGAGCCTCTGCATCGCGGCATGGTAGGTGCTAACTAGGCCGTTGGTCTTGATTTTACTTAGAATCTGCTTTGCGAGATCCGGACGTGAGCGGGCCTTACCAGCTAGACTCTGCTTGGCAAATTCGATGACCGCCCTCTCAGTCCCGGCACTTACCAAGGAATAGTGGTTCTTGACGAGGATTCCGCCTCTCCTCAACGCCGGGGCAGGGACCTCCTCGATCCTCAACTCGCCGGTCTTGTAGTTCTGGAGTAATTGTTTCACGTTTTTCTCCTATCTATATTGTATGCTTCCTTAAAGACAGCTAGAGTCTCTTCAGCACATTTCTTCCACGAAAATTGCTTAGCTCTTTCCAAGCCTCTTTGGATAAGCTCTTCGCGTAATCTAGGCTCGCTTAGCATCCGCTCGATCTTGGCTCGAAGGTCGTTCGGATCATTTGGGTTAAACAGCAGTCCAGCATCGCCGACTTCTTCCGGAATAGCAGTGGAATTTGCAGCTATAATGGGGACTCCTGAAGCCATCGCTTCAAGTATTGTAAAAGAAAAATTCTCAACTAAAGAAGGAAGGACAAATAGAGACGCTCCTCTATAGACCGGAGGAAGCGCTGAATGCTCCACTTCCCCCAGGAATTTCACCCTTTCGTTAACCCCGCGCTCAGCTACCATCTCCAACAGCATATCATAGTAATCGCTCTGTGTCGCCTTGCCAACGATGACCAATTTGTATCGGTTTAAAAAGGTTTCATTTAATTTAGCATAAGCATCAATTAAAACCTCGTAATTTTTATGCTCAGCAATATTGGAGACAGCCAGGATATATCTGTCAATCTTGTCAAAATCTAAAGCCAAAATCTCAGGAACTTCATGACTTTGCCCGTCTGAAAATTGTTGAATGTCAACTCCGAGATAAACCGTTAATGTTTTAGCGGGATCGATTTTCAGCTTTTCAGAAACCAGCCTTCGGGAATAATCGGATAGAAAAAGCACCTTACGTGCTTTCTTAGCAGAAACCCTCGATAAAATCTTTAAAATCCATAATCGCGTTCTTTGATAAAGTGATCTCCTTTTAATGGGCATGTAGGGATTTATGCTTTGAATCAATAAGGCAACCCTGCAAGGAGCAAGGAGAGGAGCAACGTTAGCAGGGCAGTAAAGTATATCTATACGGTGCTCCCACAGGATAAATGGCAACAAAAATTGCTCTTTCAATATTCTAATAACTATATTTGGTACTCGTATCTCGATTATCTTTACATTCCCTTGATCAAGACGCTTCACGCTGAGTTTATTTGGCCCTCTTGGGATGATAACATAGTACTCATTTCCCTTCCCTAGCACGGCAAGCCTAGGGATCAAATTCTTGAGGTAGGTAACTCCACCCCCAGTTTTAGCTGATAGATCATTGATGGCAATTTTCATCAAAACCTCTTGTCTAGAGCGAAATGAAACTATTCCGGGATAAATAAGAGAATAAACTTTATTAGATGAATCTTCTCTTTGGTTAGCCGATGCAGAACAATCCGCCGGGTCTCGATTCTCTGCTGATTAAGTTCCTCATAAAAACGATCGGAATCAAGGGCAGGAAATATTACAATCGATTTAAAGCCCAAATTTATCAATCGCCCAGAGACAACGGAAACCCACCTCTGTGGACCTCCATAACGACCTTCGTCAATAATATTGGCAATCTTTAACATACGCACCTATGCTTACACCAACCATCCTTCACTTTATGTCATTCTATTCTATGAATTCTATTGTTTTAAAAGATGGTTACGGACTTTATTTTGAATAGCTATCGCAAACATCGTGTAAAACAAAAAAATGTTTGTCGATCTAAACACAGATCCATAGTGCCACAAGCTTAAGACTCCCACACCAACTGCGGTTACTGCTGGTAACATCATCTTCCTTGTAAGCCTTGAGCTTTTAAAAAAACAAAGAACAGGATACAGTATAAGCAATAATGATATTATGAATGTAAATAAACCAGAATTATAAGCCATCCGTAATACAGCAAATTCAGTAATAAATGGTATGTTAGAGATTTTAGCCGTGAAACCATGTCCAGCAAAAAACATAAAAAAATCCGTCCAAAAATCTGACGCACCAATTGTTGTTATAGCTTTCCACTGAACAGCTCGCAATTTTAGGGTCCATCCTGTTATCAGTGACCAATTAAAATTAAAGAAGTATTCCGCCAGAAGATATATGGCACCACCAACAATAAGAACACTAATTATCACAGAAATATTCCTTAGCTTAATAAACCTCATCTGGTATATAATAATCGCCACTACACCTGCAAAGGCAGCAAAAATATTAGACACAGAAAATGTCATTAGTAACGCGACAATAAATATTGGCATAGAAATAATTACATATCGAAGCCCTCTTCTTGTCATTATTATCCCAAACCAGAAGACTACAAGGATAGCCATTAAGTTGCCGGAATCATGCATATTTCCTGTAATACCAGTAGCACGGTATACATGAGCGATATGAGATCCAAGCGGCATGCCACCCTGCCTAAACGCACTCGCATACCAAAAATACCAATCTCTCCCATTCGCAACAATATTAGTATTTAACAAGATGAAATCCAATATACAAGATGCCGCTACAAGCACTGACACAACAAACAGCAACCTCATTAACAACTTCTCATCCACATTAAGAAACATATAAATTACAAAAGGGATCAATGCCATGCGTAAAAAATAAAGTATTGATTCTGCTCCCCCACCAAGTAACAAATCAGTCACTATCCAATAAATATATACCAATAAATTTACTACTAATATTTGATATAACTTTTTGCCGCCAACAATTTGCATTTTTTTTCTAGTTATCCCCAGCAAAGATACAGCTACCCCGAAGATCGTAACCCCATAATACACTAATTGTGTTGACATTCCTCCCATAAGCAGAGCTATCAATCCCCTGCTTATGCTGAGAAACAACACGGTCAGCGGCAAGATATTAATAGGATTGGAAGATTTCATTAGAAAAATGGGGGATCTCTCGTTAATTGTTAAAACTGACATCTTGATGACCTCCGCATCCTTATGTATGTGATCCTAGCGAACACCTGCCCCTACTAACACAGAGGACAGCTGATCATACTTGTCTTCTACCTGCTTACCTTCTTCCTGAAGCCAGTCTGCCAGCCTCCACTTCAACGCCTTTAGGTTCTCACAATCGCGCCTTGTTTGCAAATGTTCAAGCAACAGTGGTAAGTCTGTGTAATGAGACAGACGCTGAAATCCTTCCTCTGCGGTCAGCAACCCCGCTGCCAACCAACGCGCCGCCTGATCTGTTTCAGGACACCAGCGGTTTACACGGCTGGGTGTGACCTACCCCCATTTTATGTACCACTTACAGTGAGAGGGTACAGTCCCTGATCAACTGCGACAAGAGAGCGGGAAGAGTGTTCTCCCGCAACCTCGCACTGGCTTGCGAACTCAGCCGACGTCAGGTAATTCAGCCCCATGGAGTAGGGATGACCAGCTGAACCACTCCACAGGGCAAGTGAGCTATGCGGGCGGTAGGTGTTATACTCGATTCGGCAGCCGGAACTTGTTTCAGGGCAGCAGCGTGTACTACAATGTCAACTCCGTTCATCGCACGAGATAACCGGCTCTTATCGCGTACATCCCCAATTGAAGAACCGCAACCTTGGGTCGTTGTTAAAACGCTGCCGCATTTGCAACTGTAGCAGTTCCCCTCTTGAGAATATACGAATTGCCTTTGGGTCATATTTCTTCAAGACTACCTCGGTAAACTTCTTCCCAAAAGAGCCTGTGCCACCGGTGATTAGGATGTTTTTGCTACTAAGCATATTTTACTCCTCTACGACATATTTCATGATTATCTATGTGCTTCATTTGTCTATTTGCATCTAACAATCTCATAAGATGGTGAGCTCACCATTATATATCCTTCAAAACCCAATCTTCTTGTTTCTTCACAAAGCCTTTCATGGCTGATCTTATTCAAACGAGCTTCATCAAAGAGAGCTGTGTTGTAGCTTCCATAACCGCGCCCCTCAGCCCCAGCGTAACATAAGGGTAGGCCAAACAAAGCTGGTCGTCCGCTAATTGCTGGTATTACAAATGCGCGTCTTGTGGAATCGGAATCGCTCCAAAAATTAGTTTCCTGTTTTGGAATGTATACCAGGAATTTCTCTAAGCTATCATTTTCGCCAATAGCTTTCAACTGTCTTATGTAAGGTGTCATAGATGAGGAACCTGTTATTTGATCTTTCTGCTTCTCAAGCACATGAATTTCTTTCATCAAATAAGATCTTCCGTAATTCAAACCTCCATACATTCCAAATAACACAATCACTGTAGTGACAACTGCAATTCCCCGGAGATTAGATCTAAACGCTTCTTTAGAAATGTAATTCTTGCATGATATTATTATAGGAATAGCAAAGAACATCGAAATATTCGAAAAATAAAACCCACCTCCACCGGATATGGGTAGAGATAAAGGAATGAATCCTGACAATGTTACAATAATCAAAAACAAGAACATTTTCCTTAGATTATCAAAGGCAGTTCTATTAAAAAGATAGTACATTGTTACTAATAATAGAGATAACCATACAAAAAAGTAATGTGTAAAAGAAAACACAACTAAAGACCCTAGCTCCCCTAGTTGGCCAGTGACAGATGGATCTAAATAATGACTGGCAATATAGAGAAAATCGAAACTAAATTGTGCACTGCTTTGCACCCGAGTAAGAGAAAATGCCGCATAGGCACAAGCAAAGGAAAAAATGTATATCGCTACCTTTAAAGGACTCTTGGAACATATCTTCTTCTTAAGTGTCGTAATTAGTACTTGTATAGGTTTCTTGGTACCAGATAAATTCTTAAGGTCTCCGCCCCAAAATAATTCGTAGATGATCAATACGATAAGGCCCATAAATCCAACCGAAATCTTACTTGCGGATAACAGAATCAAGAACAGTAGAGACAAGAAAAAACTTGGTTTATTTATTGCGCTAAGCAGGTAGGATAAGAAAGCGCATAACATTATTAAACTGATTAAGTAACTTTCAGAAATGAAATAACTATCCCATAATAATCCGTATCTTACAAATGTATCACGGCCTAGAAAACCAATGAAAATACTCGCCAGCAAAACAAATGATATGTATAAACTAAAGCTCTTCTTACTCGGCACAAGTTCTTCCGCAAAACTCAAGCATGACAAAAACAGTAAAGGAATAAAAACAATAAAGGTAGTATAACCATAGATTTGATACGTACAGACATCGAGTATATTCGACACATTGCCATACAGAAAATGTGAAAATACGTGATAGCTCATAAAGGGAAGACCGTGAAGCCCGGTGGAAATGGCATGGTAATTGTTTATCATGTTTGCACAAGCAACATGGAATAAAGTATCAATATGCAAGGCAGCGTTCAATATTCTATAGTCTATCCACAGATCACCATAACCGCGTGCCATCCCAGAAATTGCTATTAAAGCCAAAATAATTGAAATAATGAGTATGCCGAAAATATTCAAACATGTGTAGAACTTTACAGAGCATCTGATGCTACGAAATTCATAGAGGAATATTACCAAAAGAAAAACCAGAATAGCTGTGAATACCCAAAAAGAGTGAAAAATGCCGAGAATAATTATGGAAATAAGCGAAAACAATAATGCCAGTCCATAATTTCTTAATTTTCCAATTAGTATCCAAATTGATAAGAATAAGTAGAAGCTGAGAAGTAGATTCTTGAATATAACGACATTATTTGCATAATTACCAGCAATAAGCGATATTATTAACGCTGCGAAAATAGAAGACAACAAAAAGACAATTAGTATTTTTCTTTGCATGACAAGTTTCATTATGTATCTATCCAATACCAAGTCGGCGAACCTGACCTAAGCAAATTTGGACGAATAGCCTTATTCATCTGCATCCATCAGCCTCCCTAAGCGACTTGCCTCCCTGATCGCCCTACACACCCGTTCCTGCTCACTCTCTTGTATCGTATTGTAGAACGGCACCCGCACCAGCCGATCGCTCACATCCTCGGTTACTGGAAGGTCGCCCTCCTGATACCCCCAATTGCGCCCCATCGGCGCAAGATGCAGTGGCAAATAGTGAAAGACGCTGTGTATACCTTGGCTCTTGAGGTGCGTGATCAGCGCCGTCCGCTTCTCGAGGGAGGGCAATAACAAATAGAACATGTGATATGCCTGTTCACAATACGATGGAACAAAAGGAATGCCGACTCCGCTAGCTCCAGCCCAGTCGTGTAAATGCTCGTAGTAATACTCCCACACTCGCTGTCTCGTCGCCTGTATATGGTCCCTGCATTCCAACTGGGCATAGAGAAATGCCGCCAGGATGTCAGAGGGCAGATAACTCGATCCGATATCTCTCCAGGTATACTTATCCACCTGCCCTCGGAAGAACTGTGCCCGGTTCGTCCCCTTTTCGCGGATGATCTCGGCGCGTTCGACATACTGCTCATCATTGATAAGTAGCGCTCCGCCCTCGCCGCAGGTGAAGTTCTTGGTCTCATGGAAGCTCTACGCCGCCAGCGCACCAAAGGTACCCACGTAGCGGCACGTTCTCCTTCCTACACCACCATCTTCTGAGCTATCAACGCTGTCTTCCCGATGTTGTCTGTGCCGTTCCACTACTGCCTCAATGATGTAACGCGGCCGGCGACGTGCCTCATCCAGTGCCCGCCACATGTATTCACCAAGCACACCCATCATCAGCATCTGAATACCGCCCAATATCAATACTATTACTATCAACGATGACCAACCCTGCACCGGATTGCCAATGAAGGCACTGACAATGACCACAGCAGCGTAGAGAAAACCGATCAGAGCGACACTAAAGCCTAGGTAGGACATCACACGGATAGGCAAGTACGTAAATGACGTAACTGAGTCTATTACAAGCTTCAGCTTCTTCTTCAAATTCCAGCCTGAACGACCGTGCAAGCGAGCCTGCTTGTTGTAGCTGATGAACGCCTGTCGAAAACCCATCCAGGTAATCAAGGCCAGGATGCTGACATTGCTCTCGTTGAATTGGCGAAAGGCATCCACCACACGGCGATCGATCAGAAAGAAGTCGGCGCCGGTAGCCGGCATTCCCTTGATACCAACCCCCCAACGCATCAACCAATAGTACAATCGAGCAAAGCCAACTGTACTGACCTTCTCCCCCTCTCGCCGCGTCCTCACAGCCCACACGACCTGCGCTCCCCGTTGCCATTCGGTCAGAAGTTGAGGTATGGTTTCTGGCGGGTCTTGCAGGTCAGCAGCTAGGACTATGGCGCAGTCTCCCCGAGCGTGATTGAGACCACACGTGCTCGCAGTATGCGAGCCGAAGTTGCGAGAAAACCGAAAGCCTCGCAACCGATCATCTCGCTCTGCGAGATGCGTCAAGACTTCGAACGTTGCGTCCGTAGAATGATCATCCACCACGATCCATTCCCAGTCTGCGTCAATGCCATCGATCACTCTTTGCAAATGCTGGTATAGCACCGGTAGGTTTTCTGCTTCGTTGTAGGCTGGTGTCACGATGGTGATAAAAGGTTGCTGGCTTGGGCTTCCTTCAAAGCTCTGGGGTACTTTCCCTGGCCCCGACCAGTGTATCGCTCATGCTGTCTGACACGCCTCTCTCAATACTTTCACCACATAGTTCTGGTCTTCCTCTGCCATCTGATGATACAGCGGCAGGATAATGCTGTGATCCTGGCCTCGTTCCGATTGCAACAGCGGCGAGGGACGAGGGAGATCGGCATAAGCCCCTTCCCGATGGGCACACATGACGCCTCGTCTGGTAGCCACTCCCTTGTCCAACATGAATTGCATCACCTGGCGCTGGTCGCACATATCGGGCAGGCGCACACAATAGCTCTGCCAGTTGCTACGGGCCCAGGGTGGTTCTTCAGGCAGTCTTATCCCGGGCACAGCCGCCAGCAGTTCCATGTATCGCTCTGCTAGGAAGCGACGCCGTTCAATCATCTCCGGCAGACGTTTGAGTTGTTCCCGTCCGATGGCCGCTTGGATGTCAGTCATGCGGTAGTTGTAGCCAAATATCGGGTAGGACTCGAAGATAACCTCTTTTGCTACATGGCGCATCCTGGCAGGCACGCTCATACCGTGCTGCCGACAAAGACGACATTGCCTGTCCCATTCTGGATTGGATGTGGTGATCATCCCGCCGTCGCCGGTCGTAAGGAGCTTCCGCGGATGGAATGAAAAACAGGTGATATCCCCATGCGGCTTGCCGATCTTCTCCCACTCGCCGTCCCAGAGAATCTCGCTGCCAATCGCGCAGGCGGCATCCTCGACCACCGGCAGAGAATGACGACAAGCTATAACTGAGATCGCTTCCAGGTCACAGGGCATCCCCATCTGGTGTACACAGAGGATAGCACGAGTGCGCTCGGTGATCGCGTCCTCGATCAGCGCCGGGTCCATGTTGAAGGTGTCCGATTGAATGTCCACAAAGACCGGCGTCGCACCGCAGTAGCGGATGCTGTTGGCCGTGGCGATGAAAGAGTGGCTGACGGTGATCACCTCATCTCCTGGTTGAACCCCCACGGCCAACAGCGCCAGGTGCAACGCGGTGGTGCAGCTTGAAACGGCGCAGGCATGCCCGGCTCCCACATAAGCAGCAAACTCCCGCTCGAACGCTGCACCCTCCGGCCCCTGGGTAACCCAGCCGGACAGGAGAGGACGGCGCACTGCCTCGACCTCTCGTTTATCTATCCAGGGTTTGGCAACCGGAATGAAACGTTCCTTATCAGACATCTATCCTGACCCCCTTTATAGTTCCCAATTGCGCAGGATCTCTTGCTCCAACAATACCTCTGGTGATTCTCCGAGGCTCAGGTACCAGTCCCTCAGCCTGGTCAGTCCTTCGCGCAATGTTACTTCGGGCTCAAACCCGAGCAACTGGCACGCTTTCGTGGTGTCGGCATAGAGACGCAAGGTATCGCCAGGACGGGGGTCGTCGTGAATCACTGCTGCATCTGACTGTCCAACCGCTGCCGCCACTTGACGAGCCAACTCTTTAATGGCGATCTCGCATCCGCTGCCGAAATTGATCGTCTGCCCCACGGCGTCATCCGCCAATCCAGCCATGAGGATGCCCCTTGCAATATCACTCACATAGGTGAAGTCCCGAGTCTGGGTGCCATCGCCGAAGATCACCATCGGGCGTCCAGCCATGCAGCGAAGCAGGAACTTGGGGATAACTTCGCCGCTATCTCCCTCGTGGTGGCAACGAGGTCCATAGGTGTTGAACGGTCGCACTATCACAGTGGGATAGCCGTAGGTTCGATAAAAGGCACGGGTGTAGCACTCGCCCGCCAGCTTTGACGCACCATAGACGGTCATGGGAAAAGTTGGATGTTCTTCGCTCATCGGCACCCAGAGGGCGGTACCATAGACCTCAGAGCTGGAGACATACACGAAACGTTTCACTCCCATTGCCTTCGCCGCCGACAACAGCTTCAAGGTAGCCGTTGCGTTGACCTCGTGGTTCTCATGAGGCGAGTGAACTGAATGCCGCACACCCAGGCACGCAAGGTGAAATACGATATCCACGTCTCGCATCGGATTCGCCATGCGTTGGCTATCTCGAATGTCCGCGACGACCAGTTGAACCTGGTCGGTCGGCAAACCGGCAATGTTCTCGAGCTTGCCATTAGCCAGGTTATCCACCACTGTCACGCAGGCCCCCCGTTCTACTAACTGCCGTGTTAGCTCTGAACCGATGAAGCCTGCACCACCAGTGATCAAGAACCGATCTTGTGTCATCACCGAAACCCTCCCGCCGTGTTGAGATAGTAGAAACATCCAAACTATGCTGAGACTAATCGCCCCACTGTATCCGCCGGATCGAATCAGCCAGCCAAATCTCGGCTACTACACTGGGGTGTCAATAACGCCACGTGCCTCGAAAGGCGGTTTCCCCGACCCCGATCGCAGCAAGATCTCAAGCGGGGTTCAGCTCATCGAAGCTGGCGCCCACTACTGGCTATCCCGGTCTCCATCAAACGTCCCCAACCGTTCTCGCACAATGAAAAGTGGCCTGCCACGCACCTCTGCCAAAATGCGCCACAGATATTCACCGAGAATACCCAGGGCCACGAGTTGCAACCCTCCGAGGAACAGCACAGAGACGATGAGTGAGGGCCATCCTAGCACCCGCGTGCCCGCAAGCCACCACTTAGCGATCACGTAGAACGCAAGGGCGAAGCTACACAGGGAAATGACAATCCCTAACAGCGAAATGCACCTCACCGGTGCATAAGAGAATGCCAAAAAGGTATCAATGGCCGCTTTGACTTGGCGGCCTAAAGGCCACTTGGACTGTCCAACACGCCGTTTGGGACGCTCGTACGCAACTTCGGTCTGGCGGAATCCAGTCCAGGCAATGAGCCCGAATGTGACCCGATTTCGCTCTTTGAACGAGCCAAACATGTCTATCACCTGCCTAGCGATCAAGCAAAAACTGCCTGTGCCCTGGGCTGGGTAGGTCGGTAGCGCCAGCCGGCGAATCAACCAGTAAAATACCGTAGCAAAGAGGCGTCGCAGAAGCGGGTCTTGTCGGCTAGAGCGCACCCCCCACACGACTTGATAGCTCTCCCGCCAGCGCTCAAGGAATTTGTGAATCACCTGGGGGGGATCTTGCAGATCCGCAGCCATGATGATCGCTACGTCGCCAGCAGCAACCTGAAGCCCTGCAGCGATCGCCACGTGGCTCCCGAAATTACGCGAAAATCGCAGCGCCTTGACCCGCTCGTCATCGGAGTGCAGTTTCTTCAGTAAGGAGAACGATCCATCACTGCTGCCATCATCTACAAAGATGAACTCCCAACGCAACGGCTCTTTTTCTGTCACTGCCAGCAACTGCTCATATAGGACCGGCAGATTACCTTCTTCGTTGCAGACCGGAATAATGATCGAGCAGATCGGCTTTGTATCCGCGCGTTTACTATCACGCAAGTGACTCATCACATGATCCTTTTGTGGTCAAAGACTGATTCCAATGAGTGAGATCACGCCCTATTAGCTCGGACAACTCTTGATTGGGATAGTAATAGACACCGCGCAAAAACTCATAAGTATAGGGTAACATCCGATCGCTTGGCCGTCTGGCTGGATTAACTCTCTGTGTAAGATCGAAGGACGTGCGAACCACAGGCACACCGAGAAAAACGAAGAGTTCCCGAGCTACGGTTTCTGGCACAGAGACGATATCGTCGAGAAGAATGATCTTGATCTGTGAAGGGTCAAAGAGTTCGAAGTATGGTTCCAACAACCTCGCATACATGCCTCGAGAGATGTATGAGAATGGCCTCGCATACCTATGCTTTGGTTCGTATTCCAGCTCACGTTCCTTCTCCCTTTCCAACGCTTCTTCAAAGAGCAAGGTCTCAATTCCATTTATACGCGACCAAAGATAATTTGAGAAAGCCCTTTCGATTGGATTGCGCAGCACGAAGATAAGCTTGACATCGGGCAAGCACCGTTTAATCCGCTGAGCAACATGCGGATCCGCAAGATAGTTAGTCGACTTTTCTCCAATCGCTCGAAAGCCCTCAGCTTGAGCAAAGTACCTCTCTGAGTAGTAGGTAAGACCTCTATCATATTCTTCGTCAATCAAGAAGAACTTAGGTTCAGGCACTTTGGGCTTTACCATGTAGATATCAGGGTGACTATCGCACAGCTCATATAGATATGTAGTACCCGAGCGCGGTGCACCACCCACAATGAACGTTGGGAGAATCATCGTCTGAACTCATCACCTATTCTTGGAGTTGATTTCGCTTCACCGACAGGTTGTGCAACAGATGGCCCATGAGTACGGAGCATGTAGACCAACCCGCCTGGCAATCGCAAGATTACCACCCATAATCGCACAATCAACATGATTGCCGCGCCTGTTTCTATGCCAAACTGAGCAAATAGGACCGAGGCCGTTGTTTCGGCCACCCCAATTCCACCGAGCGAAATCGGCAAGCTATTGGCAGCAATCACCAACGGAACAACGAGGAAAACTTGCTCCCAACTGAGCGGCGTATCTAAGATTCGGCCAGCCAACAGAAATGCCCCTATCAACACGATGTTCGCCACCAACGATAACGCAAGGCAAGCCAATAGATCCCGAGTATGTGCTTGGTAGGCATCCACTGTTGCTACCAGAGGGGCGCGGAAACGTCCCGGTACCAAGCTCAAGACCAGATTGCGGGTTGGGCGAACCCAGAGGGTTAAAAACAGCACGCTGGCACCGACAAGCAGCAGCAAGATCAAGACTCCCATGTGGATGACGGTTGAGGTTAATTGACCCGGCAATATCATCAGGCCCAGCAGTGGAAGAATGCCCAACCAGAGCAGCGCGTAGAGACCCAGAACTCGATCCAGCAGAACAGTAGAAACGCCGGCAACTTTGTCCGCAGATGCATCTCGGGCGATATAATAGGCACGGACTAGCTCCCCTCCAGCCGCGCCCGGCAATACCAGGGAGAAGAACTGCCCAATCCAGGACAACCGAACAGCCTGTCCCAGGGAAAGCGAAATGCTCTGTGTCTTCAGCAACCACCACCAGCGCACACTTTGCAGAAACATGTTCGCCAAAAGTGCTAGGATACCGAGCAAATGGAATATACTCAGGGGTGCCGAAAACAAGCTGGCAAAGTCAAGACGACCACTGCCCACCAGCCAAACCAACAGTCCCCCAGCAAACAGGACTTTGGCTATGGTGATTAGTACCTGTGACTTGGCTGTGCGCTTCTGTCGCCTCATCGCATGTCCTACTACACTACCGCTCGCAATGCAGAAGCAATTTCCTGCTGTTGCTTTTCGTTCAGCTCCGCAAACATTGGCAATGAAAGCTCACGACCAGCGATTTGCTCAGCCACCGGCAGGTCTCCCTTGTCATATTCTAAATCGGTGTATACTGGCAACAGATGCACCGGAATCGGGTAGTGGATAGCAGTGCTTATCGCCTGCTCTTTCAAAGCTTGCCGGACGGCTGCCCGATCCTGCACCTGAACACCGTAAATATGATACACATGCTTACGTCCAGGAATCTCCTCTGG
>Ga0114920_10000917_pt1 | contig 13255 bp, 10 predicted proteins | sample ChitaG_FD_88683 | JGI IMG/M metagenome (GOLD analysis project Ga0114920, IMG submission 88683) | Deep subsurface microbial communities from South Pacific Ocean to uncover new lineages of life (NeLLi) - Chile_00310 metaG | ecosystem: Environmental > Aquatic > Marine > Oceanic > Sediment ... | reverse complement strand
TGCCTATGCGATTGGTGTTCGCAGTTCCCGCAAGATAGCGGCGGGGCTAGAGAGTGATGTATTTTTCATGTACTTGGCGGCGATGCAGAGGCCTGATTTTCGCACGATCAGTGATTTTCGCAAGGATCATTTGGAGGAGTTAAAAGATTTGTTCCAACAGATAGTCGTGATCAGCATGACACTTGGTATTGCAAAGATTGGACATATATCGATAGATGGGACAAAGATGAGGGCATCGGCGGGGAGGCGGAAAACCAAGAGTAAAGAGAGTTTGGACAAGCTGGAGCAGGAGATAGAAAAAGAGATAGAAAAGATGCTCGATGAGGCAGAAGAGATTGATGAGCAGGAGGACAGGTTATATGGGGACAAGAGGGGCGACGAGATGCCGAAGGAACTTCGGAAGAAAGAAGATTTAATTAAAAAGATAGAAGAAGCGAAAAAGAAACTGAAGGAGAGAGGGTGGAAAAGGATTAACATTACTGATCCTGACAGCCGGTTCATGCAGGATGCCGATGGAGGTATAGACATGGGCTACAACACGCAGGTGGCCGTTGACGAAGAAACCCAGGTGATAGTGGCCAATGATGTGACCTCTCAGGTCAATGATCATCATCAGTTTATCCCTCTTTACGAGCAAGTTGTCCACATTACAGACAAGAAACCAGAGGAGGTGTCGGCCGATTGCGGGTATTCGAATGGGAAAAATTATATGTACATAGAGGACAATAAGATAGATGCGTACTTGCCTGATCAGATGTTTGACAAAGAAGTGGATAAGGAGGGAAAAGAAAAGCTCAGCCGGTATGACAGGCGGAATTTTAAATACAGTAAAGATACAATCACTTGTCCTGAGGGTAAGATATTAGTTTTCAAAACAAATCAGAAGAAAGATGGTATTAAATCCAGTATTTATGTAGGGCAGGAATGTTCAGATTGCAGAGAGAGGGTAGAGTGCACGAGGGGAAGTGCGAGGTATATAAAAGTTTCAGAAGTAGATGGGATTATCGAGCGGATGAGAGAGAAGCTTCTAACAGAGGAAGGCAGGCAGAGATATAAAAAGAGGCTATCGACAGCAGAGCCGGTCTTTGGGAACCTGAAGAAGAATCTTGGATATAGGGATTTTCAATTACGGGGGTTGGAGAAAGTGAGGGGTGAGTTTCAGTTGATGTGCATTGCGCACAACATAAAAAAGATTCACAAGTATGTCACTTCTCAAGAAGGGGGAGGATTTTCGGGCCAAAAGAGAAAAAAGACCGAGAACCTGTCATCTTTTTTAGAGAATATTAAGGGGATTGCTTCTGAGAAAATTAAAACTTTCCTTTTTAGGCTGATAGCCCCTACAACGAGCTCCTCTAGAGGAGAAGTCGTTGTTATTTAAAAAAGTATTCGGACAGCCTGAAGACGCTGATTGTATTTTATTTATTTGCGGTCAAGAGATTTAAGAAAACACAGAAATTTATATCTGAAGAGGATGCATTATGTGTCAAAAGAAAGATAAAAAAATTTTAGCTGAACTTGAAGAGGTTACTGCTATTTGTCCAATCTGTTCGTCTAAATCACATTACTGGACAACGGTGGAACAATCGGCATACGAAATGCATCGAGTTACCGATAAAGGATATAATAAAAAGACTTTTCATTTGTATCGATGCAGCCGCTGTGGTCATGGGCATCATGATCCTGGTGTTGAAAATCAGCAAGAGCTTCTTAAATATTATACCCAAGATTACGCCAAAGATTATTTGCCCGATAAAGATAATGAGCGATTCCTCCAACGACGAGAGCAATATAAGCTTGATCTTGCCGTGGCTTTACCATATTTATCAGAAAAAGAGATTTTTGTTTTAGATTTCGGGTGTTCGGTTGGTGAATATTTAAAGGCTATGCTAGAGAATTGGAACAAACATGGTTACGAAATTAATAAACACGAAATTGAATATTTACGCGAACAACATAAAGATATTACAGTATATTCTGACATAGAACAAATCCCAGAGAATCAGTTTGATCTAATAACCTTCCGGGGAGTGATCGAACATTTATATGATTTCGATGATGCTTTTCGTCTGATCAATAAGTCCATTAAACCTCACGCGCATATTTTTGTAAGTGCAACACCGGATTTCAACTCACCTTGCGCTCATGTTTATGTTGAACAATGGAATCAAATTTGTGTGCCGTTTCACTATCATCAATTTACAGCTGCGTCTTTAGCTATACTTTTTGCTGAAAATGGATTTGGTCTAAAGGGCTTACATTATCCTTATTATGAAACACCGTATGCAGATTTTGAAAATGATGCTAGATATTTTATCAGTAATGTCCAACACCTTTATAAAGGTGAAAGAATTGAAAGTAGTTTACATGCTTATCCCGGCACAATGATGTCAGCTGTTTTTCAGAAAGTTCTATAGGAAAGCTAAGTATGTGTGGTTTCATTAACGTTTTTTTAAAGGCTGAAGATAATTCCTTGATCACGGCAATCAAAGAGAGAGGGAATGCCCTAATTAAACATCGAGGCCCTGACTATCAAGGATTCTTTCATGATTCACGTGTATTTATGTCATTTCATCGTCTCAGCATTATGGATCCTACTCCTGCCGGGCATCAACCTCTGACCTCTTCGTGTGGCCGTTATGTGATGACTTTTAATGGAGAAATTTATAATTTTCGGGACTTAATGCACTCTTATAACCTTAGAAACCTAAAAAGTCATTGTGATTCAGAAGTCCTCCTTGAACTTTATGCTCAACTGGGCGGGCGGGTTATTGATGTGATTCGAGGCATGTATGGATTTGTTATTTACGACAAGAAAAAACACACTTTTTTCGGAGCACGAGATCCTTTTGGCATAAAACCACTTTACTATACGCATACTAAGGAAGGACTCATCTTTTCTTCTGAGATCAAACCACTTCTTTCTCTGCTTAAAACTTGCGATGTTAACGAAGAGGCGGTTATTCGCTTCCTTCAAAGTGGGAATATGGATGACCTTCCAAAAACATTTTACAAAAAAATTCATCAACTGTCTCCTGGGTACGTTATTGAAGGACAAGCCGAATACTTTCAGCTAAAAAAAGGATGTTCCCTCCAAATTGATCCTATCGATGAAAATAATCAAGATGAGTACAGTCGCGATTATCATCAACTTCTTCTTGAGAAAATAGATCAGTATCTTTATTCAGATGTTCCAGTCGGGATCTCCTTAAGTGGTGGATTTGATTCATCACTTCTAGCTTATCTCATTAACGCCAAAGCTCGAGGACAAAGGCTTCATATGTTTTGCCGAGGATATGAGAATTACGAAGGCAACGAACTAGAGGCAGCCCGCCAAATAGGGGAAAAATTTGGCTTTCGCTATCATGAAGCGATTCTCTCACCCAAAGAAGTTCCACATCTCTTACTATCCTGCTCAAAGATTCAAGAACATCCAGTAACATCCATTTCTATTTTAGCTTTTCATAAACTGTACAAGATTGCCAAACGAGAAGGATTAAAGGTGCTTTTGGAAGGTCATGGAGGTGATGAAGTTTGGGCTGGTTATGCTTATTATCAAAATGCCTTGACAGAAGAAAAAAAGGATAATAGATTTTTCTCCCAGGATGGATCACATTTTTTAATCAATCGTGATATTTTGCGATTTACGGATGTAACACAGACAATAAATTTAAATGAAACAATTGTGAAAGATCCTCCCCACCTTTCATGGCTAACTCAAATGCAATTAAAAGATATGTTTGGCGGGAAGATGCAGAGAAGCCTTCGTTACATTGATCGGGCTTCAATGAATGAAAGCATTGAGGTGCGTTTACCATTTCTTGATCTCGATATAGCTGAAGCAGCTTTAAGAATTCCAGATCGCTGGAAGATACACGATGGGAATCATCGCTATTTTATGCGCCGATTGGCAACTGAACCTTTAGGAAAAGAGGTCGCCTTTCGCACAAAAGTACCCATTCAAGATCCACAACGTTTATGGTTACAAACACATTTAACAGATTATGTTCGAGACACTCTTCATTCTGAAAATCTGTTTATACATGAATATGTGGATGTGAAAAAACTCAGTCATCACTTCGAAAACTTCATTCAATCACCAAAGAAATATCCCAACTTAACTTTTATAATTTTTCCACTTTGCTTAGAAGCCTGGTATCAGAGTATGAAGGAATATTTAAATGAAAAGACAGTGAAGTCAAATCTACCTTAATTTTCTCATTAGATAGATTTAAGAATATGAAATTTTTTTAACATGAAAGGCAATTAAAATGGAATTATTTTATGACATCAGCATTATCATCTTCAATTTAAATGACAGTCTTTTTTTAGAACGTTGTATCCGAAGTTGTTTAGCTCAAACTTTACCGGGCTATTCTTATAATATATTCGTTGTAATAGAAAAGGGTCAAAATATTTCAAAAAAAATCATTGATCACTACAAGGATCATATTATTCCTGTTTGTATTCCTAAAAGGACAGACTTTGCAAAAGCTTTTGAAGGAAGCCTAAATCAAGCCAGCGGCCGTTATATTGTATTGGCTGAAGCCACTGATTTCTTTAGCGATTATTGTTTGCTTTTTCAGACAGTTTTTCTTTATGACAATCCTAATTATGACGGAGTTTCTGTTGATTATTGGCTTGTTGAGAAAGACAGCGATACAAAAACCAAACGTCTTTCTTCAATTGATATGCCACTTCTTTATGGAGTTATGTATCGTAAAGAAACAATTCTTAGGGAGATTATTTACAAACATAATTTTAAGAGGATGGATGAGGATTCATTGAAAATAGTTTTAGAAAAAGATGCAAAGATCGGTCATATTCCAATCTCTTTTTACCGACGTCAAATGAAAGATGCGGCAGAAAATTCATAAAAAAGATTTAAATCCAACCTTAAAGAGAAAGGAGTTATAATGAACAAAATACTCTTATTAGGAGCAGGAAGCATTGGCAAACGTCATTTGATGAATGCAATCACTGCTGGGGCAAGAGATTTTACAATCGTTGATCCCAGAGAAGATCGTCAACAAGAAGCAAAGGGACGAGCCCGAAATACTATTGCAGCTTTAGAAAAGGATAAACAAACATCATTAAATCTTTCTTTTGCCATGACAAGCGAAGAAGCTTACGCCAACTACGGGCCTTTTACAGCGGTTTTTATCGCCATGCCTCCCGTGGCGCATCTTCAAGAAATCGAAAAAGCCATTGATAACGAAGCTGCTATCTTTTGTGAAAAACCACTCGCGAAGGATGATCTCGACTGGAATAAAGCAGTTGAATTAATAGAAATTATAGAAAAAAACAAGATAATCAATATGGTTGCATACAATTATCGATTTTATCCACAACTGATTCAGCTCCGCGAATTACTTCAAAAAGACACTGTGGGGCAAATTCATACTATTCGTGGAACGTTTTCTGAATGTGTGCGTGATTGGCATCCTTGGGAAGGATTAGACTTCTATATGTCATCGAAAGAATTAGGAGGAGGTGCGTTGTTGGATGAAAGTCATCTTGTTGATATTTGCCGGTGGCTATTTGGCGATATGACGCAGGTGATCTCTTTAAATGAAACAATTTCTTCCTTAAAAGACGAAGAAATTTTCGAAACGGATGATGTCGTCGAAATGATGACTCGATTTGAATCTGGAGCCATTGGCTCTCTACATATGGATTTATTTGGCCAATATCATCAGAAAAAAATTGAAGTGATTGGCGAAGAAGGGACGTTACTTTGGTTTTTTGATAACTCAGATTTAGCGTCCAATCATATTGAATTTTGGAAAGGAAGGCGTGAAAAATTAAGTGATACACACGCCAAGCGTTTACCTGAGGCCATATTTGAAGCAGAAATTTTGGAGCGCAATTATATGTATTTGAAAGAGATAGAGTATTTTTTTGAATGCGTCAAAGAAGGAAAAGCAATCTGTAATGATGTCCCTAATATTGAAGACAGTTTAAAGACCATGGCTGTTTTAAGAGCAGCACGGAACTCTTCAAAGTCAAAAAGATTTGAGGATGTAGAAACCTTTTCAATAACAAAAAACGGAGATTAAATCATGTCCTTAGAAATTCTAGGAGTCGTCCAAGCACGAAGTGGATCAAAAGGATTGCCTGGGAAAAATATTAGGCCGCTTGCCGGCAAACCTCTAATGGCCTGGATGATAGAACACGCCCTCGATTCAAAATATATGACAAGAATCATATGTTCGACTGACTCACAAGAATATGCTCAAATCGCTCGAGAATTTGGAGCTGAGACACCATTTATTCGCCCTAAAGAATTTGCCACTGACACTGCCAATGATATTCATGTTTTAACACATGCTGTTCAATGGCTTCAAGAAAACGAGAATTATCGGCCAGATATTATTGTTCGACTCCAGCCAACCAATCCTACCTTTCCAACGGAAAAAATTGACAGAGGTATTGAATTGCTATTAGCTGATGAAGAAGCAGATTCCCTGAGGCCTGTTTTTCCAACACCGAAGCATCCCTATAAAATGTGGAAGATGTCTAAGGATCGCAAGAGTATCGTTCCTCCATTTCCAAAAGAAATGACAGGATTTGATGAGCCTTATGCAATGGGAAGACAACAATTGCCAGAATTCTTCGTTCATGCCGGTGCGATGGATGTACTTCGTTACAGAACATTGATTGAGAAAAATTCCATGGCCGGAGACAAAGTCATCCCATTACTAATTTCAGACCCTGTGGAAATGGTCAATATTGATACTCCTTTTGATTTCCTTTTTGCTGAGTTTGTTATGAATCAATTGTTGAAGAAGATCACTTCAATAACCTAACACATTTTTAGCGCGGAGAAAATCCATGTCCATATTTAAACAAGATTTTCCGAGTCCAATGGACGGGATGTTGGGCAAGAAGTATTCGTTTATTAGAATTGGTGAACGTATTATCGGAGAAGGTTTCCCAACATATGTGATATGTGAAATAGGGATTAATCACAATGGTGATATAAATGTAGCCAAAGAATTGATTGATACAGCTGCCCAAGCTGGTGCTGATGCCGTTAAGTTTCAAAAAAGAACTCTAGACAAAATTTATCAAGAAAAACTGTTGGAGGATCCAAATCGATTTGAAGAAGGATTCAAATACCTTATTCCAATTCTGAAGGAAGTGGAGTTTGGACACGAACAATACGAAGATTTATACCATTATACAAAAAAAAGCGGTATGGATTTTTTATGTACTCCCTTTGACGAGGAGGCTGTTGACTTTCTGGAAGATTTTAATTTACCTGCTTATAAAGTCGGCTCAGCGGATATGAATAATTTGATCCTTCTTGAAAAGCTAGTGGGCACAAAAAAACCTCTCATAATATCGACGGGCATGGCGACACTCAAAGAAATTGACTATATTGGACAATATTTAAAGAAATGGGAAGTCGAAATTATTCTGTTACATTGTGTATCAGCTTATCCAACGCCCGTAAGTGATACACATCTGAACTTTATGCAGGTTTTACGTAAAAGGTATGGAGTTCCAGTTGGATTATCCAGTCATGAAGTTGGCATTGATATTACAGTTGCAGGGGCTGCAGCGGGAGCATGTTTGATTGAACGACACATCACACTCGACAAGAGATTAAAAGGGCCCGATCATACTTCCAGTTTAGAACCCGATCAACTCAAAGAAATGATGCAAAAGATTCGTTTGGTGGACCAAGCCAAAGGGATAGGCCATAAAAACATTTCACGTATTGTGATCCGAAACAAAGAAACTTTAGGGAAAAGCCTCTGTGCGACTCGGGACATTTATGTCGGAGAACCAATTGTACGCAGTATGATTTGTGCCAAAGGCCCTGGGAAGGGATTGAGCCCAATGTATTTATATGAACTCCTAGGTAAAACAGCTAAACGAAAAATTAAAAAAGATGAATATTTTCTAATTGGGGATTGTCAGGAAGAGGACGTAGTTGAATTCACTCCTAATTTTGATTCGTTATGGGGTTTTAAAGGACGTATTACAGATTTAGATATATTTCACTCCAGATATAAACCAAGATTTGTTGAGGTCCACCTTAATGACAAAGACGTTGAATATCCTTTTGAGAGGCTTCACAAAAATAAAAAATATCCATTTGAAATTTTTGTGCATTATCCCACTTATTGGCATCGCAGCGTTGTTAACTTAGCATCTGAAGATGAAGAAGAACGCAAACTCTATATTGATGTTATTCAAAAGGTGATCAATTTTGCCAGATATATTGGACCCTATTTCGAAGGAACACCGAAGGTTGTCGTTCATTTAGGAGGGATGGACATATATGAAAAAAAAAACAATAGGAATCTAATTGAATTGGCCTATGATTCAATGAGACAGTTAAATTATGAAGGAGTTACTTTTTTACCTGAAAACAATCCGCCGCGACCTTGGTATTTTGCTGGGCAATGGTACGACAATGCTTTTTGTTCCGCCAGAGAAATGACAGATTTGTGTAATGAGTTTGATTTAAAGATGTGTTTTGATATATCGCATGCCAAACTTTATTCCAATGTGACAGGTGAAGATTTTTGGGAATATGTCAAAAAAGTTGCGCCTTATACAACGCATCTGCATGTGGCCGATGCCTATGGAATCGATGGAGAAGGCGTTCAAATTGGCGAGGGGGAAATTGAATTTCAGAGAGTTTTTCAAATTCTTGCCGAACATAGTGATTTAGATCAAATGACTTGGACACCCGAGATTTGGCAAGGACATGATCATAATTATCGCGGATTTTTAATCGGATTTGAAAGATTATCACAAATTAAGAAATTGAAACCTATTGCATCAAATTCAGCTAAAAAGAGATAGGAGACATTTTATGACCAATAAGGAAAAGCTTCAGGATAACTATTCTAAAAAAACAGACTTTATTTATGGGGAACAAACCTGGGCACCTCTTTTTGCCGATGGAGACGGAAAAGAAATTGATAGCACGGATAATAATGCACGTAAATATATTATTCAATCGCTAGAGATCATGAAAATTGGACCAGAAGATTTGAAGGATAAAACGGTCTTTAATATAGGCTCGGGACGTGAGGCAAAAATTTTCGTTGAGATGGGAGCTAAATTTGTCACTCATTTTGACATTTCTCAAGGAGCGGTAAAAAATACTCAACGCTATATTGAGGAAAATAATATTCAGAATCTGGAAGCCATTCGAGGAGATATTCAATCTGCTCAGATTGAACCCAACAAATACGATATAATCTTCTTGGCCGGTGTTTATCAGCATATTAAAACTCCGGCCATTGCTCTAGTCAATTTTATTAATATGCTTAAGCCAGGTGGCATTATGTACATGGGATTTTACAGATCGGGGGAGTGGAAATATTTCATTGTTGATGCCATTCGGTACCTTTTGGATTCTCGTATGCTTGGATTGGTAAAAAAGGCTAACTCTATATTGCATACATTTAATCAACCTGTACACTATCAAAATGCCCGGTTGCTGGACGATTTTTTCGTTCCCTATAAACACAACTTTCACCCTAATGATGTGATTCATGATATAGAATTACTGGGTGGTGAGGTTTATCACTTTGACAACGACTTTCGTGATTACAATCACGAAGGAACGGATTATTTCTCCATTGGAGGAGATCGAATTTATGTTACTAAGAAGCACAAGACTATCGTCGATATCAAAGAGAAAATTGATCAATTAAAAACGAAAAAAGGGCGGCATCAACTTTTTGACATGGAATATAAGGAAGATATCATTAAAAAAAATATCGAACTTATTAAACAAATCCGCCAGTTCAAACAAAAAGGGCGTCTGAGTGATTTTGAAATAGTATTACTAGCGATCACAATGTATCAGTTTACACGTCCCTTTGTGCCTGCAGAAAGTGAAATTTTTCAAGAATCTATAAAAAAAGGACGCCATAAAACGTTAAATGTATATATGAAGAATTTTATTGAAAATTTTGTCTACAGTGAAAACAGATAGATCAATAAATATTATGTAACAAAAAGAAAAGCGTACCGATATCCACCGCAAAGGTCACTTTATTAAAGCTTCAAGTGTCAGGTTGAAACATATCTTTAGATGGATAAATTATTAAAACTGAAATCCTGTGCACTCTTGACTACAGGAAGGACAGGGACGGATCTACTACAGAGTTTACTCGATTCTCATCCTGAGGTATTGACATTTAACGGCTCTTTTTTTTTCCTCAGCTTCTGGAACAATTCTATATGTGTAAGTGCTGGGAAATTTAGCCTGGGTGATGTTATAGACGAATTTATCGGTAAACATGTTGAAAAATTAAAGTCGAGATACGACATACAAGAAAGAAAAGATCAGCTTGGTGATAATTTTAATCAATCGATAGATATCGATCTTGGAAGGTTCAAATCAGAGATAATGAATCTTTTGGATGGAAGGGAGGTCAACTCTAAAAACATGATGCTTGCAATATACGCAGCTTATTCAATATGTCTCGGTCAAGACATAAAGAGGAAAAAAGTGTTATTCCATCACCTGCATCATATTGAAAGATTAGAGAATTACCTAAAGGATTTTCCCGACAGTCAAATCATTTCCATGACGAGAGACCCAAGGGCAAATTTCGTTTCCGGAATTGAGCACTGGAGAAAGTTCAGGCCATCCACAGACCAAGGAGCCCACCTCTACTATTACATTAAAAGAATCTTGGATGATGCAAATATTTTAGAGAAATATGGCAATGAATACATAGTGATAAAAATCGAGGACCTTGGTCGGGAAAGTGCATTAAGAAAATTATGTGACTGGCTAAATATTTCCTATGACGAATGTTTGAAGAAATCCACCTGGGCTGGATTGAGCTGGCACGGCGACAGCCTGTCTACAAAGAAAAAAAAAGAACCTGGCTGGTCAAAGGATATGCTCAGAAATGACTGGGAAACAAGATTGAATTCAGTCGATAAATATGTTCTGAATTTTATTGTGTTTTATCGCTTAAAACATTACGGTTACAGTTTCAAAAGAATTAATATCTTAAGTTCACTTATAGTACCATTTTTAATATTTCTTCCACTCTCATATGAATTGAGATTTTTCTCATTTAGCTACTTACGTACCTGTGTGCGAAACAAAGAATATAAAAAAATTATACAAAATATCGCATATTATCTTTGTAGAGTTTTCTTGTTTTTGAGGTTTTACTTAAAAGTGATAAAGAAGAAAAGGTTCGATCATCCCCTATTAACATCTCATAAGCCGGAGAAAGATTAAAATGCATTCTCTAAAGAAAAGAATAAAAACCGGAGAACTGACTATCGGTTCATGGATAACCATTGGACATAGCGCTATTGTTGAAATCATGGCCAACGCCGGTTTTGACTGGCTGGTTCTGGATATGGAGCATTCGGCCATTACTCTCGATCAAGCACAACAACTCATCCAGGTGATAGAGCTGTGTGGGATTTCCCCTTTGGTCCGCGTAGGAGAAAATAATCCCAATATTATTAAACGGGTTATGGATGCAGGGGCTCATGGCGTTGTTGTCCCGATGGTCAACTCAAAAGATGATGCCGAAAGAGCCGTGCACGCAGTGAAGTATCCACCTCGGGGCACAAGGGGAGTCGGCCTTGCCAGGGCTCAGGGATATGGCCTTGAATTTAACAGGTATAAGAAATGGGTGAATGAAGAAAGCATAGTCATAGTACAGATAGAACACATAAAGGCCACAGCAAACCTGGATGAGATTTTCAGCGTACCCGATATCGATGGCTTCATAGTGGGACCATATGACTTGTCTGCTTCCATTGGAAGGCCAGGCGAGTTTAGTCATCCAGAGGTGGAGAAAGCACTCGCGAAGGTTCTAAAATTTTCAAAAAAAAATAACGTGACATCGGGTTTTCATGTTATTCCTCCAGAAGCAAACAAGGTGCATGAGGCGATAAAAAAAGGTTACCGCTTTGTTGGATTTAGTCTTGATACACTGTTTTTAGGAATTAAATGCAGAGAACAGGTTCACAATATAAAGGAGATGAAACTGTGAATATTATAGGCGTTATTCCTGCACGTATGGCTTCCAGCCGTTTTCCAAGTAAGCCCCTTGCAGATATAAAGGGCAGGGCGATGATCCATCACGTGTACACAAGAAGTAAGATGTCAAATTTATTGAACGATCTTTACATTGCTACCCCTGATCAAGAGATAAAAGACTATTGCAATAAGAATAATCTCAAATGTGTCATGACAAAAGAGACACATGAGCGTGCCTCCGACCGGGTGGCCGAGGCCATGCTTAAGATAGAAAATTCCTCAAAAAAAAGAACAGATATCCTGGTTATGATCCAAGGGGACGAACCCTTGGTCTACCCTGAAATGATCAATCTCGCCGTCAGACCACTGATCCGTAAAAGAGAGATAATGGTGTCAAATCTCATTTCACCTTTAAAATCAAAGAAAGAATTTGAAGATCCCAATAAAGTGAAGGTTGTATTGGGTAAAGATGATTTCGCACTCTATTTTTCTAGGGAACCGATTCCTTCAAAGAAAAAGGGCGCCACAAGAATTCCTATGCTAAAACAGGTTTGTATCATACCTTTTCAAAGAGATTTCCTACTGAAGTTTAACAGGATGAAGCAGAGACCACTTGAGATTGCTGAGTCTGTAGACATGCTTAGATGTTTAGAACATGGCTATAAAGTAAAGATGGTCTTCTGCGACTTTAGCACCTACAGCGTGGATACCATGGAGGATCTGAAGAAAGTAACGAGGCTTATGGAAAAAGACAAACTTTTTAAGGCTTACAGATAGACAGTCTCGATGATTTCAAAAAAAAGGGCAGAGATCGATTCGATGCGACCTTATGACTTGTTGGAAAAAGTGAAGCTTTTAAGAAAAAGGGACGGCCGTAAGTTTTATAAACTTAATAACGGTCTCTTCATCGATGTCTCCTGTGTGGCATGTTCTGGAAACGGATTTACCTTCAATTTTAACAAATTCGGTTTCAGGCATGTTGAATGCTCGCGATGTCGCACCCTGTATGTTTCGCCGAGACCGAAAGAAGCACATTTAATCGAATACTATTCTGAGTTTCGTGCTCCGGCATTTTGGACAGTGGTTCTATTGAAGACGGATTCGAAAAGAAAAGTACTCCAGTATAAACCTCGGGCAAAAATGCTTATTGATGTTTATAGGAGAAACACTTCTAAGGAAAATTCTATTTTTCTTGATGTCGGTTCCGGCACAGGAAATTTTGCCTTGTCAGTCAAGAATGAGAGATATTTCCATCGGGTGATCACT
>Ga0114920_10000916_pt1 | contig 13258 bp, 11 predicted proteins | sample ChitaG_FD_88683 | JGI IMG/M metagenome (GOLD analysis project Ga0114920, IMG submission 88683) | Deep subsurface microbial communities from South Pacific Ocean to uncover new lineages of life (NeLLi) - Chile_00310 metaG | ecosystem: Environmental > Aquatic > Marine > Oceanic > Sediment ... | reverse complement strand
GAAACGAGCGTCGCTTCTAATAAAGTACAGAAAACTGAAGGTGAAGAAAAAAGAGACGGAAGGGGATAAGACGACCTACTTCCTTTCTCGAGGCGATTCGAACCTCATCTTTCTCTGCATAGTGGGCCAAAGAGGAATTGGTATTGCCTATGTTCGGGAACTCAGGGATCTCGTTGAAGAAACAGGGGCTGATAAAGGCGTAATCATAACAGATGTTAAATATACCTACTCAGCTAAGGCCAACGCACCTAAATTAGGGGTTGAGCTTATACCGCACACTTTACCCACATTCGACATCTTCAAGCACAAACTGGTCTCCCCCGCCGAGATTTTATCTGAGGAGGAACGAGAACGAATTATCAAGTTCTATCACGCTAAACCACACCAGTTCCCTCGGATCAAGGCCTCAGACCCGGTATCTATCATCCTCGGAGCCAAGCCTGGGGACATTTTAAAAACGTCAGGTCACAGCGAGACAGCGGGAACCCATGTATCATATCGCTACGTCATCTAGCGCGCGCGCATGGATTTTATAACGGTTCTGAGTCTTTCCCAAAAATTATATAAACAATAAGACATATCGTCAAATACACAAGTCTAGGAACTATGAGGTAAATACATTGGGTATTGAGTTATATCCAATTGCTACAGGAAAGATATCTGGACTGATATTCTTCGCCGTACTGATTATACTTACTCTATACAACCTACGTTCAAAGAAAGTACCATACATACGCCGCGTACCAGCTATAGACGCAATCGAAGAAGGAATCGGGAGAGCAACGGAGCTTGGACAGCCAATCTTCGTATCATGCGGTATGTCCCCTAGAGGAGTCGACGCCCCGACAGTCGCCGGCTTGAGCATGCTTACACACTCTGCGAGGATGTGCGCAAGGAACGACGTCAGGCTTATAGCGCCCATGGGTGGTTCCGACCAGAGCTATACCGTGATGGAACTTGCAAGGGACTTAGTGGAGACCCAATATCAGCTTGAAGGGAAACCGGAGTCATTCAACATCGACGACATGCCCTTCCTGAGCGGGAGACAGTTCGCCTGGGCATCCGCATACTGCGGAATGATGATGCGAGAGAAACCTGCGACAAACATCATGGTGGGCGTACAGTATGCCTCCGCCGTCTACATATCGGAGGTGGGGCACGAGATAGGAGCCATGGTGATAAGCGGAACCACATACCTGTCGAACATCGCTTGCCTTGCGGCGTCCTCGGACTACGTCATGATCGGCGAGGAGATGCTGGCCGCTGGGGCTTATCTGTCCGGAGATGCTGGACAGTTAGCCACCATAAGGACTCAGGACATCGGTAAACTGATCTTTCTGGCGATAACGGTGCTCGGAATAGTCATCTTGACAATGGGCAGTAACTTCGTCATAGACTTATTGAGTAGTTGAGGTGTGAGAAAATGTCGATACTAAGAAGAAAAGAGTTCTTCATCGCTCTGATAGTCATCATCTCCATATTCATCTACGTACCATACTTCTTTGAAGTCCCCCAGTTCATGTCCGATATGGAAATCTGGCTCACCGAGACCACAGTCGTCATAATAGCGTTCTCGGTCTGGGTCGGATTGTATACCTCGACGCGAAGGGAATTGGTAAAGATACAAAGAAAAGGCAGAGGATGGTACTATTCCGGCATCATACTGGGTCTCGCCTGGGTAATGGTCCTTAGCGGACTGGTGCTCGGGAAGGAAGCCACTATCTACAAATTCCTACAGTGGGCTTTCATCATTCCAGGAGACTCGACGATATACGCAATTCTAGTCTTCTATCTGACATCCGCGGGAGCCAGAGCCTTTAGACTGAAGAGCCTAGAGTCGACCCTACTGACATTTGGAGCTGTATTCGTCTTGCTGAAGCAGGCGCCCCTTGGGGAGCTTCTCGTTCCCTGGGCCGGACCAGTGGCAATCTACATACAGGATACATTAGCGATGGCCGCTACACGTGTCTTCAACGTGAGCCTTGCCATAGGCAGCGTCGTTCTCGCTATACGTCTTATGGCAGGTCAGGAGATGGCTTTGATAGGCCTAGTCAGACGTGCAACGGGAGGCGACTAGTGATGTCATTCAAGATCTTATGGAACATAGACCGAAGGATCTACTACGGATTGCTCTTCATCATAGTCTCAATTCTCCTATTGAACCCCGTTGGAATGCCATTGAAAATTAGCCCAGAGGTCAAAAATACATGGCAAATGATAGATGACCTGCAACCCGGTGATTTCGTGATAATCAACTTCTGCCTCTCCGCTTCAGGCTACGCCCAGCTCCAAGGGGCATGCAACTCGATGATTACACACATATTCGAGAAACCAGGGGTGACAGTACTGTTCATGATGGTCTCCGACCAAGCTCCAATCATGCTAGAAGAGATCATCACCATCAATGGAGATTTGATGCCCGGGAAAACCACATTTCCTTGGTACGAAATACGTGGAAAAACATACGGTGAAGACTACATCAACATGGGCTTCTACCCCGGGATATCCAACTTCATAGCGGCACTATCCATGAACTTCAGGAAATCCCTCGGAAACACAGACTGGTACGGGGAGGATGTCACAGACTTCTTCGAGAGTCATAACATCCAGAGCGCCGAGGATGTGGATATGGTTGTGAGCTTCGACTCCGACGATGGCGCCGGAGACTTCATGCGCTACTTCTTCTTGGAGTACGGCACACCGGTCATCCAGTCGATGATAGGCGTCATGGTGGCGAACTCGAAAGTACAGTACGACGCAGGCAACTACGCAGGCATCGTGCCAAGCATTAGGGGATCCGCGGAGTATCAATTCCTCCAGAACTACCCTGGGATGGCGCTGACACAGATGGACGCGTTCAGTGCTGTTCAGTTCTACTTGATGGCGCTGATGATAGTCGGAAATCTTGGCTACCACTTTTACGGTAAGAAACAGCAGGAGAAGGTGTGAAAATGGTTATGGATCTTTATACCTGGGGAATCCTTATCCTGGGCACGGTCACAACGTTTGGCCTCTACATGATACTCTCAGGAGTAGATAGCCCCTGGTTTGCCTTCGCCGAACACGCCTTTGTTGGTACAGCAATAGGGCTAACCGTAGTTGTCTCCACCGACTATATCTTCAGAACCATCGTCCCGAGAGTAATGGGGGGGGAATGGCAGATGATCATCTCTGTGATTCTAGGGCTGATGATGCTCCTCAGGGTCAGTAAAAGTACATTGCACTTAGCTAGAATACCGATAACTCTGTCTGCCGCCGTCGGTGTCGGTATTGGCGTACGAGCGCAGATCTTCAGCGGTATCATTAACCAGATTCGTGCCACGATACTTCCGATCTTCGGAGGAGGAAGTGCGATGGATGTCGTAAGCAATCTGACGATTGTGCTATCCGTCCTGTTCGTCTTCACATACTTCTTCTATACCACAGAGATTAAAGGACCGCTTGAGACAGCAAACAAGATAGGCCGCAATATACTCTATCTGGCTTTCGGGGTCTTGTTCGCCCAGACTTACATGGGTAGACTGGGGCTCCTGACCGGAAGGATGACGCTATTCCTATTTCCAACTAATCCAAACCTGTACGTTACACTAATCGTCATTACGGTAATGGTCGTGACGACGTGGCTACTGCATAAGAACTATCCAGATCTGCTGAAGAAGCTAACTCCAGAATAAGTCAACCCTTTCTCTCTTTTTTATATTTTAACATGGGTTATTTAGAGGACTCGTTACGAAAGGAGATATGACAAAGAATTTATCATCCTCCCGCCTTAAGTGCCTCGCCGACCATAGGAACAAAATTCGCTTTTATGATATAGTTGACGATCAAGTCTTCACCTCTTTTCTCTATGAGGGTGATTGTCTGGTAGTATGTGACGCTCCCCAGGGGGAGTACGAGGCGCCCACCATCTTTTAGCTGCTGAATGAGGTAGGGTGGGACATGGTTTACGGCGGCGGTGATGATGATGGCGTCAAAGGGGGCGTACTCCTCCCAACCGAAATACCCGTCAGCCCATTTGACATGGACATTATTATATCCAAGCACCTTCAATCGCTCCTCAGCGCTCTTCGCCAACATCTCCCTGATCTCTATAGTGTAGACCTCATCACTGAGCTCGGCCAGCACCGCTGCTTGGTAGCCTGAACCCGTCCCGATCTCCAGCACCCTCTCGGAGCCATTCAATCTTAGAGACTCGGTCATCAATGCGACCACATAGGGTTGAGAGATGCTCTGCCCTTCGGCGATGGGTAGACCGTGGTCGACGTAGGCTTCTTTCTCCAGCAACTGATGAGGGAGAGTTGTCTCGTACAATGTGAGCTGCCCAAGGTCGGCGTCGATGAGCCAGGGGCAAACGAAGAGGTGTCTGGGAACTTCGCCCATGACTTCGAGCACCCTTGGATCCGTGATGTTCTTTTCCTTTGACAGGTCTTCGACCATGGCAGCCCTAGCATCATCAAATTCGTTTTGGTCCCTCGACACCGTCCTCCAGTAGAAAAAGATGATTGAGACGCAGAGAACCATCAATCCGAAGATAACATAAGTCTTCGATGCCGACCTCAAAGCGTCGTCTTCCTGAACGTTTTCAACTGTATTATCTATTTCAATCTTTATGTCTATATGGTATTAAATTATGGCTGCGTGCATCGATCAGGTTTTACCTCACTGGGAAAAAATTATTATAACATCTTGAAGGACAATTGTTAGTATCAGTTATCAAAACAGATGTTGGATGAGCATAGTGATCCGCTGGAGATTGAGGTACCTTGGCATTTTCTTTCTTTCCACAGCGACACTGATGCTCCAAGTCGCGTATACAAGGATATTCTCTATAGCCTTATGGAATCATTTCGTGTGGATGATCGTGAGCATCGCCCTCCTAGGGTACGCCGCCAGTGGCACCCTCCTGTCGGTCTTCCCTAGGCTCTTGAAAATGGATCTTGATCGTACACTCGCTAATATATCAGCTCTGTGCTCTGTGTTTATTCTCTTCAGCTACTGGGCCTCGAACCTTGTTCCCTTCGATCCATCTAGGCTCAATTGGGATAGCTTCCAGCTCTTGTACATCACCGTATATTATCTCCTTCTCTCCATACCATTCCTCCTCAGCGGATTGGCCATCGCTATGGCTGTGGAGAGAGCGGGAACGAGAATCAACAAGCTATATTTCTCAAGTTTCATCGGCTCAGCCCTGGGATCCATCTTGGTACTCCCTCTATTCGGCCTTTTAACGGGGCCTGGAGTGATAGTATTCATATCACTAATCGCAGGGGGGTCGGCTCTCATATTCTCCCATGATCGATGGAACAGAGATTTCGTAAGGGTCATGGCATGGATTTTAGTTCTGATAATCTTTCTACCGTTTGCTGGGGGCCTCATCCCCATCCGCATATCCCCCCACAAAAGCCTCATTATGGCCCTGAGGTACCCGAACTCAAGCCTCGTCGAGACTAGATGGAACGCTTTCTCCAGGGTCGATGTCGTCAGGAGCGGTCTAGTGAGGTATGCGCCGGGCCTTAGTCTCCAGTATGAAGAACTCCTGCCTGAGCAGATCGGTGTCATCGTGGACGGGGATGGACTCAACGCAATAACAAGATACGACGGGGATCCCTCGTCCTTGGCTTTCACTGGTTATCTCCCTGTGGCCCTTCCCTATTGGCTCGTTCAAAGCCCGAAGGTTCTCGTCGTGGGGTCGGGAGGTGGATTGGGTGTCCTCACTGCTCTCCATCATGATTCGAGCGAGATAGTGGCAATCGAGTCGAACCCCCTCATCGTGGAGCTGGTCCAGCAGGATTATGGTGCTTTCTCCGGCTTCATCTATCAGGACGAGATTGTCAGCGTCAGCGTCATTGAGGGGCGGAGATTCATCCAGAGTTCGGTAGATGAATACGACATCATCGAGCTCTCGATGACTGGAAGCGCCTCGGCCTCCTCCACTGGCATCTATGCTCTATCCGAGAACTATCTATACACCGTCGAATCTTTCGAGAAGTTCATCAAGCACCTCTCCGAGAACGGTTTCCTCTCTGTATCGAGGTGGCTCCTCCCGCCGCCTAGGGAGGATGTCCGAATCGTCTCCCTGACTGTCTCGGCCCTTGAGGCTCTGGGGGTTCAAGCGCCAGAGAGACACATCGCCGTCATACGTTCCTGGGGGACCATCACCCTTCTCGTGAAGAGGAGCCCCTTGAACGTGCAAGAGATTGCGTCCATCAGGGATTTCTGCGGGGAGATGGGCTTCGATATCGTCTATGTACCGGGCGTCGATGCCTCGGAGGTCAACGTCTATAACAGGTTCCCTGAGCCCATCTATTATGACCTCGTCTACGGTCTGCTCCACGCCGGGGACAGGGAGGATTTCTTCGGCGGCTACCTCTACGATATCGGGGTCTCGACCGATGAGAGGCCTTTCTTTTTCCACTTCTTCAAGTGGGATCGCCTCATCGAGACCTATGAGAGCTTGGACAGGAAGTGGCAGCCCCTCATTGAGGGCGGGTACCTCGTCCCTTTAGTCCTTGTACAGGCTTCGATCCTCTCCTTCCTGTTTATCCTTGTGCCAATGCGCCGACTCAGACGCTCGGAGGCCGAGGATAAGTGGAGCCACCTCGTCTACTTTTTCGGTCTTGGCCTAGGGTATATGTTCATAGAGATGGCCACGATCCAGAGGTTCATGCTCCTCCTCGGCCATCCGGTCTACTCTGTTTCAGCAGTCCTCTTCAGCCTTCTCCTCGCATCGGGGCTGGGCAGCTATTTCTCAGGGCGGATCACGCCGGGGGGTAAAAGACACAAAATCGTCCTTCTAATGGTCGGATTCCTAACGCTCCTTTACAGTTTTATCTCCCCGTTCATCCTCCCACTGCTGGGTCTGCCCTTCGCGGCTAGGCTTTTGGCGACATCTATTCTTATAGCCCCTCTGGGCTTTCTCATGGGTATGCCCTTTCCCCTCGGGGTAAGGATACTGACTGGCTCCCGGAGACCCTTGATTCCATGGGCATGGGCTGTAAACGGATGTGCCTCGGTTCTAGGATCCATCCTCCCGACCATCCTGGCCCTTAACATGGGGTTCTCAAGGATTTACCAGATCGCCGGAGCCATCTACCTTGTGAGCCTCTGGATGGTCGTCATTCATACTCGCGAAAAATAGGATGAAGGAAAAAGCTGATCACTGGAGATGTGAGGAAATTTTATTCTTCTATAATCTCCACGTTGGCCCTCGGGACAATCACAATTCTCCCATCTCTCAATTTGACTTCGACGACCCTGACCATCGACCCGGTCTCCACCTTCTGGAGTTCAACGGGAAGATCCGTTACTCTCGTGATCTCGCCGAAGTATGGTTTCCTGATCACCCTGAGCACCGAACCCCTCCTCATTCCATCCGAGAATTCCTCAGAGTATTCCTCCACGATATCCGGGTCATCGTATGGAATGATCAATTCTGGCCTGAGGACGCCCGCCCTTATCTGCGTGGCGCCGTTTATGGACGACATTCTCCCTTCCATGCTGCTCACTAAATCGAAGGTTCTCTGAGCCATGGGGAGTTCTCCGAAGCCCTCGGTTATGATGACGGTTATACCGATTTTCTCCTCGCCAGTTATTGCTACGCCTATGTCTTCCCCCAATATTGCTATCAGTTCCTCGACGCCCATTCCCCCGACGACTATGCCCTTGGCACCGACTTTTATCGCTTCGAGGTAGGCCTCGCCGGTGACTAGGGAGCCACCTAGAATGATTTTCCCCTTGTGATCCGGACGAATCTTGTCCTCCGTCAGAATCTCGTCAGGGGATGAGACCGCTACGGCTATCTCGCCGTTGTTCTCGCCGCCTATCCCGAATATCCCTTGGACAAAAGCGGCTGTCGTCTCGATGACTGCCCCTTTTTTAGGTATGACCTCTTTGACCTCACCTTTCACGTAGGAATCGATCTCGAGGGGAATGTCGTTCTCCCTAATGATCACCTGACCCGAGAGACCGGAGATATTCTCGACATGTCCCGAGAAGGGTGCGTGGACATACTTCTTGATGAGCCCCCAAAACGCCACGCATTTGGCCAGCAGCTCTCCTTTCTCAAAGCTATCGCCGACCTTCTTTAGCATGAACTCCTCTACATCGCATGGATCAACGCCTAGGATCTCTGAGATATGTAGGAAGGCCGCATCGCCAGGTATCTCAGTGCGGGCCACAACGGTGTCGAAGGCGACCTCGTCCCCGACATTCACAAGCACCTCCCCTTCGATGGGGAGAAACCTCTCCTTGTTGACCACCTCCACCCTCTTGATCTTGAGGCCGGGTGTGTACGCGTGTGCTCCTTTCGCACCCCTTTTTTCGGTCGGTTGAACCATCACATCACCATCCAAGTTTATTCATACATCGAGAGTGCTACGAACCATTCCATGAGTTTGGCTTTTCTTTGTATGGAGTCCTCCGGCAGCATCAGAGGACGTCCTCTCGAATCAATGACTAGGCCCACGACGCCTCCGTGGACGGTTGCGTTGACTGTTTTTCCTGGCCCCATCCCTAGGTCCATCCCCCGCTTTGGGTGAATCTCCGCGTGGGCTTCCTCATGGATGCCTAGGGGGATTTTGGTTATCTCGCCGAAACTGAATCCTTCCTCCCTCACGGTGCCGTCGGGCATATCCAACTTCATATCCATTACTTCCGCCCCCTCCTTCAATCGTCCCCTTGGCGCAATCACCGTCCCTAGGGAGATGAGGCAGTCCTTCTCGAAGATTTGCCAGGCGACCTTGTCATCCACCGTGGATAACACACCTAGGTGGGGCATCATGAACACGCTATCCTGGAAGATTCTCATGATCCCCTCGGGCTGGAAAGCGTCGGTGAGGATCAAGAGGGATTGGACCCGTTTGGGTGCGTGGGAGAGGAGGCCCCCTGTCCCGCAGATAATATCGAAGTTCATCAGATCTATGTATGTGTCCTCTAATTCTTGAGCCAGGAGGTCACCCACTGTCCTTTCCACCGTTATGCCTTTGAGTCTAGTTGCGATTGTTTTATGATGCTCTAATCCGAGGCGTAGAGCCTCCCTGGCAACGGCATGCTCAATGATCAGGTCGTCTAGCGTCTGAGGTATCGTGGTTGGCCTGATCATCTTATTCTTTATCTCGCATTGAAGATCTCCAATATCCTTCTCGAACGGGAGCCATCTGATGATGTTGTCTATCCCTGTTTCCTTGCACACGTTCGAGATGCTGTAGCTCATCCCGAGATTTGCGCTTACGCTTCGGACGAACCTCCCGTCGAATATTGAATATACGTTGGTTGTGGCTCCTCCAAGCCCCACGCCTAGAACGTTGGCATTGTATCCGTCGGCGAGGAGCTGCATTGCTATGCCCTCTCCGGCTGGTGTGGGCATGATCTCGATATCCGTCCATTTCATGAGCTTCAGGTATCCCGGGGCATGGCTCATGACGTGATCCATGAAGAGTTCGTGTACCGCATGTCGGGCATGCTCGATCTTTTCCTGATTTAACGTCGGTCTGATATTGTCTATCACTATCAGGGCGAACTCATCTTCAAACAATTCTTTGATGTGGTCTCTAACGTTGACATTCCCGGCATAGATTATGGGAAGTCTGTAGCCTTCTCCCAGCCTAGGCCGGGGTTTCGCGGCGTAGAAGATCTCAGCCATGTTCGCGACGTGCTTCACTGTCCCCCCATCGGTTCCTCCCGCTATGAGGATCATATCCGGCCTGAGATTCTTTATTCTGCTAATCTTTTCATGGAAACGCCTGCCATCGTCCATGGTCAAAATATCCATGACGATGGCCCCCGCCCCTAGAACTGCCCTGTTAGCGCTGGCGGCTGTGATATCCTTGACGACTCCCCCGACCATCATCTGGAGTCCGCCTCCGGCGCTGCTAGTCGTGCAGTAAAGGTCTACCCCCTTCTCCCCGTCGTATGGCTGCAGTATGCTGTCGTTATTCTCGGAAATCAGTCGATGACCGATCAGTTCTTCGATCTCTCGGACCGCGTTCAAGACGCCCTTGGTCACGTCTTCGTAGGGTTTCTCCACGGTCGTCGGCGCCTCGCCACTTACTACGTATCGCCATTCTGTTCCCTTTTTCGTGAAAAAACGTGCCTTGGTTGTAGTGCTCCCGACATCTGTGACCAATATGAACCTGCTGTCTTCACCCATTCCTTCATGGAGCCGATTATTGTTATTATCAGCTAGCCCTGCCAAGCTTGATCATCATCCGATTATCGCCATTCATATAAAATTGATTGTGACATTTCTCTTATATTTAATATGTGATCCAATGTTTTCACTCGTTTCCCTTTTTGTCTATGGTTTTCCTCTATCATAGCATGTCCGGAGAAAGTTAATATCTAGCCACAAGAAATATCAATCGTGATGAAATGATGACTGAGCATTACTATTACGTGAGGTTCAGATGGTCGAGAGGACTAGATTTCGATGAGATCGAAAGCGACCTGAACGATATATTTCAAGTTGAGCAGCTGTCTAGACCATACGACGTGATGGAGATGAGCCTACACAAGAATGATAGAGAGAAGCTGAAGGTGTGGGCTGACACCATCGGGGCACTGCTGTCACCATTCAGGGCCGTGCTGTATCAGCGAGAACCCGCCAAGTTCACCGCAGCCGATATGAAGTTGAGGAAAATAATCCTGAAACTGTATCCGCGCACTACATCCTCGATCTTTCCTTGGCATTTCAGCAATGAGCCAGAGTTTCAATTAGCAGACGAGACGACTATGTGAACCGCGAGCGCGAAAGGCGAAGATAAAAAAGGGAGTATTTGCTGGTTAGTTCACTTTTCCTTTAAGAGACTCCGCCAATTCTCTGTTCCTCTCTAATGGGGGTTCTCTTGAGGGGTCACGAACATATTCTTTCCCACGTAGCCGAGAAACAAGTTCATCTTTGGCTTCCTTGATCTTGTCTTGGTTTAGCATGAGATCCAACACTGCACCTGCCATCGTCTTGGCTGCGAAGATTAGGCTTTTATGACCGATACCGCTTCCTGAACAGGCGACAAACTGCCAACTGTGGCCCGGGGCCCCCAAGACGTTACACGTCGTACCGAACTCCATGGTGGGTGTTATCCAGCTTACGTCTGAGACATCGGTGCTTCCCGCACTATGTTCACCGTCATCCCAAGGATCTAGGATATCTGTCATGAGATCCACGTCAACGTATTTTTCCCAGTTTGGAACCTTGCGTTTACGTAGCCCCATGGCCCTGTCTTCCAATGGGAAGCTCTTGGCGATCTCCGCTGCGAACTTGAGCTCCTCTTCAGTGTATATAGGCGCTCCTACCTGCCGCATGTTGGCGGTCACTATTTCACTCAATGTTTTGTTTGGTATACGGTGGTAGCCGCCTTCAGACATCTCCGCTTCGAGTCTCGTTTCTGTCATCAATGCAGCCCCTTCAGCGATTTTCATCACTCGTTTTTTGATGGGTTCCAGGAGTTCTATCAGTGGTGCTCTGATGAAGTACCAGCTTCGTGCGTAGTCAGGAACAACGTTGGGCACTTTTCCGCCCTCCTCGATGACGTAGTGGATTTTGGCACTGGGGATAATGTGCTCCCTGAGGTAGTTTACGCCCATGTTCATCAACTCAACGGCATCCAGTGCGCTTCGCCCTGACTCGGGGTTTCCAGCGGCGTGGCTGGTTCTTCCATGAAAATGGAACCTTGCACCAGAGGTTATGTTTGTGCTCAGTAGACTGGCCAGGTTCAAGTTACCGGGGTGATGGCTGAGAGCTGCATCGACGTCGTCGAACAGTCCGGCGTTCACCATGAACCTTTTTCCACCAGCGCTTTCCTCAGCCGGTGTGCCGTAGAATCTGATCGTTCCTTCTATTCCTTCTTTCTCCATGGCGTAACTGACTGCTATGGCGGCTGCCAACGCTGTTGTACCGTGAATGTTGTGGCCGCAGCCGTGACCCATCCCTCCCTCTACGAGGGCTTCTTTTCTGGGGACGGCCTTGTTACTGATACCAGGCAACGCATCGTATTCTCCCATTGTAGCGATTATTGGTTTGCCCTCACCCTTTTCCGCCATTATCGCAGTGGGCATTCTGGCTACGCCCCTCTGAACCTCGAATCCATGTTCCTCCAATGTGTCAGCGACTAGCTTGCTGGACTTGTCCTCGCAGAGCCCGTACTCTGCGTACCCCCATATCTTGTCACTTATGTTTGTGAGAAGGTCCTTGTTGTCTTCTATCCACTTCCACGCGATTTCTTTGACCATTACTAGTCGATTAAAATTGTTTGTTTGAGTATAAATATGCACCGCGCGCGAATATAATTTAAAGAATTGGAGAATAAGAGATTATCTTGGAATACCTTGTATGAGGTTCTCAACTGTTTGCTTCAGTAGCTTGGTTACGTCTCCTTCGGGTGCGATAGTTACAAGCCTGTCTTAGACTGCTGGCTCTATGCGTATTGGTACTAGCCTCCACTTTCACACGCGTGTGAATTAAATGGTTTCAATGCCGAGGAAGATCTGTCCAAAGCGTGGATTATCAAGTAGTTCTCTGGCATCACCCGTATAGTTTACTCTTCCATTGGCCAGAAGGTATGCTCTATCACAGACCTCAAGAACCATCGTAGCATTTTGCTCTACAAAGATAACCGTTATACCGAGCTGTTCTTCTAGTCCAATTAGTCTCTCAAGAACCTCTTCTGCAAGGTTTGGAGCCAAGTTTGCCGTCGGTTCATCGAACATCATCAGCTTAGGTCTCCTCATCAAGGCTATGCTAGTTGCAAGCATCTGCCTCATGCCACCGCTGAGAACCTTTGCTTTTTCATCAACATAGTTTTTGAGAATTGGAAAAATATCTAGAACTTCTTCCATCCTTTCAGATCTATCTATCTTATTAATCGTATAACCAGCCATTCTAAGGTTCTCCTTTATCGTAAGATTCTCAAACGTGCTCCCAACTTGAGGTAGGTATGCCAAACCTGACCTGGCCCGTTCATATGGCTCAAGCTTCGATATATCCTTACCATCAAACTCGACGACTCCTGAATATAATGTTGTCAATCCCATCAATGTCTTCAATAAAGTGGACTTTCCACTTCCATTGGGTCCGATTATTGCGACCTTTTCCCTTTCTAAAACATCGAAATCGAAGTCATAGAGAACTTGGGCTTGGCCATATCCTGCGTTTATACCTTTTGCCCTTATCATTTTCTCACACTCAGATAGGATTCGACTACTTTTATATCCTCAAAGACATCCTTGGGTAAACCATGAGCAAGAAGGCTACCTTTATCCATAG
>Ga0114920_10000915_pt1 | contig 13260 bp, 14 predicted proteins | sample ChitaG_FD_88683 | JGI IMG/M metagenome (GOLD analysis project Ga0114920, IMG submission 88683) | Deep subsurface microbial communities from South Pacific Ocean to uncover new lineages of life (NeLLi) - Chile_00310 metaG | ecosystem: Environmental > Aquatic > Marine > Oceanic > Sediment ... | reverse complement strand
CCTTTTTCAATATATAGTCTCTTTTCAACTTCATCTTTTTTAATTTTCAAACAGCCGGATTTTTCTCTTTGCCAGCAGCAAAAGAGAATCTGAGCGAATGGGAACTCAGTCAGATTTCCTTGAAGGCCTGTCTCTTCCATACCTATAATTTATAAATGAATCGATTTCATGTCAAGAAAAAGGGTTTATCCTCCAACGCCTTGCTGAAGGAGTGTTGTGCCGATATAAAAGAGGCTTTTAATGAACCAGAAGACATAAGAAATGATAAGGCCTTTTTTTAAATCAATCTTGAAGATATGGGATAATCCGAAGCCGAGGATCCCAAAGAGCCAGAGCTGGAAAAAATCAACCTGGCTGAGGATATGATAGGCAGAAGATGTCATTTCCATCCGTGGGAAGAGAAGGGCCAGACTGGTTGTGGTCTGCATGACGGATTTTCCGGTGAGGATCAGTAGGAGTCGTAGAGCATTGCCTAGGATTTTATCAACAAAGTTTACATGGAGAACAGCTGCGAAAACCTGAACAAATTTTCCCTCTGTTGAAGTCAGGCGTCCTATTATCAGAATGCCCAGGCTTGAGATGAGGAAGCCGATAAGGTACATGGCAGGAGTAGCAATAAAGGAAAGAAAATAAAACAATGCTTTTGGGGGATTCTCCATGAATGCGATACGTCGGTTGTATCCTTCTTCGCCTAGCCTTTCTCGAAGTTCAACATTATCTTTTTCGATTTCAAGTCTATCTTTTTGAGCATAGGGAATTGTTATGTAAGAGAATATTGTTAAGCTGATGAGAACAATGATTAGAGCATCGACCCAGACTGGTTTTTCTGAGAGAGCTTTCAGGGTCAGTTGGGGATTAAAGAATATTCCTTGAATACGATTGAGAAGATTCATATATTAAGTTCCTTTCCTTTCCTCCTTTACTATTTGTCCGTCTATCATATAGATAATTCGCTGAGCTTGTTGGGCAATATCCTTGTCATGGGTGACTATAATGATGGTGTTGCCCTGATCGTGGATTTTTCGAAAGAGGTTTAGGATTTCGTGACCTGTTTTACTGTCGAGGTTGCCAGTAGGTTCGTCGGCGAGCAGGATAGAAGGTTCATTAACAAGAGCACGGGCGATAGCAACTCTCTGTCTTTCTCCTCCCGAGAGTTCAGAAGGGCGGTGGCTCTTTCTGTCGATCATCTCTACCATTTCTAGAGCTTTCAGTGTTTTTTCCTCTCTTTCTTTCTTGCTTGATCCCTTATAGATGAGGGGAAGCTCCACATTATGGAAAGCGGTCGCTCGTGGAAGAAGATTAAAGACTTGAAAGACAAAACCAATCTCTCTGTTACGAATATAGGCAAGTTCATTATCAGTTAAAGTACTGACCGATTTTCCTTTTAGGGAATATTCTCCTTTCGTAGGAGTATCAAGACAGCCTATTAGATTCATTAGGGTTGATTTTCCTGATCCAGAAGGGCCCATTATGGCCACAAATTCGTTATCGGATATGGTGAAGGTTACTCCACAGAGTGCCCTTACCTCTTGAGTTCCCAATTGATAGATTTTCCAGAGGTCTTTGGCAGAGATTAAGATGCTGTTTTCACTCTCCATTAGTCTGCTTCTTTATTTTCTTCCTTCTCTTCTGGTTTTATCAGTAGTCCATCTTTAAGTTGACGGAGAGCGCTGTATGGGCCAACCACAACCTCCTGTCCTTCTTCCAGACCAGAAACGATTTCTATCATCATCTCTCCCATGATCCCCTTTTTCACGGGATAAAACTTAACCCGGCTGTTCTCGACGATATAAACTCCTTCCTCAGGTTCCTCGTTCTTCTTTTTATTTTTATCTACATCCTCTTTTTCTCTTAGAACCAAAGCAGAAATCGGGATGGCAAGAACATCCTTTTTATCAGCTGTTATGATATCAGCCGAGGCTGAGAGGCCAGGCTTGAGATCCTCTGGGGGATTTTCCAGAGTAATGATGACCTTAAAATCCTTAGATTCCTCGGATGCTATTGTTTTTTGAAGAGCAGAACTTCCGATTTCGGTGACTTTCCCATTTATGGTTTGGTCAGGGAAAGCATCCACTTTTACTTCTGACAATTGTCCGATCTTGACACCGATAACATCTGTTTCATCGACTTCAACTTCCACTTCCATTACTGAAAGGTCGGCGATGGTCATCAGGACAGTGCCTGGGTTATTCATCGTGCCCACCAATGCTATTTCGCCTTCTTCAATCCTGAGGCTTGTGATAATCCCATCAATGGGGGAGTTGTAGACAGTTTTGCTCAGATGGTCCAGGGTGTTTTGGAGAGAAGCTTCGGCTTGTTTGATCTGGTAGAGAATGGATTCCTGGTCAGCTTTTGAAATTTCGTCTTGAGCATTGGCTGCTTCCAGTTGCTCTCTGGAGATCAGCATTTCTTCCCAGAGTTTTTTTTGCCGTTCATAGTAACTTCCATCTTTTTTCGACCTTGCTTTAGCCTTTATGAGTGATGCTTTAAAGGAATTGATAAGAGCTCTGTCGCGGTTAGCGTTAGCTTCGTATTGGATTGCGTCCAATTTAAGGAGAAAATCGCCTGCTTTAACATTTTGACCTTCATCCACCCCTATTTTGATAATCCTCCCGGGGATCTGGGCACTAATATTCACGTTTTTTTTCGGCTTGACTTCTCCCGATGCAGAGATGATAGACTCTAGATCCTGCTTTTCAACCTTCTCTACAGTCACTTTTACGGTCTTTTCCCTCTTTGACCGGAGGTTGGAGATTATGATAATCCCGATGATGAGAATGACAGCAAAAATGATAAGAGCTTTTTTTCTTCTCTTAAAAAAACCTTTTTTTTCTTTCATTTTATAGTCCTTTGACACCTAATTAATCATATTATAGTACGATTAAAAAGGCAAAAAGTTTATAGCCTTATGGATATATCATGGAAAAAAAATGCTTCCAGTTTTTGGGGAAGAGGGTTTTAGAGGTTGATTGAAAATTTAAGAGTTGGTAATATTGAAGAGCTATGAGCTTGGAAGGGTATTTAAAAGCCGCTAAAGAAGCCGCCCAAACGGCCGGACGATTTCTCGAGGAAAGCATAGATAATACCAAGGAAATTATTTTTAAAGGGAGTGTTGATCTTGTTACCAATTTAGATAATCAATCCCAAAGTATGATCTTCAAGTACCTTTCAGATTCTTTTCCTGATCATGACTTTTTAGCTGAGGAAGGACTGAGTGAGGAGAGGGGAGCAGAGTTTCGATGGATAATTGATCCACTCGATGGGACAACAAATTATGCCCACAAATTTCCAGTTTTCACAGTTTCTATTGCTCTCGAGAGGAAAAGTGAGATTGTTCTCGGGGTGATTTATGATCCTATGCGGGAAGAGATGTTCACTGCTTTGAGGGGAGAAGGGGCTTTCCTCAACGAAAGAAAGATAAAAATATCTTCTGTGGATGATTTGGATAAAAGTCTCGTAGCTACAGGATTCCCTTATGATCTTCGCGTAAGCGCTGTGAACAACATCAATCATTTTAAAAATTTTGTAACTCGGGTGCAGGCAATCCGCCGCTGTGGCTCCGCTGCCATGGATCTCTGCTATGTGGCCTGTGGAAGGTTTGATGGGTTCTGGGAATTGAAACTTCAGCCTTGGGATATGGCGGCTGGAGCATTGATCGTTGAAGAAGCGGCAGGGCAGATTTCTGATTTTCTAGGAAGAGGATTCAGTATTCATAGTACTGAAATCTTAGCCTCTAATGGTTTGATCCACAGGCAGATGATAGATGTGTTACAATTAGAAAACAAGTAAAATTAAGGAAAAGTCCTGTGTAGAAGGTAATGCGAGAAAGAAGGAACCTAAGATGAAGAACAAAATTGATCGACTCAATCAAGGTTTTGCGTTATTTTTCCTGTTTCTTCTTCCATTTTTTCTTTTGAACTGTGCTTCAGTGGAGAAAGCTTCATTGGAAAGAGAGGAGATACCCACATTGGGGACCGTTAGTCCTATACCGGTAACTTATGAAGAAGAGTATGCCAGGAGGCTTGCTTCTGAAATAGAGAAAGAGACTGCAGTCTTAGAAGACGAATTCATAAATGAATATCTTAATGAAATTGGACACAGGATAGACCAGAGTTTGAGGTGGTCTTGTAAAATTATTGATTCTTCTGAGGTGAATGCGTTTGCAGCCTTGGGGGGGCTCATATATTTCTCGCGCGGCTTGATTGAAGCGACAGAAACGGAGGCCGAGCTTGCAGGAGTTTTAGCTTTTGAAATAGGCCATGTCTTAGCCGATCATATCTACCAGCATCTTTACATGAGATTAAAGGATAATGCCGACATTACTCCTGACGAAATTATAACAGGAGAGAAGGATTGGGAGATTATTCTTCAAGTCTTAAAGATGAATGGAGGTGCGTTTACTTTCTTTTCAGAGTTAAAACATTCCCCTTCCCAAGTAGAGAAAGCAGATGAGTTTGCCCTCTCAAGTACCTATGATGCAGAGTTTAATCCAAAGGATTTTGTGAATTTGCTCAGTCGATTGGGAGAAGAGAGAAAGCCTTCAAATTCTTGGCTGATAAGAAACCCCTGGACTAAGAAGAGAGAAGAAAGAATCTTATCCAGCTTGAAATTACTCCCTTCTATTAATCTTCCTGAAGAGCATTCGAGGTTTGCGAGCTTCAAAGCTCGATTGGCTTCCTTAACGCCTCTTCGAAAAGGGACTGATTTTCCTCTTATCGAAAGCCAGGAGATTGTCCATGGGATAAATGTTTTAGGCAATGAGAACTGGACTGATACAGGTTTGGGAGTAATGGAAGGCCAAGAAGTCTATTTTAGAGCAACAGGGGGAATATCTCTTCAGAAGGGAAATCCAATGGCTTATTGTGATCCTGATGGATATGAATATAGAGGAATACAGCAATCCCTTTTGAACAAAAATGTAGGGGCACTAATAGGAAAAGTGGTCCATCTTTTATCAATTGAGATCGATGAGGAAACAGGAGAAGAGATTCGAAATGAAATAGAAGAAATATTTTATGTGGGACGAGAGAATAAAGTCGTGATGCCTCTTAGCGGCCGTCTTTTCTTGGGAATCAATGAAAATGTTGTTGGCGATAATTCCGGACAATTTAAGGCTGAAATATATTTAAAAAAAAAGGGGACTGTCCCCTTTTAACCTTTCTGAAGAAACCTTTCCATAAATTGGATGTCGTAATCCCCTCTAATGAAATCTGAATTAGAAAGAAGACTTAAGTGAAGAGGGATGTTAGTTTTTATCCCTACAATGATTGTCATCTCTAAAGCTGTATACATTTTCTTGATTGCCTCTTCCCGTGAAGCTGCCGTGGCCACCACTTTAGCCACCAGAGAATCATACTCGGCAGGAATTTCCCAGCCTGTATAGGCTGCAGAATCAACGCGGATGCCTTCACCCCCTGGAAATGCCAAAAACTCTATCTTTCCAGGTGAGGGGATGAAAGTTTCTGGGTCTTCGGCGTTGATCCGACATTCTATGCTGTGGCCCCTCGTTTTCCAATCTTGGGAAAAAGATAGCTTATTGCCTGCGGCAATCTTGATTTGCTCTTTGATCAGGTCGAGACCATAAACCATTTCAGTAATCGGATGCTCAACCTGAACTCGGGTATTGGCTTCCATAAAGTAGAATCTCTTTTTATCATCAACCAGGAACTCAAAAGTCCCTAAACTCTGGTACCCTATGGAATGGGCTGCTTCATGAACAGCTTTTATGATCTTTTTCCGGAATTTTTCGTCTATGAAGGGAGAAGGTGTTTCCTCCAGCAGCTTTTGGTATTTTCTCTGGATAGAGCATTCTCTTTCGCCTAGAGCAATGACATTCCCCATTTTATCGCCTACAACTTGGACTTCTATGTGGCGTGCTTTCGGAAGGTATTTCTCTAGGTAAAGAGATGGGTTACCAAAGGCGGCATTGGCTTCGTTTCGGGCTATGGAAAATTGTTCTTCCAGAAGGCTCGATGAGCGAACGACTCTCATTCCTCTGCCTCCTCCACCTGCAGTTGCCTTGAGTATCACAGGATAGCTGATTTTTTGGGCTATTTTTTTTGCATCAGCGAAGTCTTCGATGACTTTGTTACTGCCTGGAATAACGGGCAATTTTGCTTTTTGCATTTCTTGGCGAGCTCTATTCTTATTACCCATGAGTCTCATTATTGAGGCAGGAGGACCGATGAAGATTATTCCTTCAGCTTCGCAGATTTCAGGGAACCGAGGGTTTTCTGCCAGGAACCCATATCCAGGATGGATGGCGTCTGCTTTTGTAATCTCAGCTGCACTCATGATATTAGGGATGTTAAGGTAGCTTTCAGAGACTTTGGCTGGGCCTATACAGATTCTTTCGCCTGCAAGCATTGCATGGAGGGAATTTTTGTCTGGTTCAGAGTAGATAGCAACGGTTTTTAAGCCTAACTCACGAGCTGAACGGATGATACGCAGAGCGATTTCGCCACGATTTGCTACTAAAAGTTTTGAGAACATATGAAGTTAGGGGAGAGATTGGATGGCAAACAATATTTGTCCATATTCCACAGGCTTCCCGTTTTCAACATAAATCTCTTTGAGAATGCCATCTACATCTGATTCGATTTCATTCATCAGCTTCATGGCCTCTATAATACAGAGAGTCTGGCTTTTTTTCACATTATCTCCTTCTTCTACGAATGGAGAAGAAGATGGATCTGGGGAACGGTAAAACGTCCCAACCATAGGAGATGTGATTGTGTGAAGGTTATTTTTCGTTTCTTGCAGACTGGATTCAGCGGGAAGTGCGTTTTCTTCAGGCTCAGGAGAAGGCTGGATTGCAGGAGGGGTCTCGTGCGTGGAAGATGTAGGATTTTTAGTAATTTTTATCTTAAATCCTTCCACTTCCAATTCAAAATGGGACAGGTTTCTCTCTTCCAAGAGATCTATGATCTTAATTATTTCTTTGTAGTCTATTTTCGCACTCATTTCTATACTCCTCATCGGGCAAGTGAAGAAATCATATCAATCCATCCTGTATTACAAGCTTCTTCTGGAAAATTAGTAATACCTTAATCACATTGCCAAAAAATGTCAAGCCTCCCTCCCATTGACTTTGGTTGTGAGTTTTGCTTAACATATTGAATATCAACTAGCCTGGATTATTCACGTCAATCAATTACTAAGGAATAGAGAGCATGCTTGATCAGTTATCCAATCGACTTCAGAAGGCCATGAAATTTCTCCGTGGCGAGGGAAAAATTACAGAAAAGAACATGACTGAAGCCTTGAGGATGATTCGTATGGCCTTGCTTGAGGCGGATGTCAATTATCGAGTGGTAAAAGACTTTGTGGAAAGTGTTAAACATAAATCATTAGACCAGGAAGTTCTGCTTAGTCTTACTCCCGCCCAACAGGTCATAAAGATTGTCAGAGGTGAGCTTACATCTGTTTTGGGGCAGGAGGCAAAAAAGTTGAAATTTTCAAGCCCTCCCCCATCAATCTTTATGTTGGTTGGACTTCAAGGCTCTGGGAAAACAACGACTTGTGGCAAGCTTGCGAAATGGGTATTAACTTTGAAAAAAAATCCTCTTCTCGTATCATTTGATCTAAAAAGACCAGCAGCCCAAGAACAAATGAAGATGATCGCCCAAATCCTCAATCTTCCATTCAATGAATTGACAAAAGAACAGATGACCTCTCCCCATGGAGCACTTAGAGACCTCGTCAAGTTTACCAAGAACCGAGGTTTTGATCCGCTTATTGTTGATACGGCAGGGAGACTTCATGTTGATGAAGAACTTATGGAAGAGCTTAGAATGGTCAAAGATATCCTTAATCCAACAGAGATTATTTATATCGGTGATTCCATGACTGGCCAAGATGCAGTGAAGAGTGCTCAGTTATTCGAAGAAAAGATTGGGCTAACTTCCATCATCTTGACCAAGCTCGACGGAGATGCTAGGGGAGGAGCAGCCCTATCAATAGTCTCGGTGACGGGGAAACCAATAAAATTCATCGGTGTCGGGGAAAAATTCGATAAGCTGGAAGTTTTTCATCCTGACAGGATGGCTTCCAGGGTCCTTGGCATGGGTGATATTTTAAGTTTAGTGGAAAAAGCAGAGACGGAGACCGATTTAAAGGAGGCAGAGGAGCTGGCCAGGAAACTAAAAAAACAGGAGTTCACATTCGAGGATTTCAGAAAGCAATTGATTCAAATGAAGAAAATGGGTTCCTTATCCCAGGTTATGAGTTTATTGCCCTCAGGAGGCGCTTTCAAGAATATCTCTAAAATGAATATCGATGATAGAAAAATTCTTCATTATGAGGCCATAATAAATTCGATGACCACCGAGGAAAGAGAGAATCCAAAGTTAATCAGTGGGAGTCGCCGCTCGAGAATTGCCAAGGGAAGCGGGAGACCCATATCTGAAGTTAATCAGTTGTTGAAGCAATTTTTAGAAATGAGAAAGATGATGAAGAAATCTCAATTTAAGAAGCTTATAGGGACGTTCCCCAAAGGCTTATAGGGACGTTCCCCAAAGTGCCACTCTATGCTTCTTTCACTCAATAGGGTGGCACTTTGGGGAACGTCCCTAAGAATCGTCCCTGAGAATAGTTGACTTAAGATTAAATTTTAGATATTATCTCTATTCGTTCAAGAAGAGAAGGTTGAAAATGATTTCGATACGACTAATGAGACTCGGAACAAAGAAAAGGCCCTTCTATCGAATAATAGCTATCGATTCAAGAAAGCCTAGAGAAAGCAAAGCGAAAGATATCATTGGTTATTATGATCCTTTAAAGGAACCACCTGAGATCAAAGTTGATTTTGATAGAGCAAAATTTTGGCTAGATAAGGGAGCTCAAGCTTCTAAGACAGTTCAGTCTCTTTTAAATAAAGCTTCCAAGGCTGAGAAACTTTCCAATTAACAAAACTTAAGGAAATTACAGTGAAAGAACTCGTTGAATTGATTGCCAAAGCATTAGTTGACGATCCGGACAAAGTACAGGTTTCCCAATTAGAAGGGGAACAGACCACGATCTTAGAACTAAAGGTTGCTCCGGAGGATTTAGGCAAGGTTATCGGCAAACAGGGAAGAACTGCACGGGCCGTAAGAATAATTCTTGGTGCCGCGGGAATGAAACTGAAAAGGAGATTTAATCTCGAGATAATCGAAAAAGGTTAGTTTGATAAGCATAGGAAAAGTTATAAAAAGCCAAGGAAAGAGAGGCGAATTAAGGCTTAGGCTTTACTTTGACTCTTCTCTTAAGCCTTTTTTTTTCAAGGGTATTTTTTAAAAAAGAAGGGGTTCAGGAAGAGTACGAGGTCGAATCTCTCCGTTCTTATAAAGATTACTATATCGTCAAATTAGAGGGAATTAGCTCTATAGCTCAAGCTCAGGAGTTCGTGGGACTAGAGGTACTGTTTCCTGAAGAAAATCTTCAGCCCTTAGAAAAGGATAGTTACTACTTATACCAGCTCAAAGGCTGTTCTGTTGTCTCTAAGAGCAGAGAAAAAATCGGAAATGTTAGAGATTTGTTGTTCATTAAGAATAACGATCTTTTAGTTGTCGAGAGAGAGGGCAAAGAGATTCTCATTCCTTTTACGCATGCCATTTGTCTTGAGATAAACCTGAAAAAGAAAGAGATTGTTATCGACCCTCCTGAGGATCTTTTAGAGTTGGATGAGATTTGATATAATCACAATCTTTCCCGGAATGTTCCAGAGCGTTTTTCGAGCTGGAGTTGTTAAGAAAGCACTGGATAAAGGCATAGTTGAGATCAATGTTCATGATTTGAGAGACTTTGCTCCTAGCAAGCACAAGCAGGTTGATGACAGGCCATTTGGTGGCGGTCAGGGAATGGTACTGATGCCAGAGCCAATCTTTTCTGCTGTGGAGAGGATTAAATGCAAGGATCAAACTCCAGTGTTCATGCTTTCTCCTCAGGGACGGAAATTCGATTTCCGTTTGGCAGAGGATTTAGCCCAGTATCATCAGATTATTCTTATTTGCGGTCGGTATGAAGGAGTGGATGAACGAGTGATTCAGCATTTGGTAACAGATGAGATCTCTATCGGGGATTATGTTTTGACTGGAGCAGAACCCGCCGCTGTTGTTATTATTGATGCTGTTTCGAGGTTTATACCTCATGTTGTTGGAAAAGCGGAATCAGTCAGACATGATTCATTCTGCGATGGGGTGCTGGATTTTCCTAACTATACTCGGCCCCGCGATTTCAAAGGAATGAAGGTTCCCGAAGTGCTTTTATCTGGAGACCACAGAAAAATCGATTCTTGGCGGCGAAAGAGATCTTTGGAAAAAACATCATGTCTAAGACCTGATCTTCTGAAGAATAGAAAATTATCTTCTGAAGATAAAAAAATACTCGAGGAGCTAAGAACTCGAAAGAAAGGGAAGAACGATGAATCTAATTGATTTAGTAGAGGAAAGCCTCAGAAAGAACGATATAGATGCTTTTAAAGTCGGGGACACAGTTAAGGTTCATGTTATAATCAGAGAAGGAGACAAAGAGAGAGTACAAATTTTTAAAGGGGATGTGATCGTAAAGAGAAGTTCAGGCCCAGGAGCGACTTTTACTGTTCGAAAAATCTCTTTTGGTATTGGAGCAGAGAGAATATTTCCCCTTCATTCTAAGATGATTAAGAAAATTGAGGTTGTAAGGCGAGGAAAGGTCAAAAGAGCCAAACTGTATTACCTTAGAGATCTTAAAGGTAAAGCAGCCAGGCTTAAAGAAGAAAGGTAAAAAGGTACTCGTTATAAATTAAAATTCCACATTTTAGGGAGTATCGAACTTATCCTTCTGTCTACTGAGCAAAGGAAGGTGGGAATGTTGATCAACTTTTCCGATAAAAAAGGGTGGATGAGTGGTCAATTTTCAAATTGAGAAGAAAATCATGCGAAAGGGGTTCAAAGCTATCGCTGGCGTTGATGAGGTAGGAAGGGGAGCTCTTTTCGGTCCAGTAGTAGCAGCGGCTGTTATTCTTCCAACTGCCATCATGAAGAGAAGTCTGCCGAGGTGGGCGAAAGAAATTGACGATTCCAAGGTCATTTCTCCCTTGAAAAGAAAAAGAGTGGCGAGGGCTATCATTAGAAATGCAGCTTCCATAGGAGTTGGATTGGCAACAAATTTCGAGATCGATCGGAAAAATATATACTGGGCCTCAATAGATGCAATGAAAAAGGCCGTGGAAAATATGCCAATAACTCCTGATTTCATCTTGGTTGACGGATTTAGCCTAAATGATGTAAATTATCCACAGTTAGGTATCCCTCAAGGAGATAAGAAGAGTATTTCAATTGCAGCTGCCTCTATAGTGGCTAAAGTTTTGAGAGATGAAATGCTGATTCGGCTGGACAGAATTTATGAAGGTTATTCCCTCTCGAAAAATAAAGGTTATGGGACGAGGGAGCATTATAAGGCCTTAAAGGAAGCAGGAGCAACTTACTTCCATAGACAAACCTTTAATCTCGGAAAAGAATGAAATGATATCTGAGAAAGAAAGAAACAAAATAGCAAAGGTCGCTCAGAAGCACGCTAAGAAAGGAAAGCTGCAGGAGGCGATCACTGAATACCAAAAGTTGTTGACAGAAAATTCTGTTGACTTAAGTGTCAGGAGTATCCTTAGCGACCTGTATGTGAGGTCGAACCAGAAGGAGAAGGCAATTGAAGAATTCAAAAAAATTGCCAGTCATTACGAAGAGAGGGGTCTGTATTCCCAATCCATAGCTGTTTACAATAAAATAAATAAATTAAATCCGAGCGACATCAAAACAGGAATGAAATTGGCTGATTTGTTTCACAATCAAGGATTTCTTTCTGAGGCAAAGAGGGAATATCAGAGGATAGCGGATAATTTAAAAGAAAACAATAGAGTAAAGGAAGCCATTCGTTTGTATGAGAAGCTTCTAAAATTGGACGAGCGAGATGTTCAATCCAGGTTGACTCTTGCCCAACTTTATAAGGAAGAGAAATTATTCGATCAGGCGGTAGAAGAATTCAACAAGGTCGCAGAATTCAAGATGCAAAGTAATGCACTGAAAGAGGCCGAAGAAATCCTAAATCTAGCAAAAGACCTGAAAAAAGATCATTCAAGAACGACAGCCAATATTATTGACCTCTTAAAAAGAGAAAATAAGAATAAAGAAGCGTTAGGCCTGATAAATCAAATTCTCGAAAAAGATAAAGAGAACGTAGAAGCCCTGAATCTTCTTGGTCACCACTACTTTGAGGAGAAAGATTTTAAAAAGGCTGAAGATGTATATTCTAAGATTGTTTCCTTACAGCCAAAAGATGTAGAAGCCCGAATCAAGCTGGGGCGCATCTATATTCAACAAGAAAGGCTCGATGAGGCCTTAGATATTTATGCACCTCTAGTTGATTCTCTGATAAAAAGGCAAAAAGAAGAAAAGGCCATAGGCCTTCTTGGACTAATTCTGAAGTCGAAGAAAGTTCATCTTCCCACTCTTGAGAAACTAGCTTCTGTTTTTAAATCGGTTGATCAAAAAAAGAACCTGGAGATTGTTTACAGGGTTGTTTTAGAAGAATACAAAAAGAATGATATGAAAAAAGAGGCATTAGCTGTTTTGACTGAGCTTGTTGGTCTCTGTCCCGAGGATGAGGAAATTAAAAACGAATACACCCTTCTGAGAGAAGAACTTGGACCTCCAGAAGAGGAGCCTGTTGAAGAAGAAGAAAAGGAAGAAGTAGTTGAGATAGAAGAAGTAGTTGAGATAGAAGAAGAGAAAGAAGAACCGATCGAAGTAGAAGAAGTGAGAGAAGAGCCAATTGAAGTAGAGGAACTCGTCAAAGAGAAAGAAGAAGAACCAATCGAGGAGGAAATAAAAGAGGAGCCTTTAGAGATTATAGAAGAGGCTAAAGAGATAATAGAAAAGAATTTAGCTCAGGTCGATTCATACTTAGAGCAAGGATTAGTGAAAAGTGCTAGAAGAGTTCTTGAGAATTTGAGGCTAGAATATCCTGAAGAGTCCAGGATAGAGGAGAAACTTGCAGCTTTTGAAGAGGGCGCACCTCAGGCGAAAGAAGAGATTCCCAAGGAGGAGGAGAAGGAAGAAAAACCGATTGAGGAGGAGAAAAGGGAGGAACCTTCAAAGATTGAAGCAGAAGCCGAAGAGGGATTAGAGGCAAATTTAGCTCAGGTCGATTCATACTTAGAGCAGGGATTAGTGAAAAGCGCTAGAAGAGTTCTTGAGAATTTGAGGCTAGAATATCCTGAAGAGTCCAGGATAGAGGAGAAGCTTG
>Ga0114920_10000914_pt1 | contig 13266 bp, 10 predicted proteins | sample ChitaG_FD_88683 | JGI IMG/M metagenome (GOLD analysis project Ga0114920, IMG submission 88683) | Deep subsurface microbial communities from South Pacific Ocean to uncover new lineages of life (NeLLi) - Chile_00310 metaG | ecosystem: Environmental > Aquatic > Marine > Oceanic > Sediment ... | reverse complement strand
TGGTAAACAAAAAGAATTATATGTTAAGATTAAACCTAAACGAGTATTATAAAGCTTAAACACAACAATTAGTCCAAAATAAGGAATTAATAAGCTTATTGGTGGTATTGTTTGAGTGGCAACGATGAATAAATTAGATAGTTTCTTTCCTTTAAATTCAAACCTGGAAAAGCCATAATCAGCAAACGAAGCCACAACCAGAGAAAATAATGTTACAATGATAGCAATAAGATAACTATTTTTAAAAAAGTTCAAATATTCAATATTGGATAAAATTTCAATATATAGCTCAAAAGTAAATTTTTCGGGAATAAGCGAGGGAGGTACTTTAAAAATTTCCACATTTGACCTGAAAGACATAGCTAACATCCAAAATATAGGAAATCCTACTATACACGATATTAATATTAAAGCTACATAAATTAATATCTTTTTTTTATTGTTTTTCATATTGTATTCCTTTTTTAAAATATAATAATACTTCTGATAAAATTACTACTCTAATTGTTTCTGCTGTTTTACGTAGAAATATGATAAACTTGTGACAACAACTAATATTACTACTGCAAGTGCTGATGCCTTACTAAATTTAAACTGTTCAAATGCCAATTTATATGTATAAGTTGAAAGCATTTCAGTAGAATTACCTGGCCCCCCACCTGTTGTCAACCATATTAAAGGGAATAACCTGAACGTCCATATCGTATCTAACACTCCCACACTGAGGATGATTGGTTTAAGCTGAGGTATTTTGATGTAAATTATTTTCTGCCACTCATTAGCTCCATCAACTTCAGCAGCTTCATATAAATTGTTTTGTATGCCCTGAAGCCCAGCCAGTAAACTTACCATTATAAATGGATATCCCCTCCAAATATTTACTAATATTAATGCAGGTAAAGCCAAGTAATAACTACCGAACCATTCAAGATATGAATTTATTATTCCTAATTGATTCAATAAATAATTAATTATCCCCATTGGATCTAAAAGAAGTCTCCAATTAATGGCAACTATTGTAGCTGTAAATATCCATGGTAGTATTAAAATAATTCTAAAGTAAGCCAAAGCTTTATTGTTAATAGGTTGATTTAAAAGAAGAGTAAATATAAATCCTAAAATTAAATGAAATATTACACTAAAAAAAGTAAATATTACTGTATTTGTAAAAGCTTTAAAAAATATGCTGTCTGATAAAAGATCATGAAAATGTTTTAAACCCACCCACTCAGGTTTATCTATTATAATACAATTATTATATAAACTAAATTGAAACACTTTAATAATTGGGAAAACCAATAATGCTAAAAGTATCAAAATGGCAGGGGCAATAAATAAATAAGGATTAATATTTTTTAAAAATGAATATTTCGTATTATTTAATAGGCTAGATTTTATCAATATATCTCCTAGTGTACAGTTCTTAATCTATTTCTTACTTTAAATATCTATAAAGGCTTCACTTACTATTTGCGATTAATAATGAAGTGAAGCCTTTATCATAACAATCTTTTTAATCTAATTATTCATTAAATATTTTTTCCCATTTTTCTTGAGCCTTTTTTGCAGCTTCTTCTGCGCTTTGATTTCCTGATAACATGCTTTGAATCTCTACTGTTAAAGCTCCCATGTATCTGTAGCTTTAGGAGTTTTCCTGAAAAACTGCGTAAAGCTTATCATACCTTAGGATATGCTCCTTTCCTATAAAATCCACAACTTTTTATTATATCTCTTCCCGGGCTGGTACCGATGTACCCAGAAGGGGTAAAGAGGTACTTTGTATTTTTAATTTTTCCTAACATATTTTTGTGTTAAAAGATCTTTAATAATTCCATACACTTCAATGCTTCATTATTAAGCCATTTCGGACAATCTTTTTCATGTTCTAGCAATATATTTTTACAAACCGATTTTTTTACAAGTGCATAATTTAAAATATAAAATAAGGTAGATGTTTCAGGTCGTTTTTGAAAACATTTAATTACCAGGTCCAACGATTTATTTATTATTTTTTGAATTGATTCAGCCTCCTCCTTCATACCGCTTTTTGCATAATTGTATAGTTTTACAAATGGTTCAGGATTTAAATGCAACAGGCTTACCACAAAACCAGAACATCCCATTTCAATTGATTCTGCTAATAGGTTCTCTTTCCCTTGTAACAGCATAAACTTATCATTTGAAAAAACTGAATTGTAAATTTTCTTAAAATTTTCAATGTCTCCAGATGAGTCTTTCAGGCCAATTACATTCTCATGTTTTGATAATTCCAGAATAGTTTCACTTTCTAGTTTTACTCTTGAAAAAACGTGTATATCGTACACTAAGATAGGTAAAGGACTAGCTTCAGCGATTCTAAAAAAAATATCTTTAATCTCTCTCTGATTATATATAAAATATCCTGGTGCTGTAAAAACTGCATAATCTGCCCCTGATTCTTTCATCACTTTTGCATTTTCAAGCATATCATTAAAGCTTGGTGACATACAGCCTGCTAAAATTTTAACATCTTTAGAAACATTTTTAGCAACGCACTCACATATCTGACTTCTTTGTTTAATTGAGAACCAAGGACCTCTTCCAGTACTACCTGAAACATATATACTATGGCAGCCTGCATCTAAAACATAAGAAACAACATTTTTTAAACCTACAAAATCAACATCACCTTTCAGATTGCATGGTGTAACGATTGGAACCAAAATCCCTAATTCCTGCATTTTATTCTCTCCTTTTATTCTATTTATATTGATACCATTTATATTTTTTAACTTGAGAATTCCCTGTGGCAAGCCACAGTGAAAGAGAGGAGCATAGACAGTAATTGTTATTGCCTGGTAGTTCATGTATATATATCCATAAAGCATTGTATACTTATTACGAGGCTTTAGTTTTTCGGAGGCTTCCCAGGCACCTTTACACGCTAATTTAAAAACCCGACATTTTCTCTATTACCTCTATAGCCCGAATAGCACTTTCCAAGGATCCAGGATGCGACCCTTTTCCGAGTAGTTCATTGACAATTGCTTGAATATAGGGTTGCTCTACATGTTTTTGTACAGGGAATGTGTAATTCTCCGTTTGGTCAGGAGTAATAAAACGAATCGGGCTATTGCCAAATATGCTCAGGGTTATCTCGCCGCAGTCTCCTGAAATTGTCAACATATCGTGAGATTCATCAGCACAGAAGGACCACTCACCATACCCGCGAACTCCCAGGGGATGTTTCCAGTGAGCGGTAACGGTATCGATGGTTTCACTAATTCCAGATAGGCTTTTTGCAATACTGGAAACAACAGAGATTGGACCCAGGAGGAAATCAAGAATATCGATTGCATGGACAGCTACATCAAGAAACATGCCACTGGGAGAGATGCTCGAATCCAGCCGCCAGGGAAGCTTCTTCTGCAGCGCATCAATGGGGAGCGGCTGAGAAAACAAGATTTTAACCTCCTTCAATTTGCCCAGGGAATTATTATCAAGAAGCTCTTTCACTTTTTGAAACCGGGCCAATCCGCGACGGTAGAAGGCAGTGAAAACGGGGACCTGAGCCTGTGCAGCAGACAAGGCAATTTGTCGACACTCAGCACCGGTTGGAGCCAGAGGTTTTTCAATGTAGACAGGTTTACCCGCAGCGATGACCTTTCGGGCGTAATCCAGATGTGAATCGGGGGGCGTCGCTATATAAACGGCATCAATGACACGATCATTAATGAGGTCATCGGCAGAGCTGTACACTTTATTCACGTTGTGACGCCGGGCATAATCCTGCGCTTTGGCTAGAGTCCGGTTGTAGACACCCAGAAGCGATGAACCAGCGGATTTATAGAGAGCCGGACCGCTTTTGATTTCGGTTACATCTCCTGTACCGATCATACCCCAGCGTATACTCGTCTTTGAAGCAATGTCATCTCTGATCAATGAACAGGATACTTTCATGAGAACTTTTCGGACAGGGGCAGGTCTCTCATCACAGCATAATGTTCTATGGAGATCCCGTGGGAATAAAACGGCGAAATCACCGGGAAGTAATCGATGAAGAGAGTTGGCAAGGTTGTTCTTGAAGAACACTATGTCATTCTTCTCATCATAGGGGCTTTCTATCTCTGAATCATCACCAAGAACACAAAAACCGATGTTTTCTGATCCCTGAAGTACAAGATGTATATCGATATATCTCCTGTGAGCCTCCAGCTTGCGGTCTGCAGCCGGTTCCGTGTTCAGCTCACAGACCAAAAGATAGATGTCATCTCCACCCTCAACCTCGTATCTTCCTGGTTCCATTTTGGAGAAATCGTACTGTTGAAGCAGGCGGAGTGCGTGCAGAACAGCCGGCGGGTAGGCCCCAGTCTCATCAATGTAGTTAATATTTCCTGAAATCAAAGAGCACCTCCAGTAGGTTGATCAAAGCGAGAGTCGTTCAATTTTCATTTCATCTTTCCGAAACACTATCCGATGTCTCTCATTATTACCAGACAAGTCAATTTCCACGCTGTCCGGAGCAGTTTTCATGGTGTGCTCCACACTGCCGGCCGGACAAAACAGAGTGTAGTTATTATAGGGCATTTTGCTGTTGATACTATAGACGAGCTGGGGTGTAGGTTCTTTTTTAGAGTACGCATACGATACCCAGCCTGCTTTTGGATTTTCAGACCCCTGCCAGATACGGGAAGAGAGTCCCCGGGGCTGCAATGGCCGACAGACCATATCCTGAAGCTTTCCCCGTTGGTAATGATACACCTGCTTTTCGTTGCTGTCCTGTACCAGATTTCCAGGTGCGAAATTGAAATAGAAATCTATATCATGCTCACCGGCTCCTGTCAGTCGATCCTCTATCAGCAGTGCACCGGATTTTCGGAAAAAGACGACTCTGCGGCGATGAAAAACGGGTTGAAGAAGAAACGAGTAGCCGTTATGGGAGAGGTCGGCAGCAAAAAAATCGGGTTCGGAGATGGTTTGATGTACCATAGTCCGTATATTTCGAATGGTTGAGAAGCCGGTTGCACTATCGGGCTGATCGGGGATATGCCCCATAGGGAATGTATCTATCCCCACGGTGTTGTGAGCAGGGGTAGAGGCAAAGTACTGCCACCAGTCCAGTTCCCCGCAGTTGCCGTAGAGGTAACGGCCCGTATCAATCAGCACATCTTCTCCACGGCACATGTACTCCACATGGCCTGCATCACGATGTGAGTGGACACAGTTGCTTCCCCTATCCAGCTGAACGCCGGTAAGCAGCAAGTATGAGTCATCAGCATTCCAACCGCTTCGGGCGGCAAGGAATCCAGCCTCAGAAAGCAGATAGTCCAGCTTCCTGGGGGAGGTCCCTGATCTGCCCAGAGAGGCAAAATAGGAGAAATCGTTTCGCCCACAGTGGATGGCGGTTTTTCGAAAATGGGCACGAAGTTCGTTGAGATCATAGGGATCGGTAGTCAGGTTCATTCCTTCAAAAACGGCGGTATCGGTACGGCGGCTGTGTAAGGTGATCCGATCGGCATCACCGATCATGGGGAGTGAGAGGTCGGGTTTGATGAGTCCCATGAGATAATCAGTGCCCCGCTCGACAGTTTTTAGCATATACGGAGGGGTTTCAATGTTATTTAACGTGGCCAGCTCCCAGGCCTGGTACACAGCGATAAGTGACACCAGGTGATAGACAGGGGTTCGTTCTGTATGTACGCCATTTTGATCGAATTGATAGCAGCTTTCCTGGCAGATGTTCTGCCACCCTTCATTCAGCCATTGCGTGGAATTTGCAAGTTCTGGAAAAAGGAGCCCTAGTTGAAAGAGTGATGAGCTCTCCATTGCCATCCAGTTCGGGCATCGGGTAAAGCGGGTCAGATGGGAACTTATGTAGGCTGCGTGATCATTAATTCCATTGAGATAGCTGATCCAACCCTCGCTATCCCAGGAGGGTGAGTCTCTAAAATAGTAATAAAAGGGGAGCCACACGGTATAGATTCTGATTGCTGCCTCAATGGAGCGCCACGCGTCTCCAGGAAAGAACATATTTGCTGTCGTGGTTTTCAGAAATGGTTCCATCGGCCACGCTTCCCGAAAACTCTTCAGTTGGGATATTGCCTCCCGGGCATATTTCTCATCCTTTGTCTGTCGATAGGCCCGGCCTAAGACAATCCACCATTGATGGCGGCTCAAGGACCATAACCACTCACCATCACGGGTGGTGCTCTCGGTGGCATTGTATTTCCAGTCAATCTTCCCGGTAAATTGATGTCCTAAAATCCACCCATCACAGACTGCATCGGCCTCAATAAGAATTTCTTTGTCCTGGAACGTCTCTGTCTCTTTCTCAGAAAAGAGGTAAACGGGAATGGTTCGACTGCGAAAATGGCTGATAATATGATCCAGAGCCTCATTTTCACGTCCGGCCTGTTTGATTGCAACTGCTTCTTTTACCGTTGGATGATCCGAGTTCAGTTTGGTCCAAAACTTGGTTTTTTCCTCTTCCCGATACCCCATTATCCCCACCTCTCATTTGTCAGCTTATTTTGATAATCAGGATCCCATTCAGGATCAGCAATCACTTTTGCCAGTTCAATATCGCCACTTTGCTGTAGTGATACTATATGAGTTTTCGGTTTTGTGGTGAGATTCGGCCCGGGGAAATCTTCACGATAGAATCCTCCCCGACTCTCGTCCCGGGAACTGGCGGCAAGCCAGAGTGCACGGCTAAGCAAGAGCATGTTTTCAAGTTCAATCGGGAGCTGTTTCGGGGATCCGGCTACTGCCGCTGCTTTTGCTGTGAGGTCATCCAGCTGCTGCCACGTCCTCTCCAATCCTTCTCTGCTTTTGATCAGCAGCAGTTGATCCTGTGCCATTTCACGAATTTCCTGAATCATTTGCTGGTATGTTCCCCTTTGATCCGGGGTTATATGAGGTTGATTTCCGAGCAGCGAGACTATTTTTGGTTCTTCTATTGAGGAAAGCATGGTCGCTTTTCTGCTGTAGGCCGCCGCCGCTTGCCCCGCCAATTTTCCAGAGATTACGCAGCCGGAGAGCATATTACCCCCAAGACGGTCAGCTCCATGAAGTCCCCCGGCGTTTTCTCCTGCTGCATATAATCCCGCCGTTTCCGTAGCCATATCATCATCAACAACTAAACCACCATTACAGCATTGGAATCCCATGCTGACCTCCAATGGGATTCTGGCCGCATCAATTCCCCGGTACCGTAAGAACCAGTACTGTCGGCTTGCTATAAATGAGGGACAATTTCGCAAGTCAATATATACGCCGCCGGCAGGCGATCCTCTGCCAGCTTGAATCTCTTTGGTAATGCCGATTCCTAGATACCTGGAGGCTTCATCCCGCACGCTAAAGGGGGCATGCAGCACGTTTTCCTGAATACATTGCTCCAGAGAGATGCCCCGAGGCAGATAATTTTCAATAAACGCTTCACCATGAGCATTTTTGACTGAATGGAGAAATTCCGGTTTCCAAAAATGGATCAGATTTCTGGTTGGTGCAGTGGTCATGCTGAATATTTGCATGAATTCGAGATTGACCAGCTTCGCCCCTGCCAACAGTCCCAATACATAGCCGTCACCGGAGACACACTCAGGATGTACGTGGGTGGAAAAAAGCCCTGCACTTCCGCCGGCAGCTAGAATAACCGCTTTGGCCCGGAGAGAAAAGGTTTCTCCACTCTTTTCGTGTATGCAGCAGACACCTCCGCATACACCATCATGTACCAAAATTCGTGCCACCGTGGTGTGAGGTATTGTAGTAATTCTATCTTTGATTTGTGCTAAATAGTGATGAATTAACGGCGTCCCCAGAGTATAGGGGCCAGGCTGCTTGTAGAGGCTTGCCACTTCTTTTGCCTGTGGCTGTAACTTTACAAACTCCTCTACAAAGAGTCTGACTTTTTCCCGGGATATAAGCCCTAATCCAGCGTTAATGATCTTCTGCTGAAATTCGTCGGGATCAAAGCTGCAGTCTGTCAGGCGGTTGAAAGAGGGAGCGCCGTGTTCAGTGGTGCCGCAAGATGATGCGCCGCTTCCTCTCACACCAATAGATCCCAACCAGCCCCGGGTTACCAACGCAACGTTGGCACCACTCTCAACAGCCCATTTGGCAGCGGAGACTGCGGCTAATCCACCACCTACAACAACTACATCATAATCATCATTCATTCACTTCCACCTCTTTTACTGTACCGCAACTTCTTTTCCTGTTCGAGATGACTCCATCGCGGCAAAGATTACCGCCATAACATGACGGGCCGACTCCAATGAAACAGGTGATTGTCCATTATGCGTAACAGCATGGACAAACTGCCGCCACTCTTCGTCCATTGCATCCTGCATCCAATCATCGGTCAAGGTATAGGGGAGATGCTTCCATTGGTCATCCTGACCCAGCCAAACACCTTTTCCATACTCAATATTCAACATTCCTTCAGTACAAATCAACTCGGTGAGATGTTTTGGGCCGCCTTGTGCATAGCCGGTGCTTATCACCACTCCTGCAGCTCCACTCTTATAGGAGAGAAAGAGCAAACCGTTGTCATCTGCTTTTTGGTCATGAAAATCCATTGATAATCGGGCTGATACCCGTTCTACCGGGCTATCCAGCAACCAGTTCAATCGATCAAGCGCATGAATCCCCAGACTCAGTAAAACCCCGCCGCCCGTTTCGTAATCAAGATGCCAGGGTTGACGGTTGGAGGTCATCCAGAAGCGGGACATGGTGCTTATTCCCTGAACCGGCTTACCTACCTCTCCATCATCCAGCAGCCGTTTTCCTAACTGATAGGATTGCGTAAAACGATTGACTAATCCTACCATCCCCAGAACTCCCGCTTTATCTACAGCCTCAACGATTTCATCACACTCGGTCAAGGTTGGTGCGAGTGGTTTCTCCAGCAAGAAGGGTTTACCTGCCTGAGCTGCGGCCAATGCTACCGGAACATGCAAATGATGCGGGGTTGATATTACCACAGCATCTACCTGCGAATGATTCACTACATCCTGATACTCAGTAAATCCGGTGCAGTGATGCCGTTTACAAAAATCATCCAATGCCGGTTTATTGGTTCGGCAGGCAGCTATCAATTTCACCCCGTCAAGATTTTTTATCGCAGCGGCATGGCGTTCACCCCACCCTCCTGCGCCAATTATTCCAATTCCTATCATGGTTATATCCTCTTTGTCATTTTAGTGTTGTTTGGTAAATCGGTCTATAAGGGTAACTGCATTTTCAATCGGCACTCCCGGGAGAATCGGTTTTGCCGGAGCCATTATATAGCCTCCCCCCTTAGCCATCACCGAAAGACACATATTAACCTCATCAAGGACATCCCTGGAAGAACCGAAAGGGAGGGTCTTCTGGGTACTTATGCCGCCGGCCAGACAGATATCCCTGCCGTACGCGCTTTTCAATTTGAAGATATCGTTGGATTCGGGCTGAATGGGCTGGAGGATGTCTATGCCTATCTCTATGAGATCGGGAACTATAGGTTCGATGTGTCCACAGCTGTGAAAATAGGCAAATTTTCCTTTAGCCTTAACACGGCCGAATATTTTTTTCAGTTTCGGTCTTATGAATTGCCGCCACATATTCGGATCCATGAGTAATGCGTGCTCACTCCCTGTATCTTCGGTCATGCCAATGGCATCAATCTTATCACCAAAACGAGTCACCAATGCATCTACAACCCGCAAACAGTTTTCCATAAGATTTTCCAGCACATCCTCTATAAAGACCCTGTTCAAGTAGAAATCCATAAAACTCTGTTCAAAACCGCGAAGAGACCAGAGGCGTTCAGAGAGAAACTGTTTCATTTGGACGATCTTGAATCGATCCTCATGGGCAGCAAGCCACTTCTCAAGATGATCAAAGTGGTCTGGGGTGGAGAGATCAGGAAAATCATACCCCTTCAATGATGGTTCAAGCAGTGCAGGCTTCTCGACATGGGGTATGGAACCTTCCAGGAGGGTAACGCCAAATTCGTCCTCGTACAAGTCACCACCTAAGGGTTTCTGGAGTGCTCCGACCTCGGCCATGACGGTGTGTTCCTGTATGATGGTTTGTTGAAAATTCACGTCTCCGTAATAATCGGCAATGGGTTTTACCATAGCTTTATCAATCCAGATATAGTAGGGGCAAATATCTGATTCTTTACCTGACAAGGTGTTCAGCACTCTCTGTCTGATAGGGAATTCTGTCATACTCTCTCACTCCAGCACCAGGGTTTCTTGAAGATCGTTATCGTTTGATGACTCCCTGTTTTATGAAGGACTGCTTGATCTCTTCAACCAAATGATAGAATTTATCGTCAGCCAGGGCTCTTTCATACCGCGGACGAGGTGTGTCTACTATCAGCTCTTTATAAATACGCCCGGGTCGAGGAGTCATGACTATTATCCGGTCGGCCAGCTGGACGGCTTCCTGAACATCGTGAGTAATAAAAACTACGGTCTTTCGCGTACCAAGCCAAATTTTCTCCAAATCTATACAGAGCTGCTCACGGGTCAATGCGTCAAGCGCACCGAAGGGTTCATCCATCAGGAGCAACGGCGGGTCGTGCAGTATTGCCCGGCAGAGGGAACAGCGTTGTTTCATTCCCCCTGAGAGTTCATAGGGAAAGCTCTTCTCAAATCCGTCCAGAGCAACCATCTTCAGTAATTCCATGGCTCTGGGTTCATACTCTTTACGCGGCAGTCTTCTCATAGTTATCTGAAAGAGAACATTATTGAGCACTGAAAGCCAATCGAGCAGCACATGGTTCTGAAATACAATACCTACATCGGTAAAGGGGCCGTTCACCTTCTGACCGTTAATGACAACCTGCCCTTCATCCATTCCCAGTAATCCGGCGACAATCGATATCAAGGTGCTTTTTCCACAGCCGCTGGGTCCTACAATTACCAGGAACTCCCCCTCTTTGATATCAAGCGAGAAATTATCCAGTGCATGTACGGTTCCCTGGTCGGTGGAGAATTTTTTCGTCACATTCTGTATTGATAAGATATTTTTGCTCTCCATGATCAGGACTCCTTATTCAAATCCTGGCGCTGTGAAATGTGCCAGGGCAGTAAGATTTTTTCCAGGCCTTCAACCAAGTAATAGAGGGTTAATCCGAGAACGGTGAGAAAGGTGATTGCGGCAAATGCGTAATCCGTCTGCAGGTCACCATTTGCGGTGAGGATCAGATAGCCTAATCCCGAATCGGAGCCGATAAATTCTCCGATAACTGCTCCAACAGTAGCCGATATGGCTGCCAGTTTAAATCCGGCAAAAAAAGTTGGCAGAGCACTTGGAAGGCGTACTTTAAAGAAGATGTCGAGTGTTTTAGCCCCGGTTGAACGGGTCAGGTTGATAATTTCCTGATCTACTGATCGCAGTCCAATTATTCCGTTTATAAGGACGGGAAAAAAGGATAACAAGAATACAATCATTATCTTAGGGGGGAGTCCAAACCCAAACCAGATGACAAATATCGGCGCCAGGGCAATTTTTGGGATTACCTGAAAAAAGAGCAGTATTGGATAGATGGCTCTTTGCACAAATTTCGAGAAAGCAACGGGCAGTGCCAGTATTATTCCAGAAACAACTGCAACGATATAGCCGAATACCAGACTCCGTCCCGTAAACAGGAGAGCATCAATAAGTTGGGAATGATATTTTACGATGGCTTTGGCAATCTCCGTAGGTCTGGGAAGTATATAGGAGCGGACATCAAAAAATATCACCACTAATTCCCAAAGGAGAAAGAAAACAACAAACGAAAGTGTTGACTGGGTTTTTCTATTCCATAGGTATTTTAGCCAGGTGGGGTATGAAGATTGTTTTGAGATCCCCATTCTTTTCTCCTTTTACCGTCTAAGTTGAAAGATTGGTACGTTCGTAATAGAAGTTTACCCGGTTTCATAAAGAGACCGGGCAAACTTGTTGATATTCTATTCACTGTAATCTAGTCAAGAAACTCGTTCGTGTAACAACGTTCCTGAGAGATATTCTCTTCCATCCCTTTGTAATTTTTCAGGATATCAATAGTCATCTGCCAATCATCGGGACAGTTAAAGAGCAGATCAGTATCGGGGCAGTTTGGAGATTCTACACGAGAGTAAAAACCTGCAGCTTGTTTCAAAGCGACTTCAACGGTTAATTCCGGTTTTTCCATAACCAGCGCTGCTACTGCTTTTTCCGGATCTTCGTAATAGGCGGCAATAATCGCTCTGGTAGCCCGGAGAAAGCGTTTGATCAAATCGGGATTCTCTTTAATGAGGTCTTCATGAACGAATATTCCCAGATTAAGCAGGTTGACTCCATTATCGGCGAAACGGAAAGATTTAGCCGGAACTCCCCGTGCCTTCATGATATGAGGCTGATCATCAGCAGCACCGAACAATCCCGCAACTTTATTTTCAAGTAATACGGGTATCTTTGCCGCTGCATCAACATATACCAGCTCGACTGAATCGGGATCAATATTGTTTGCTATTGCCAGGGCTGGCCATAATGATGATGGGGCTCCACCGGCAACAGCAGCTACTTTCTTTCCCACCAGCTCTTTAATGCTGCTTATTCCACTGTCTTCCCGAACGACGATAGCTAGGGCTGATGCTGGTGTAACCATCCCGACACACCGGATTGGTAGGTCTTTAGCCATTAAGGGGATTAAGCTGCTCGCATCAGCCAGACCAAATGTGTCAGTCTTATTACCCACAAGCAGAGCAGTGGTTCCGGAACCGCTTCCTTCCATTATCTGAAGGTCAATTCCTTCTGCCCTATAGATCTCTAACTCTTTCTCAAGAAAAAAGGGCGCATGGGGGCCGGTGAACTTCCAATTCATGCGAATGGTAACTTTGTCCAGTTCCTTGCTACACTCTCCCTCCATGCCAAAAGCCCACATCATTGATCCAATAAAAAGTAAGACCAGCATAATTAATATACAGGTGACCACTAATTCTGTAAATTTACTATTCATAATATCCTCCTTATTTAAATTTATAGATCGTTTGCGCAAACGTTTCAATCATAATTAATTTAACATCGGTACTTCACCTCTAAACCTCTAATTGACAAAGTTAAAACTAATAACGTTAGGATAGAATATTTAATTTTGCTAAACGTAGTTATTTAGTATAACAAAATAAATTAAAAAAGTCAATATTCCGAATTGCCTCATCAAAAAAGTACTCCAAATAGTATCGATGCCTCATATAAAAAAGTACTCCAAATTATTTTAATTATAACCTAATCTCCTCTATATTTAAAGAGAAGAAATTATCTCTTTTT
>Ga0114920_10000911_pt1 | contig 13277 bp, 7 predicted proteins | sample ChitaG_FD_88683 | JGI IMG/M metagenome (GOLD analysis project Ga0114920, IMG submission 88683) | Deep subsurface microbial communities from South Pacific Ocean to uncover new lineages of life (NeLLi) - Chile_00310 metaG | ecosystem: Environmental > Aquatic > Marine > Oceanic > Sediment ... | reverse complement strand
CAAAATCTTCAGCCTTCCCTTGAAAGAGCCGGATGCTTTCCCTATCAAAATCAGAGATGGCAGCTGAGGGCCCCCTGCCAACCTGGACATTCAGCGCAGTGATTGAAGCATCCCACTCAGAAGCTAATTCATGTGCCAGTTGCAGCCCAAGCTGTGCGTGTGAGCCACCACTGATAGGAACAAGTATCCGTCGAACATTATGCAGACCACGGTCTTTAAGGACCAGAACATTTCCTTTCGCAATTTTCAATACGCCTGCAACGTTGGTCCGTTGGGTTCGCAGCATTCGAACCTCACCTCGCCAGCCCATAACGATGAGGTCCGGCTGCTCCACATCGGCTATACTAAGAATGGCCGAGGGAACGCTGTGAGCAACTATGGCTGTGGCTCGAGCCCGAACCCCCTGTTCGGCAGCGTGATAGGACGCTGTGTCCAAAAGTGTCTTTTTTTCCCATCGCCGTTTTTCATACTCTATACGACCTGCCTCAAGAGGAGTTTGAGCCGGAACACTCACAACGTGAATCAGTTGCAGGTGAGCCTTGCGCCTTTTTGCTAAAGCAGTACTCAGCATCAGCAGTGAATACTGAGTATCAGGATTAGCCAGAGGAACGAGAATGACTGGAACCTCCTCGCGTCGTGAGGCAAGGTATTCTTTGGCTCTAACAACAAGAGGTTTAATAACTTTCTTCTGCCATAAGATATTCGAGGCCCCGACCAGTTGCGTTCCTTTGCGTAAGAAGAGTATGTACCAGACGAAACTTGCGGCAATAATTATGCTTCCAATGATCAATGAAACTCGACTTGTATTGATGATGACAAAAATGCATCCCAGCAGTCCCAATACTGGCACAAGTGGATATCCAGGGGTTCGAAAACTGGGCTTATACCAATCCAGCTTAGCATACCTCATGATTATGCACGCCAAAGTGACGAGGGAATAAAGCACAAGGCTCAGGAAACCAGCAACTTCGGCTAGAAGCTCAAGATGCCCCCCGAGAAGAACAAGTAATAGCATGGTCATGCTGCCGGTCAGTGCGATTGATCGATAAGGTGTCTTAAAACGCGAGTGAATCTGATTAAGCCAATCAGGCATAAGTTGGTCTCGTCCCATGGCAAAGGAGACTCTCGACGCTGCCATCACGCTGGCATTTGCTGAGGATACTGTAGCTAAAATCCCACCAATAAGCACTAAAATATACCCACCTCCGCCCATGAGCTCCCTGCCCAAATCCATAAGCACAGTTTCATTCGCCATATTCGGGTCATTGTACTGCCTTAACCCCAGCATGCAGAAAACCACAGCGCAGTAGACAACAGTCACGATCACAACTGAACCAACCAGAGCAAGAGGGAGATTGCGGTTTGGGTTACGAATTTCCTCAGAAATGGCAGAAATTTCAGCAAAGCCCATGAAAGTGATGAAGAGAATCGGCAAGGTTATCAGCACGCCTGAGAACCCAATCTCGGGGGGTATAAAAGGCCTTAATTTTTCTGGTTCTATGGAGAATACCGCACGCACGACAAATGCCACCAGTACAAAGAGAACCATGGCGACAATGATAGTTTGGGTGCCTCCTGTTTTTTTGGCTCCAATTAAGTTAAGCAGGCCGAGTAACGCCGTCACAGCGAGTGCAATCAGAACAGGCGAAACACCTAAAGCATCACTCACATAGTAACCGAATCCAATCATATAGAAGGCGGATGCAAATACAAGGCTCAGCCATAAGCTCCAACCCATGATGGTTCCTACAAGAGGTCCGAACGCACGCACCATAAACAAGTACCCTCCTCCGGCATAGGGCATTCCTGTGGATAACTCGGCCATACAGAGGGCAACCATGCATGAAATAAAGCCGCAGATAACAAAAGAAAGTAAAACAGCTGGTCCTGCTTTGCTGGCGACTATACCAGGCAAGACAAAAATACCTGCTCCGATCATTGTGCCGACTCCTACCGAGAGGGCTGCGCCAAAGCCCAAATCGCGAGCAAGCCTTATCTTTGAGTTAGGTTTAAGGGAATTGTCTTTCTTATTCTTGTTCATAATAAAAACTCGGGCGTTATCATCTACAGGTTTACTGCGCCACGGAGTTACAGACTACTTGACTCTAACTGGATAAGGAGGCCGTTTTAATTTTATTGGCGGATTCTTCTTGAGTTCCTCCATAATGACTTCAATAGCCTTTTCGAGCTGAGGATCCCGCCCGGCTATCACATCAGCAGGCCATTGCTCAACTTCGATATCTGGAGGAACCCCTACGTTCTCTACAACCCAGCCATTCTCTGTCCAGATGGCCAGATTCGGAGCACTTACATAACCGCCGTCCATCAGGATTGGAAAGCCAAGGGTTCCTACCAGTCCTCCCCACGTCCTCTTTCCGATCAGTTTACCAAGCTTGAATTTTCGGAACATCCAGGGAAGCAGATCACCCCCTGAACCAGCTGTCTCATCAATGAGCATAACCTTGGGGCCTTGGATGGATGCACCCGGCGTCTTAAGGTCGGCTCCGTACCGCATGTGCCAGTAGCAGGTTAACGGACGCCTTAAAATATCGATGTAATAGTCTGCAACTTGACCTCCACCGTTAAACCTTTCGTCGACAATAATGGCATCTTTGTGCACTTGGGGAAAGAAATAGCGTTTGAAATAAGTGTGCCCCAATGTCGTCGTATTCGGCACATAGACATAAGCCACTCGGCCATCCGTGGCCTTCTCAACTTTCTTGAGGTTCCCTTCCACCCAGTCACGATTCCTCAGAGCGTTCTCATCCCGGACCGGGACAACAGATACAGTGCGTGAGCCGGCTCTGCTTGGATTCGGACCAACAGTAATCTCAATAATTTTTCCTGATGTATTCTCAAACAGGCTGTAGATATTTTTGGGCGGACGAAGTTCTTTTCCCCGGACAGCCAGAAGATATTCTCCTTCCTTTACATCCACACCTGGCTCTGTTAAGGGAGAACGAAGCTCAGGATTCCAGTTGAGTCCTCCGTACACCTTTTTAAACCTATAGCGGCCATTTTCAATGGAATAATCAGCACCAAGCAAACCCCCGGGAACTCGTTTGGATTGCGCAAGAGTATCTCCACCTCCGACTCGATGGTGTCCGACAGCCAGCTCACTACACATCCACTGGATCACCCGGTTCAGGTCGCTTCGAGATGCCACATAAGGAAGGAACACGCTGTATTTCGCACGCATGGCTTTCCAGTCTGCACCGTGCATGTTCGAAGCATAAAAATAATCACGATTGACCCGCCATGCCTCATGGAAAATCTGCTTCCATTCAGCTATGGGATCGATCAAAACTTCAATGGCATCGGTTTTGATTTTTCCCTGACCAGGTTTGGCTTTTTTGGCTGCAGGAATAATCCCCATAGAGTCCCTAGAAATGTAGAGAATCTTTTTTTTGTCGGCCGAGAGTGCAAATTCATTAACTCCTGACATGATAACTTCATCTTTGCGCTTATTGAGGTCGTATTTATGCAGTTTGGTCTCCTTTGCGTAAGGCCCCCGGCTTCCCGCAGGAGCTTCAAGGTAGTAAATCTCTCCTTCTTTGCCGGCCTGCAAACTGAAATAGGCGCCAGCAGGCAGAGCCAGAGCGAGTATCCGCTGATTGAGGCCCTCAAAGTCTACAGAGAATGTCTTGTCTGGCTTTTCTTTTTTCTTTTCAGGTTTTTCCTTCTTTTCTATTCCCTTCTCCTCATCGCTTTCCTTGGCAAGAGGCGACGGGATATCCTTCCGCATCACAGCCAGATAAATCGAGCGCGTCATGCGCATGTCAGCATTTGACATGGCAAACCACTGTTTGACCGGCCCGGCATCGGTTGAGGCAAAAAAGTAAATGTATTTACCGCTCTCATCAAAAACCGGATCGCTGACATCGCTCAGGCCGTCTGTAACCAGGTAAGATTTGTCTTCTTTGATAGAGTACAAATACACTTTCTGGATGTAAGCTGCAGTGCTCAGAGTGTATGCAATCCACTTGGAATCAGGAGACCAGGTTGACTGGATTGTTTTTGCCCGTCTTGGCCCGAATAGGTATTCTGACCCGATCTTCTTCGATATTCCTGTCTCTAAATCAATCCAGTAAAGAGTCCAGGAGTTGTCTGCAAAAGAAATCTTCTTATTGTCCGGCGACCAGACAGGTGTGTCATAAAATCCGGTGCCTATCATCTTGAACTTTTTCACCTCTCCCTTGCCATCCTGTTTTCTCACGTGGAGCTCATACTCGCCACTCTCATCAGAAAAATAGGCGATGCATTTACCGTCTTGCGACCACACCGGGAATCGTTCATGGACACCAGTTGTTTTTGTCAGGTTGCGCGGGTCTCCTTTTTCAGCCGGAACCGTGATAATCTCGCCGCGAAACCCCAATACAGCCCTTGCTCCAGAGGGAGAAATCGAGGCACTCCGGATATAACGGAAACCCTTGACATAGCGGGGACGCACCTCAAGCAGGTCGGCTGCCACGCCAACAGTCAACTTCATACTACGGGCTCGTGAAGGATTGTAGATATGGAGGTGACCGGCCAGTTCGTAGATAATTTTGCCTCCTCCTGTGGAAGCACTGAGAACAGGGAAATCCGTATAGGAGGTGAGCTGCTTAATCTCTTTTGATTTTGGGTCGAATGAAAAAAGATTGAACTCTCCATTCCGATCCGATCGAAAATAAATTTTCTTCCCTATCCACATAGGGTCTGTGTCGTTGCAGCGGTCTTCGGGCTGAGGTATCTTCTCAACAGAATAATCGCTCAAAGTGATGAGCCAGATTGTTGAAACTGTACCTCCCCGGTAATTCTTCCACTGGCGAAAGCGTTCGGAGAGCGGTGTGTAAGCCATCCTCTTTCCATCGGGTGAGTATGTGGCTTTGTAAGCGTTGGGAATTTTTAGAGAGGTGGGATATCCGCCCCTGAGAGGTACAGTAAAAAGCTGGGTATAACGCCTGGTAAAAACAGAACGGGGAGATATAAACAGCACTGAAGAACTATCAGGCGTGAAGCCGCGAACAACATCGGGACCAGGATGCCAGGTGAGCCGCTTTGGAACACCGCCTTCAACAGGAACCACATAAACATCCGTGTTGCCGTCATACTGGGCACTGAAGGCTATAATGTTTCCGTCCGGCGAAAAAACAGGATTGGATTCTAAGCCTTGAGCAGTGGTCAAGCGCCGAACTCCTTTCCCATCGATGCCAGCCGCCCACAGGTCACCAGCATAGACAAAGGCTATGTGAGTTTTGCTGATGGCCGGTTGACTTAAAAGCTTCGTATCGTTGATATCGATTTTACCAGCCAGGAAAACAGGGATGGCGATAGTCAACATCAACACAAAAGGGATGATGCAGAAACGTCTTTTCATGAAAACCTCCTTCTTTATAAAAAAAGCGCATAGCGCTTAGAATAACAAAAATGGGGACAAGCCCCATTTTTTAATGGCTTTAATTGTTTTCATCAAAAACAAAAAAAGATTGTAGATGATACAAACTATTTTTTCAATATATAAATGACTGCAGGATTAGACCTTTAAAACTTCAATAATTGAGATATCTCAGTGTAACTCAATAATGAGCTGAGCTATATGGGAAAAAGTAAAAATAAGTCAAAATTATAAAAACCTTAAATGTCTGAACCAACTTTTTTTATATCTAAAATAAAAATATAGGAAATATGATTAATTCTTCGCTTTACAGAGGTTTTTTACAACATTATAGTAAATTCGAACAGCAGTCCGCAGGCTTGTCTCTCTTATTCGCTCGTCATTCCCATGAATTGTCCTGTACTCCTCCATAGTGACCGGGCCCGGAAAAAAACCATAACATGTCGCACCTTTTTTGCGGTAAAACCTTGAGTCTGTGCCGTAAATGACGAGATGCGGTACAGTGATAGATTCAGGAAAGACTGACCGCGTCTCCTGCTCAATAATCCAAAAAAGTTCTGTATCGTAAGGCGATACAATCGATTCAACTGGCCGTTCAATAAAGTCAATCTTCACCCGGGGGTCATTAATTATACTCTTCAGTTTGGAAACAAACTTTTCAGGGTCCTGGTCAGGAAGGAGCCTGCAATCCAGAACAGCCTCTGCTCTGCCTGGAATAACGTTTGATTTGGGTGGATTGCCTACGTAACCTTTAGTGACAGTAAGAGAAATCGTGTTTCGCTGAAGTGCGTTGTTATATGGTGTGTCATCCAATCTTCCAAGCCTCTTTCTCATCTCGGCAACTACAGGAGTGATGTGAATCGGAGTTTCATATGAAGCAACCCGGCTTAGCGCTTGGACCATAATAAAGTTTGCGTTTTCCCTTGGAGGCATGGAACCATGCCCGCTGGTACCAGTAGTGGAAAGCTTCAGCCAGAGAACTTTCTTTTCAGCACCTCCTACAGAAAAAATCAGTCTGTTTTCCTTTGTAAAGAATCCCTGGGTGCCAAAACCTCCCTCATCCAGAACGTATTCAGCATTGATCTCATCCCACCTATTGTTAACAATCCACTCTGAACCCAACGTGCCTGAAGTCTCTTCATCAGCAACAGCAAGAAAGACCACATCCCTGTCCAACTTTATGTCATTTTTCCTGAGCAGGAGCATTGTCATAAGCTGGGTAATTCCGTTATTCTTCATGTCCAAAGCACCACGCCCGTAAATATAACCTTCCTTTTTCACGGCAGCGAACGGATCAACTGTCCATCCAGAAAGATCAACCGGGACAGTATCCATGTGGTTCAGCATCATAAGCGGGCGTTTTTTTTCACTTCCCTTTAATCGGGCAAGCACATTAACTCTTCCTGTCTCTCTGTCAGTCCAGATCAATTCGACTGGAACGCCTTCTTTCTCGAATATCCTCTGGAAAAACTCAGCCGCAGCAGTGACATCCCCGGGCGGATTGCAGGTATTGATAACAAGATACTCCTTAAACATATGAACTGCCTTATCTTCAACTGCTTTCCAGTCAATTTGCTGGACAAGAGCCAATGTAGGAAGTAGGAATAAGGATAATAAAACAAATGCCAAAATCTTTTGAAAACAATGGATCATTTTTGAAGCCCCTTCATTGTTTTTTATGAATAATGAATTTTAATATACAGACTTTATCAAGGAATAACAACCTTTTCATTCCCATGTATTGTTAATGGATTATTGTTTTTTTTCCTCTTCTTTTTCTGGACTCTAAAGTCTGATTATTATAGAATCAGTTTTCGTGCCAGGATGGGAAGGCAAAAGATAAAAAGCCGCCGAGTTAAACCCATTGTTTTATCATTAATCCTTTTAAAGGAGAGCTTAAGATGAAAAGAAGAGAAGCTCTACTCACCTTAATCTGCATGGCCTTAACAGGTCCAAATCTGTTTTCGTATGAAGGAAGGAGTATACAAATGAAAAAAGAAATCAAAACAGAAAAAGCTCCAAAGGCAATCGGTCCTTATTCACAGGCTATAGTGGCTAATGGATTTATTTTTGCTTCAGGTCAAATCCCGATTGATCCTTCCACAGGAAAGCTAAGCACAGGAACTATTGAAGAGCAGACACGGCTTGTTTTGAATAACCTCAAGGCAGTTCTTGAAGCCGCGGGAAGTTCTTTCGATAAAGTCGTCAAATGCACAGTGTTTCTCCAGGACATGGATGATTTCAGCCGAATGAATGCAGTCTACGGCGAATTCTTCAAACCTCCATATCCTGCCCGCGCAGCCGTGCAGGTAGCCCGCTTGCCCAAAGATGTAAAAGTGGAAATTGAAGCGATTGCGATAAAATAACTGCAATCGCCTTGATCTTTAAGCAAATTCCTCTCTCAGGATGAGCTTAAAAGCCTGTGCCCTTGTTCATTTAGGTCCGTTAAGTCCGTTTTTACGGTCAATCCTGTCAGCATGACTCTTCAACTTGAACAAACTTAGAATATTTGACTCGCTGGGGCAAAACCAGCGTGTTTTCGAAATACTCACCCTGACCCTATATTTTGTCTTTCATCACGGAAAAAAAGATGCTTACATAATCCAGATTGCCCTAGAGGCCAAAATAATTTAGAATAATAATACTGTGCCTATTTACGAGTTTATCTGTAAAAAATGCAGAGAGCATTTTGAAAGCCTTATTTCAATGGGAGGAGAAAAAAATGTCTCCTGCGCTGGCTGCGGGAGCAAAGATATACAAAAACTATTCTCTTCTTTTGGAATTGGTGGAGGCGGCAGCCGCATTAGCTCTTCCTCCGACAGCTGCACGACTTGTTCGACTAAAATGTGCAGCACATGTAAATAGACTCTAAATTCGCTCGACTGGCTAAGTTGGCTGAGCTTCTGTTTACCTTTCCCTTTTTGTACCTCTCAATTCTCTTGACTTTGCTCCAGCCTTAAAGATAAATATATCTTAAATGAAGAATGAGGTGCGAATTGGAGTTGATACAGGGGGAACATTCACTGACATCATTATTTACATCAATGGAAAAATCGAAATAAATAAAATCCCTTCCACTCCTAAGAATCCTTCTCTTGCTATTCTTGAGGGAATCAATGAATTCCTGGAAGGAGAACCGCCTCCCTTGGTTATCCACGGGACAACCGTTGCCACAAATTCTCTCCTCGAAAGGAAAGGGGTACGAATTGCCCTTATCACGACCAGGGGCTTCGAGGATATTCTGTTTATCGGACGCCAGACGAGACGAAAGCTCTACAGCTTAAGGGGCGAGCGCAGAGATCCACTTCTCCCCCGCCATCTTTGTTTTGGACTTGATGAAAGAATGTCAGCTTCAGGAAAAGTCGAAAAAAAAATTTCCCTCTCCGGGCTCCAGGAAATTCTCAAAAAAATAAAAAATATGAAGGCCGAAGCAGTGGCTGTCTCGCTTATCAATTCTTACGCAAATCCCTCTCATGAAAAAGCTGTTTCCAGAGAGCTAAAAAAGAAAAAAATCCTGGCATCCATCTCAAGCGACATACTCCCCGAACATCGTGAATACGAAAGAACAGCCACAACTGCTGTCAATGCCTATCTCATGCCAGTTGTCAGCCAGTATTTATCGAATCTAGAGAAAAAAATGCAAGATGCAGAACTCCGAATCATGCAATCCAATGAAGGATACATCTCCCCAACCAAGGCGAGATCAGAACCAATAAGGACAGCTCTCTCAGGTCCAACAGGAGGGGTTGTCGGAGCATTCCACCTGGCAAAAACAGCTGGCTTTCAAAATATCATCACTTTTGATATGGGAGGGACCTCTTCTGATGTGTCCTTGATAGACGGAAAGATCAGAAGGACGAATGAAAGTGTGATTGGAGATTTTCCTATTCGAATCCCTGTCATCGATATTCACTCAGTCGGGGCTGGGGGAGGCTCCATTGCCTGTGTAGACAGAGGAGGCTCTCTCAGGGTTGGGCCTCAGAGTGCAGGAGCTGATCCAGGACCAGCTTGTTACGGATACGGCAACATCCCAACTGTAACAGATGCCAATCTTGTTTTAGGACGGCTAGTCCCTGAGTTCTTTCTTGGCGGTAAAATGAAAATTTATCCAAAGAGGAGCCGTGACGTTCTGGAAAAACTGGCTAAAAAAATCAACAAGTCTCTCATAGAAACAGCCACGGGCATCATCGAAATTGCCAACGCGAACATGGAGAAGGCCATCAGGGTGATTTCTATCGAAAAGGGCTTTGACCCAAGAAATTTTGCTCTATTCTCGTTTGGAGGAGCTGGCGGTATGCATGCGGCTGATATTGCCTCCCATCTTAAAATGCCCTTGGTTATCGTTCCTAAAAACGCAGGAGTGCTCTCTTCCCTCGGGCTTCTTCTGGCAGATTCCATCAAGGATTACTCTAAATCCATCTTGAAAACAGAGGAAAAAATAAGCAAGGAAGAGCTCGAAAAACATTTTGCTGAATTAAGAGAAAAAAGCTTTAAAAACATGCAAGAGGATGGCTTCGGAAAGGATAAAGTCCGCATCTATCCTTTCCTGGACCTCAGATATTTCGGCCAATCCTATGAAATAACCATCCCTTACAGGAACAACAAGGCTTCAGGTTTTTCTTTTGTTTCCGATTTTCACAAAGCTCATAGAAAACTCTATTCTTATCACCACGAACAAAAACCCGTGGAGATTGTCAATATTCGAGTCAAAGCTGTAGGTAAGAGCAAAAAAATTAAGCTTAAAAGACTCCCTCCAAAAAATAAAAAACCCGAAAGAGCTTTAATAAAAAAACAAGCTATACATTACAACGGGAAAACATACAAAGCTTCAGTGTTTAACAGATCTCTACTCTCAACCGGGAATAAAATGAATGGCCCTGCGCTTATCGTGGATACCGAATCAACGACGTTCCTCCCACCTTCCTGGACATCAGAAGTTGATGGCTTTCTGAATTTACTTATCCAGAAAGAAGGTAAGCTCAATGGTTAAATTCGATCCTATCGAACTCGAACTGTTCAAGAATATTTTTGAATCTATTTCTGATGAAATGGGTGCTGTCCTTGGACGCACCTCACTCTCCCCCAATATTAAAGAGAGAAAAGATTTCTCTTGTGCTCTTTTTAACCAAAAAGGAGAAACATTTGCCCAGGGTTCTCATATTCCTGTTCACCTAGGAGCCATGCCTCTCTCTGTCCAAGCATCCCTCAAAGCAATCCATTTTGAAGAGGGGGACCTGGTGATTCTCAATGATCCATACAGGGGAGGAACCCATCTTCCTGACATTACCTGTATTTCGCCTGTTTTTGTCGATAAAAAGCTCACCTTTTTTGTGGCGAACCGCGCCCATCACTCTGATGTGGGTGGAATGACTCCCGGTTCTATGCCACTTGCCACAGAAATCTTTCAAGAAGGGCTGATTATCCCGCCCCTAAAACTAATCCAGAAAGGTAAATTAAACACAGATATCTTCGACCTGATACTCGCCAATGTCAGGACGCCTGAAGAACGAAAAGGGGACCTCCTGGCTCAGATAGCTGCCAATGAGAAGGGAAAACAGAGGTTAGAAGAAATATTAAAGAAATATGGATTAAAAAAGATCCTTCGCTATACTCATCTTATCCAGCTCTATACAGAAAAGATTTTAAGAGAAAGCATAAAAGATATTCCTGATGGGACTTATGCCTTTACTGACTATATGGACGACGACGGGATCAAGGACGAACCTATAAAAATAGGCGTTGAGCTAAAGATAAGCAATGATGAAGTCCTGATCGATTTCAGCCCCTCATCCTCTCAAGTCGAAGGGAACATCAACGCCAACTCTGCAGTGACTTATTCAGCGGTCCTTTACGTTTTCCGCTGCCTTGTAGAGGAAGACATTCCTTTTAACACAGGGCTGATGAGGCCGTTAAAAATCAAAGCTCCTAAGGGTTCGATTCTCAATGCTCAACATCCGGCAGCCACTGCAGGAGGAAATGTAGAGACATCCCAGAGAATCGTGGATGTTCTCTTTGGTGCCCTCTCCCAGGCTATCCCTGAAAAAATACCAGCTGCAAGCTCCGGCACCATGAACAATATCGCTTTTGGCGGATACGATCCTCTAAGAAAGAGAAACTTTGCCTATTATGAAACAATTGGAGGAGGCATGGGTGGAAGCTCTGATTTTCCCGGCCTCAGTGGAGTCCACACCCATATGACTAATTCTCTCAACACTCCCCTGGAAGCTCTTGAAAATTACCTCCCTATAAAGATAAAGCGTTACTGCCTGCGGCAGGGTTCTGGCGGCAAAGGAGAGAATAATGGAGGCGATGGAATCATCCGCGAATATGAATTTCTCGTCCCTACTCAATTGACCATTATTTCTGAAAGACGAAAATTTGCTCCTTATGGCGCCAGGGGTGGGAAGAGCGGAAAAAAGGGAAAGAACATCCTTTTTTCTAAAGGGAAAAAAATACCCTTAAAATCCAAGGTCAACAGAAAAGTCCTGCCAGGAGATGTGCTGCGTGTAGAAACTCCAGGAGGCGGAGGCTATGGCCGGAAAAAATAAAAAATCCTCTTTCGGTCCTGGCTTCCTGGTGACAGCAGCTTTTATCGGTCCCGGCACAGTGACTTCTTGCTCTATGGCCGGGGCACAGTTTGGCTATTCGCTGATTTTTGCTCTGGTCTTTGCTACCCTAACAACTCTTTTTCTTCAGGGAATGACAGGAAGACTCAGCCTGGGCTCCGGTCGTGACCTCGCCCAATCTCTGAGAGAATTCCCGCAAAGCACTCTGACAAGAAGCATCTTTATCATCCTCACACTTTCCTCCATCACCTTTGGCTGCGCCGCTTATGAAGCCGGGAATATCATTGGGGGATCTCTTGGCCTTGAGATGGTCACTTCAATCCCTCAAATATACTGGATTGTTCTAATCTCTTTTATAGCTATTTTCATCCTGAGTAGAGGAAAATATAAATTAGTAGAGAAATTTCTAATCTTTCTGGTCTTCCTGATGAGTTTCTCTTTCCTGACCACTCTTGTAATCATAAAGCCAGATCTCGTCTCAATTTTTAAGGGTATGATTCCCTCTTTCCCCAAAAATTCACTCTATCTCATCCTTGCCCTTGTAGGAACAACTGTCGTCCCTTACAACCTCTTTCTTCACTCCTCAGCGGTCAAGGAAAAATGGCACTCCACGGCTAATCTCAAGGACGTTAAAAAAGACCTGCTTCTTTCCATCACATTGGGTGGAATCATTTCAGCCTCGATTGTTGTGACATCAGCCGTTGCTTTTTATGATAAAGGAATTTCCCTGGAAGCAGGGCAATTGGCTCATCAGCTCAAACCCTTGTTTGGTTCTTTCACCAATTTCCTTTTTGGCCTGGGCTTCTTTGCAGCAGGTTTGAGTTCAGCCCTGACAGCTCCCTATGCGGCTGCATTTGCCTCCTCCGGTGTTCTGGGATGGCGAGGAGGCCATGATTCAAAAGGATTCAGAGGAGTCTGGTTAGGCGTTATCCTGATAGGACTTATCGTATCCTGTATAACTTCCTTTTTTAATTTCAACCCTCTTAAGGTCATCATATTTGCCCAGGTTGCCAACGGGCTTGTGCTGCCTGTGGCTTCCATATTTCTGCTTATTGTACTCAACAACCGTCAGAAAATGGGAAAACTGGTCAACAACCTCAAACAGAACATATTGGGAAGTTTGATCATCCTGACCGTCTCCTGCCTGGGCCTGTGGAATATCATCAAACTCTTTTTTAAATGAAGGAACAAGGAACTAAACTGAAAACCTGTCAATAATTACATTTGAAGGAGGAAAAAATGAGTATTTTAGAAAACACAAATCAAAGAGTAAAAAAATTCAGCATAATTGATCTAAAACTTGCTCAGGGAACCGCAATATTTTTCTCGCTAGT
>Ga0114920_10000910_pt1 | contig 13282 bp, 10 predicted proteins | sample ChitaG_FD_88683 | JGI IMG/M metagenome (GOLD analysis project Ga0114920, IMG submission 88683) | Deep subsurface microbial communities from South Pacific Ocean to uncover new lineages of life (NeLLi) - Chile_00310 metaG | ecosystem: Environmental > Aquatic > Marine > Oceanic > Sediment ... | reverse complement strand
ATCAGGTGCCCCTGTCCACATTTCTCACTTCAAGGTTATGGGAAAATCCAATTGGGGACTTGTGAAGGAAGCTTGCTCTGTCATAGAAGAAGCGCGTGCAAACGGAATTAGAGTCACTGCTGATCAGTATCCCTACCGATTCGCGAACGGATATCCCTACCAAAGCCTTATTCCAAGCTCAGTCTGGCGGGGAGAAGAAGATCCAAAAGGTCTGGCTTCAGAAGACATAGAAGTAATTTTTGATCATCTCAGAGATTCTCAATTGATTGAACTTTACAAAAAAGTTTCCCCTTACATTCCCATATCTGAGCACCATCAACAGTTTCTTGATGCACTGTCCCGCAAGCAGCTTGTAAGACTCGTCGGTCGAACTTTAATCAGCACAGGGAACTTCCGAGGAACTGGAAGCACAAGGGAAAGGATGTTGTTTCTGAAGCGCATGAATAACGCAGAGGAGGCAGACGAGATTCGGAAGAAAATCAGAGACCATATAGATAATCGCGTCGGCCCGGATAAATTTATTGTGGGCATATGTGTTGAGAGAAACCTGGAAGGAAAATCCTTAACACAGGTTGCAGCTATAAAAGGCAAATCCATTGAAGATACAGCCATAGAACTAGAACTTATGGGAGCCAGGTGCATACCTCTTCAAATGCATGAGGATGATATAGAATATATAATGAAAAAAGATTATGTTGGCACAGGAAGTGATGGGACAGCACCTTTCTATGGAATCGGGCTAACTCATATCCGTTCTTACTCTACATTTCTGCATAAAATAAAAAAATATGCTCAAACGAGGAAAACTGTTTCCCTTGCTCACGTTATCCGTTCACAGACATCGCTTCCAGCACAAGTTATGAACTGGGAAGATAGAGGATGGATAAAGAAGGGATACAAAGCTGACATAGCTGTGCTTGACATCAAGAACATTAAACTCAAGACCTCTATTTCTAATCCTCATGCCTACAGTGAAGGTGTGAAATACTTATTGATCAATGGCGAACTCGTTCTGGACGAGGGAAAGTACACTGGAAAGCTTCCAGGCAAAGTAATCAAACTCAAAGAAAAATAATAGCAGAACTTTTCGATCGAAGGTTATACCTATTATCAGCGGGCATTCAGCTGGGGCCGCGTCTCAACTTTTGATATTTGTCTATCTTTTTCATTTCAAACAGGAGTTACGAATTGAAACTGATGCTGAACTGAGAAGATCTTAAATAGAATTACAGAAAGGAATGAATAAATGTCAAAAGCTGAGATGCGGCCCCAATCACTTAACAAGGGAATCGTTCCTGGTCACCAAGGGCTGTTTGAACATGTAATAGAGCAGAATAAAAATTCCGCCTATTCCTAAAAAGATAAAGGGTGAATTTATCCCAAACATATCTGAGATAAATCCAGAGATAAGCACAACGATCGAGCCTGTAAGCATCTGAACGTTGGCGACAAGGCTGAAAGCTTGAGTCTGATTTTTCTCCGGAACCGCATTTCCAACAAAGGACTGAAAAGCGGGATAAACAAGGAAAAGAAAGACTCCAAAAAAGAAAAGGCTCCCCACTGCAATTTCCACCTTAAGGGATGTACCTAATAGAAAAAGAAATAAGCTTGCACCGGCAAGTGCGACAAGAGATACTCTAAGCCGATTAAACCTTTGGACTAAAAATCCAAACATGTATGTCATTACTGTCCCTATTCCAATCCAGAGGGCAAGAAAAAGACCTGTTTGTCCTAAAGGGATGTGGAACTTATGGTTAAGCAGAGAAGGGACATAATAGACAGTCGCTCCCCAACATGCTCCTCCGAACACAAAGCCTGGAATATAGATTCGAATAATCCTCAGTGTTTCCATCCATGAGGCAAAGTCAAGCATCCTCCTCTCCTTGCTCTTTGTTGAAATATTTCTTACTGATAAGAAGCTTATGAGCCCTAGAAAAAAGCAAACTCCAGCCCATACAAAAAGCGGGACCTTCCAGCCAAAGTTTTGAGCCAGAAATCCAGAAGAAACAAAGGCGACAAACACGCCAAGATTTCCAGAACCGCTCTGGGTTCCCATTGCAAAGTCAATTGCCTGGCTGGGATGAGTTTTCGAAACCCAGGCTACTCCAACGGAGTGGTAAAAGCTGTTGAACACTCTCATGGTGAGATAAATAAAAAGAAGAGATGCAAAACCCGATGAAAATGTTATCAATGCCAGAGATAGAGAAATCCCCATAAAACTGAAGAAAAGCATAGTCCTGTATTCAAATCTATCAGAGATATTGGCAATGATAATCTGAAAAAGGAAAGTAACAAGGAATCCCAGAGTGGATAAAATGCCGATATGAGAATATTTCTTAATGATAAATTGCTGGCTGTAGAAAAGAGGAAAGATCATCGGGACAGTAACAGCTGCGGCATCATTGAGGAGGTGGAAAAGAGAAGCAGAGAAAAGAATCCTTTTTTTCATGTGTTTGGGGCTCTACTGCTCTTCAAGAACAAGAACTGTGTAGCCTTCCCTGAGGAGCTTTTGAGCTGTCTTCTGGGCAGACTCCAGGCTTCGGGCTTTTATTCTTACTCTATAGTAAGTTTGATGAGGGGTTTCAAACTTTGAAATGTATACATTCCTGTATCTTTTCTGAAGTTTTTGCTTGAGCGTTTCCGCATTATCTTTATAGATAAAAGCTCCAACTTGGACAGAAAATTTCTGTTTCGATTTTTTGGGAGAGTATCTCTCCAGGACCTCAACTTTAACCGGAACAACTCCAGGACCGACCATATCTATGACTTTCGCGGCTGCATAAGATAGATCGATGATTCTTCCCTTTATGAAAGGTCCACGGTCATTGATCCTGACTATAACTGATTTTCCGCTTTCCAAGTTTGTAACCATTACATGTGTCCCAAAGGGAAGAGTTTTATGGGCAGCTGTCATATCAAACATATTATATATTTCTTTACTTGAGGTGGTTTTGCCATGAAAGTCTTCACCATACCAGGAGGCAAGTCCTCTCTGAACATTCCCGGTAGGGAAATACCTCATCCGGGCACAGGAAGTCAGGATAATGATAAGAACAAAGAAATATAAAAGCTTTAAAAGGGGTCGCATCTCAACTTTTGACATTTATCTGTTTTCAGGTTCCATTTTAAATCTCTCCACAATCAGTTTCAATCTGAATCTCCTTTCTCAAACTGAAGAGAATATCAAAATGTCAAAAGTTGAGATGCGACCCCAGTCATTTTAAAGGAAAACACTCAGCTTTTCTTTCAGAAAAGAAAAGGCCTCTTTTGGACTGGAGCAATAGGAAAATAGTTTCAAATCCTCTGGAAGAACGGTTTTGTATTTCAAAAGGGTTTCAAAATTGATAACCTCTCGCCAGTATTCTTCCCCATAGAGAAGAATGACAAGATGATCCCTCATAATTTTGTCTGTTTGAACAAGGGTCAAAATTTCAAAAATTTCATCCAAAGTGCCGAAACCTCCGGGGAAAGCAACCAAAGCCTTTGCTTTATAAACTAACCAGAATTTTCGCATGAAAAAATAATGGAAAATAAAGGAAAGCTCTGGGGATATATAAGGGTTTGGATCTTGTTCATCGGGAAGAGAAATATTCATCCCTATAGATTTTCCTCCTGCACGGGAAGCACCCCTGTTTGCGGCTTCCATAATACCCCCTCCTCCGCCCGTGCAGATAACAAAATTCTTTCCTCTTGGCTTGAGTTTAATGGCCCATTTAGCCAGGTTGTAGGCAAGCTCTTCTGCATCCCAGTAATATTTTGTTAGAGAAGAACGTTCATCATCAGGGTCAGCCTTGGATGAACCGAGAAAAAACACTGTATTATTGACTTTGAGCTTATTCAGTCTTGCCCTTGGCTCCAAATATTCACTTAAAATCCTCAAAGTGCGGGCCTCTGTTGAGTCTAAAAACTCCAGGTTTCTGTATGCTTTTTCAGGAGATTGAGTTTTTTTCATGATAACCTCTCAAAAGTCAGAAAGAAATTCTATATGAATCGAAGGATGAATACAATAGAACCATGGTATTTTGACTTCGTGTATACCCTATGTTATCTATAAGATTCAAAACCTCCAAGGGAAGATAATGACAGAAGGATATGAAATCCTATCGGCTAAAGAATATTTGGGGAGACTGATAATCATAGGCGAAGACAGATCAGGCGATAACCAGGTAGTTATCTATGTCATAACAGGCAGATCTCCTTCCAGCCAAGCAAGGAGATTAGAGATGAAGCTCGGCGGAATTTGGGTTAATCCCATAGAAGAGGAAGTATTAAAAGAGGGGAACATTGACTTGCTAGTCTACCCACCTATTTTACTTTCTCGAGGAATCGCCGTGAGTAATGGCAAACAGACAGTGGATATCAAGGCCTGCTTCGAACAAAGCCAAAATCCGAAAGAGATTCTTAACTCGAGCCTTTGCCACTGGGCTTATGAACCGGATGCGCCCACCTTCACGCCCAGAATAAGCGGGTGTATCCTTCCAGGAAAAAAAGCAGCCTTGAGCCTAATAAAAAGAGCTCCGGATGGGTCCTCGATAAAAAGCTATTATGATATCCCTCTGATACCAGGAAAGGGGAAGATGATCGCCACCTACGAAGGAGCGAACATAGACCCTCTCCCATCCTTCTCAGGAGAGCCGATTGATGTTGAGATTAAAGAGAAAAGCCCTGAAGAGACGGCTAAAGCAATCTACAACGCTCTGGAGCCTCTTGAGAGCAAAAAAGATTTTAGGGTAGCAGTAGCCTGTATCTTCTCTAAAAATCCAGGCTCAGATCAATATGATATTTCTATTATAAACAGGCACGAAAAAATTTAAAGAAAAGCAGAAAAAATCTCTCCCATTCACTGATAATTACCCGCTTGACTTTAAGAGTGAAAGGGCTATAATAAAAGGCTTTTATGATAAGAAGAAAAGTACTAAATTCTAAGGATTCATTAATATTTTTCATATTATTTAAATAATAATTTTATAGGAGATCAAAAATGAAAGAAGTAACAGTGGAAGAGTTGTTAGCCAAAGCTGAACAACCCTCCAAGGATGCAATGCGCCTTCATCCCTTTTATAGAGGTAAAATTGAGATCATCCCCAAATGCCGGATCAGAGATTTTAATGATTTTGCCATCTGGTACACTCCTGGCGTAGCTGCGCCATGTAAAGAAATCTACGCAGATAAAGAGAAGGCCTATGACATGACCAATAAATGGAATTTTGTGGCTATTATCTCTGATGGATCAAGAGTTTTGGGCCTGGGCGATATCGGTCCTGAAGCTGGCTTACCTGTTATGGAAGGAAAAGCGCTCCTTTACAAATATTTAGGAGGAGTAGATGCTTTTCCTATTTGTCTTGATACAAAGGATCCAGAAGAAATTATTCAAGCTGTCAAATGGCTCCAGCCCACTTTCGGAGGAATTAATCTCGAAGATATCTCACATCCCAAATGCTTTCATATTTTAGATACATTAAGAAGGGAAATGGAGATTCCTGTATGGCATGATGACCAGCAAGGAACGGCTTGTGTTACAGTTGCAGGATTATTAAATGCTGTAAAAATTGTCGGCAAGAAAATGGGAGATATAAGAATTTCTCTAATAGGCGCTGGTGCTGCAAATATAGCTATTGCAAGGCTCATCGTTACTGCCGGTGTTAGGCCTGGAAATATTGTCGCCGTCGATTCTAAGGGAATTCTGCACAAAGACAGAGGCGATAGAGATACATTAAAGACAAAGTACAAGCAAAAATGGCATCTCTGTGAGACAACTAACCAAAAAGCAATTAAAGGAGACATCCCAGAAGCTATGGAAGGTGCAGACGTTGTCATTTCTGCATCCAAACCTGGCCCAGGCGTTATCAAGAAGGAATGGGTAGAAACGATGGCTGAAGATGCTATTGTTTTTGCTGAAGCTAATCCTATTCCTGAAATATGGCCGTGGGAAGCAGCGGAAGCCGGAGCAAGAATCATCGCTACAGGACGTTCTGATTTCCCCAACCAGGTTAATAACTCCCTTGGGTTCCCGGGAATATTCAGAGGGGCTTTAGACATAAGGGCCACCAAAATCACAGATGAGATGTGTATCGAAGCTGCAAAAGAACTCGCAAAAGTAGCTGAAGACCACGGATTGAGTGAAGACTATATCATTCCCAACATGGACCAGTGGGAAGTTTTCCCAAGAGAAGCAGTTGCTGTTGGCTCTAAAGGAATCGAACAAGGAGTTGCCAGGGTAAAGGCCTCTGCAGAAGAGAGGTTTAAACAGGCAGAAGAAATTATCAAAAAAACACGAGCAGAAGTTCAAACTTTGATGAAAGAAAAGTTCATCTTAGATCCTGACGAATAACTAACCTGAATTATCCAGGTTCACCTGAATTATTCATTAAAAAATACCTCAAAGTTCATTCACGATTAAAACAAGAATCAAAAAAAAAAGAGAGAATTCCTCCATTTCAATAAATTTTTATAAATAACTTGACAAATATATACTCAAGTTTTATATTAATACTAGACTAAAATAGGAGAAATATAAATGGCTAAAACAATAGGTATTGACCTCGGAACAACAAACTCTGTTGTAGCCGTAACAGAAGGCGGTAAACCAATCATCATCCCCAATGAAGAGGGAGGACGGACAACTCCTTCTGTTGTTGCTTTTAACGAAAAAGGAGAAAGACTGGTTGGTCAAGTAGCCAAAAGACAGCGAGTCACGAACCCTGAAAACACTATCTATTCTATCAAAAGATTCATGGGGCGCCGCTACAAGGAAGTTCCAGAAGAAATCAAGCAGGTTCCCTTCAAAATCACTCAAGCATCGAACGGCGATGTAAGAATTGAGGCTCTCGGTAAAAAATATGCTCCTCCTGAACTCTCAGCTATCATCCTTCAAAAATTGAAAAAAGCTGCTGAAGACCATCTCGGAGAAAAAGTAGAGAACGCCGTTATCACTGTGCCTGCTTATTTCAATGACAGCCAGCGAAAGGCGACCAAAGATGCAGGCATGATTGCTGGATTGAAAGTTGAGCGTATTATAAATGAACCCACCGCTGCAGCTCTGGCTTATGGACTGGATAAAAAGAAGGACGAAACCATTGCTGTCTATGATTTTGGAGGTGGAACATTTGATATTTCTATCTTGGAGGTCGGTGAGGGCGTTGTCGAAGTCAAATCGACAAGCGGAGATACCCATTTAGGCGGTGATGACATCGATCAACGGGTCCAAAACTGGCTTGTTACTGAATTCAAAAAAGAGTCAGGAATAGACCTCTCTAAGGACAAGATGGCTCTCCAGAGGTTAAAAGAATCTGCTGAAAAGGCAAAAATGGAACTTTCCACTACGATGGAGACAGAGGTAAATCTTCCATTTATCACTGCGGACGCTTCTGGTCCAAAACATCTCCTGATGAAACTCACCAGGGCAAAGTTGGAGCAGCTTATGGATGACATTATCCAAAGAACTATAGAACCGTGTAAACAAGCTATAGCAGATGCCAATTTAAAGCCGGATGATATAAATGAAGTAATCTTGGTAGGTGGCTCGACGCGAATTCCAAAAGTTCAGCAATTAGTTAAAGAGCTTTTCGGAAGAGAACCTCACAAGGGAGTGAACCCTGATGAGGTTGTAGCGGCTGGAGCTGCTATCCAGGGCTCAGTTTTATCAGGGGATGTAAAAGATGTTCTCCTTTTGGATGTAACTCCCCTGACTCTTGGTATCGAAACACTTGGAGCCGTATTCACCAAGATGATTCCCCGAAACACAACAATTCCAACCAAAAAAACAGAAACATTCTCCACAGCCGCAGATAACCAGCCGAGCGTAGAGATCCATGTCCTTCAAGGAGAAAGAGAAATGGCCGCTCACAACAGAACACTCGGAAGGTTTCATCTAGATGGTATTCCTCCGGCACCACGAGGTATCCCTAAGATTGAAGTGACTTTTGACATCGATGCCAACGGAATCCTTCATGTATCTGCTAAGGATACGGGGACTGGAAAACAACAGGCTATCACAATTACTGGACATAGTGGACTTGACGATAAAGAAATTGATAATATGGTCAAAGATGCTGAGTCGCATGGTGAGGAGGACAAGAAACGAAGAGAAGTCATAGATGCCAAGAATCAGGCTGACCAGCTGGTTTATAGTCTAGAAAAACTGTTAAGAGAGAACAAAGATAAGATTCCCGAAGATGAGGCAAATAAACTGCAAACCGAGATCGAAAACACCAAGAAAGCGATTGAAGGTGAGGACCCTGAACAGATAAAACAGGCGGTGGAAACGCTTTCCCAGGCTTCCCATAAATTGACGGAGATGATGTATCAGCAGGCAGCTCAGCAGCAAGCACAGCAAGGCCCGGCTGACGCTCAAGCCGGACCACAAGAGCAAGAAAAAGCCTCGTCTGAAGAAGCTTCATCTGAAGAAGAAGTGATAGATGCAGAAGTAGTGGATGAGGATAAAAAGTAAAACTCATCCACTTCTATTCGGAAATTCTGATTCCTGATTGTTGCTCTAAACCTTAGGGTCAGGAATGAATAAAGATTACTACAAAATTCTGGGAGTTGACAGAAAAGCAAGTCTATCTGAAATAAAGAAAGCCTACCGTAAACTCGCTCGGAAATTTCATCCTGACCTGAATCCAGGAGATAAAGCATCCGAATCAAAATTCAAAGAAATCCAAGAAGCTTATTCAATTTTAAGCGACTCCAAAAAAAGAAGCCAGTACGACCAGTTCGGCTTTGCCGGAGATGTACCTCAAGGAGGAGCCTACCAGCAGACCTCTTCATCAGGTTTTGAAGGTTTTAATTTTTCCAATTTTGGAACTTCTACGTTCAGAGACTTTTTCGATAATCTCTTCGGGACCTCTGCCGGTCAGTCTTACCAAAGACAAGAGAGAGGAGAAGACCTCCATTATACGATGAAAGTTGGTTTTATGGACGCAATCCAGGGATTGAAAACGCGAATAAAATTGACTCGAATGGTCGCCTGCTCTAATTGCAAGGGAAATGGATATATTCAAAAAGGTGGCACACAGGCATGTCGTCAATGTGGGGGCAGCGGCCATACATACATTCAGAGAGGTTCCATGAGGTTTTCGACAACCTGTCCAGCATGTAGAGGCACTGGAAAAACTCCAGGCCAGAACTGTCCTGCATGCTACGGACAGGGTCTGATTCAAAAGACCGAATTAATCAGCATCAGGATTCCCGGTGGAGTCAATTCAGATTCAAAGGTTCGAATCCCTGGAAAGGGAAATGCAGGAAGAATTGGGGGACCTCCTGGCGATTTATTCATAACCGTTGGAGTTGACTCCCATTCGCTTTTCAAACGTAAGGGTTCAAATGTATATTTAAAAGTACCCATTACTGTTCCCGAAGCCACTCTGGGTGCAAAAATAGAGATCCCCACGCTCTACGGTAAAACAACCATCAGGATCCCCCCGGGCACCAAATCCGGCCAACAATTCAGACTTAGAGATAAAGGAGCTCCCATACCTGGAACAAAGAAAAGAGGAGATCAATTCGCAGAAGTCACTATTGTCCCGCCTCCTTTTAATGATGAAAGAATAAGAGAAATGATGAGAGAGCTAGAAAAAGTCTCTCAACAGAACCCAAGGGAAAATATGGGGATTGACTAAAATGGATACGAAAAAAGAACCAAAAAATTATTACCATATTAGCAGTGTAGCAAAAATGTACAACTTACATCCTCAAACCCTCAGGCTTTATGAAAGAGAGGGATTATTAAGCCCTTCCAGGAGCGAAGGGAATACCAGACTCTATACAGAAGGAGATCTGCAACAACTGGAGCTTATCTTGAATTTGATCAGGGAGTTAGGGGTCAACTTAGCGGGTGTAGAAGTGATCTTGAATATGAGAAAAAAGATAGAACAGATGGAAGAAGAAGTAAACAGGTTTCTAGAGGAGATAACAAAGGAATTCTTCCAGGGTAGAGAAGACGAGATAGAAAAAAGGAGAAGAGACTTGGTTCGCATTATGCCAGCTAAAATCATCAAAATTGAAAAAGAAAAAGAATAAGATATGAACGTTTTCGATCAAAAGAATTTAAAAAACTATCTGAATCAAATCTCCAAGTTCCCGACTATTCCTCAAAAGGAAGAAAAAAGACTAGGCACGCTCATTCAAAAGGGCAACAAGGATGCTCGAAAAAAACTAATTGAATCCAATCTCAGATTTGTTGTCTCTTTCGTAAAAAAATACCAAGGAATGGGGATAGGCCTGCTCGATTTGATCCACGAAGGCAATCTTGGCCTTATCGAGGCGGCAAAAAGATTTGACCCCGATCGAAACGTAAAATTCATATCCTATGCTGTCTGGTGGATAAGACAGGCCATAATCCATGCCCTCACACAGTATTCCCGTATATATCACCTTCCACAGAAGCTCTCCGATCGAATTTCAGATATGAAGAGAAAGACCTTTCAGCTCAAAGGAGACCTGGGAAGAGAGCCCACAAGGGAGGAAATTGCCAAGAGAATGGGAATAACCACTGATGAAGTTGAAGATTTAGAACTATTTGATGAAAAGAATGTCTCACTCAGTGATAAGCTTTATGATGATAGCATGGAAGTGGAAGATAAGCTAAAAGACAGCCTTGCTCCCTCTGTTGAATACCAGATCATTAAAAATTCTATACAACAGCAAATTAGGGAGCTTTTAGAAGAGCTGGATGTGAAAGAAGCACGTGTGTTAAAATTAAGGTTCGGATTAGATGATGACAGACCACAAACTCTGCAGGAAATCGGAGACATGATGAATTTAACCAGGGAAAGAATAAGACAGATTGAGCAAAAGGCTATGAAAAAATTGGGCCGGTCTCATCAACTTAGGCAGCTCAGAGGATATTTAAACTAATGGCTGAGAAGATTTGTCCTGAATGCCAGGGAACAGGATGGGTTCTGGAGGAGCCCAGCTCTGGGACTATAGCTAAACGCTGCAAATGTTACCAGGAAAAACAAGTCCAAAATCTCTTGGACCAGGCGAACATCCCGAGGAGATATCGTTCCTGCGCCTTTTCCAGCTTTGAGATTCATGACGAATCCCACCGGCATGCTATAAAAATAGCAAAAAAATTTGTGGAAAATTTCCCTGAGCAGGACATTGGCCTTCTTTTTCAGGGCCCGTGTGGAGTAGGGAAGACGCATCTAGCTGTAGCTATTATCAATGAATTAATCCAGAAGAAAAATGTCCCGTGCTATTTCTGTGACTTCAGAGAATTGATTAGAAATATCCAGAGTACTTACACTCCAGATTCCCATTTGACCGAGTCAAATATCCTAGAACCTGTCTTTCAGAAGGATGTCCTTGTCCTCGATGAATTAGGAGCCAAAAGAACAACGGCATGGGTTGAAGAAACAGTTTTTTACATCATCAACAATAGATACAACAACAAAAAATTAACTGTTTTTACTTCAAATTACATAGACAGTGGTGAGGAGGATGAAGACGCCAGGGATTCTTTCTACAAAAAACAGGATGATACCCTTGTTGACAGAATAGGAATTCGTTTAAGGTCAAGAATTTATGAGATGTGCAAAATTGTAACCGTATGGGGGAAAGACTACCGGAAAGAATTCAAACAGGCCGGCTACCGCTTCTAATCACATTGGAATCAGGCTTGAATAACTTGAATAATTTGAATCTTTACCCAAGATAATCATAAAAACATACCCTCCACTTATACCCATAATACATTGATATTCTTCCTAAATTCTGCTAAATTATGGACAATCTGCTCCTCGGTAGCTCAATTGGTAGAGCGGGTGGCTGTTAACCACCATGTTGTAGGTTCGAGTCCTACCCGAGGAGCCAATTCGTTATCTGCTTTATCAAGATTATCAATTTTAGATTTTATTTCCTTTTGACTGGTTCTAAACTCTTGGTATTTTTTGTCATACATGTTCTGAGTAATTCTCTTCCTCAATGAACATCCGGATTAATGCTTTAAAATTACAGAGCGTATCTAAGAGGGGATTATTTCACCTTGTATCGCTAAAGGATGGGCTAAGTGACATATTTTATCCAAACGGTGGATATACTACCTATTCAGGATAATAGATTTTAATTAAAATTATGCGAATTTAAGTCATTTACATTAAAATTTCATTTTTTTATAATGGGTTTTCAAATAGCATGAGGGACTTGTGAGGAAATCCAAATTAATCATAGTGCTCAATGCTCTTTTAAAAGGGACCAAAGACGCATTAACAACTACCGCACTTGGGAAGGGTGTCGGAACATTCGTAACTGAAATCGCTTCCAACTATGATAAGCTGACAAAATCTCAAAAGGGAACTTTAGCTGAGGCAAAGCCGGAAGAAATCAAGAATGCTTTAAAGGGAACGGAAAATTATTCAATTTTAGTCGGGAAAGTCAAAAATATTGAAACTCACCTCCTTAATCTTTTGAAAGACAAATTAGAGCATATTGATACAAAAACGGATCTGTTACCCGGGATGGATAAAAAACTGGACAAGCTAATCGATAATCAAAATAAACCAAAAGGAGAAAAAACATCTAGAATAAAACCAAAAGAGATTGATGATAAAAGAGATCTGGTATTTTTAAGCTACGCAAATGAAGATCTAGAAAGGGTAGGGAAAGTTTATGAAGGCCTCTTAAAAAGAAGATTAAATGTCTGGTTTGATAAGGCATCAATGAAAGGCGGTAAATGGAAACCGAAAATAAAACGTGCTATTAGTCATAGCAGATATTTTATACTATGCATCAGTGATGTGGCAATTCAGAAGATGAAAGAGTTTAAAGGATTTCAAAATGAAGAGTTTGAATTTGCTTATGAATTTGCTATGAATCAGCCTGAAAGTGTATTTACCATATATCCGGTAAGGCTTGAGGATTGTGACCGAGGTGATCTGAGAATTTCAAGCTATCATGAATATGATCTATTTAATGATTTTGAGGTCGAACTGGACAAACTTGCTGTTGATCTGGGAGGCATATCTTTAGAGGAAGTTATTGAGAGAATTGAAAAATCCGAAGATGAAAAACTAGTTGAAAGTTTAATGAATAAAGGTGAAGCACTTAATTTCTCAGCACAATATAAAAGGTCATTATCTATGTATCAGTTAGTGATAGATATACAACCTGATAATTCTTCCGCTATAAACAAACTGGGATCAGCATGGAAGTCTTTGGGTGAATACAAAAAAGCTATAGATTATTTTGAGAAAGCACTCAAGATTGATCTTAAACTCTATGATGAGAATCATCCCAAAGTGGCCACTTATTACAACAACCGAGGAGCCGCATGGAAGTCTTT
>Ga0114920_10000909_pt1 | contig 13291 bp, 10 predicted proteins | sample ChitaG_FD_88683 | JGI IMG/M metagenome (GOLD analysis project Ga0114920, IMG submission 88683) | Deep subsurface microbial communities from South Pacific Ocean to uncover new lineages of life (NeLLi) - Chile_00310 metaG | ecosystem: Environmental > Aquatic > Marine > Oceanic > Sediment ... | reverse complement strand
GGCTATAATCAACAAGTTTTACATCATCATTCCTGATACCCTGATCACCCGATATCCTGATATGCTGAGCTGCATATTCCTGTAATTCACGATATGTCTTCTTGTCATAGTTATTTGCCTTATAAAATAGAATGATCGATGGAGCAATCTTCTTTATCAAACTGTAGAACTTTTTTCCGAGCTCATTAATTTCTTTAAGATTATGAGACGCAAATCTTCTCACCATCAATTCCAGATTTCGTGCATTTATGGTAGCCCCAAGTTGTGTCTGGGTTGCCATAGACAGAATATACCGGGCATCTTCTTTTGCAAGATTCTCCAAGAGTCTTTTACCCCTTTTATCCTTTGCGAGATCAGGGAACTTTTTCAGATTACACTCCCTTATCTTTTCAAATAGAGTCTTATAAAAATCATTCTGGACCTTAATCATGTCGGTATATTCATTAATTAAATCTGTCCCCTTTAATTCTTCAGGAATCACAAAATCACCTTTAAGTGTAACATACCGCTGCGATTTTTCTGTATATGAACATAATCGAAATTTCTCAAGTTCCTCAACTGCCCGGCGTGAAATTCCAATAATATCAAAATTGAAGACTGCATGTTCAGCAACTGAATGATGCCCCATTTCAAAGATAATTGCGCGGTTTGATCTCCTTGCCTTTTCTACCTCTTTTCTTGCCTCTTTTCTTAAACCATCAACTGATTTTGGGCTTCTGCTAATACGTGCATATGCAGCAGAGATGGATTCTGGTGTTAAAATTACCTTTCCGTTTTTGTATTCTTGTAATGCCTCAATATCTACATTAAATCCAGCTAAAATGACCCTCATAGAATCATAGATTGCACAGATTTGAAAATAGATAACACAGATTATTATATCGTATTCGTAATCCGTGTGTCGTATTCGTTAATTTGAATTTTGGCATTTGGCATTGATCTACGCCCATCATAGATGGGCGGGATTCATTTGGCATTTTTATTTTATCATTTGACATTAATCTTTATCCTTTTTCAAAACGTCTCTTTATATCCCTGGCTATCAATTTTAATGACGATAGCATATCTTTTGCTGTCTTGTAATAAAAATCTAAATCCAATCCTACTGGATCAGTTATTTCATTATACTTAACCCTTCTTTTATATTCTTTCAGGAGAAATGTCTTTACTGCTGCCCTGGGCAAAATATCCAAGACCGCAATATAATGTTTGTACTCCATAACCAGGACTAAATCTGCCCATTCAAGCAATTCCTTTGTAATGGTTTGCGACACGTGATGCATAATTGAACCACCATATTCCTCAACAACTGTGTGGGCATGCTGAGATGGGGGTAAGCCGACCATTGGCAATGTCCCGGCGGATTTTATTTCACAATATTCCCTATTAACAAGTGTTTTCAAGATACCTTCAGCCATAGGACTGCGGCACGTATTTCCGCTGCAAACAAATAATACATTAAATTTCAGAGAATTGTCTATCATAATATTTCGACCATAAACCTTCTCAATCTCCAGAATAGGAATCGCTCCTTTTCTTTTAATCGCTGGCGGTGTTGCAGTTAAATCAAGAACAGTAGAGGGTCTGGATAAAAGGTCTCCACCATTAATCACTAAATTGATATCTGTAAATCTTTCGGCGATTTCAGATGCGGATCTAAGCGTATCATTACCAGAGAGATTAGCACTTGTTACAGCCAAAGGTTTGTTATAATGACTCAGAAACTTTATAATAAAGCTAATTTGAGGAATTCGTATACCAATTTTTTCTGTAATATAGGGCAAAGAAACACCTGTCCTTTTTTTAAGAATAATTGTAAGTGGCCCAGGAACAAAATATTCGACAATCTTTCTTTTGATCAATATTGCGTACTTTTCTATTTGGTTTTTTTGTAAAAAAAGCGTGAAAGATTTATCAACTCGTCCTTTAATTTCAGCCAATCTTTTGATTGCATCAAAATTTGTACCATCTACAGCAAAACCATAAACAGTATCAGTAGGTAAAGCAATTATATCACCTGTTTTTAAAACATCAATTATTTTACTGTAGAATTCAGGGGTGTCTTCAATTTCTATTAACATAAAATACTAATAATTCAGAGCAAGAGTTTCAGAATAAATTAGCAGCTATTTATTCTGTAATTGTCGGTACAATCGGCTGGCAAAGATTGCAGCGTTTTTTGCTCCGTGTTTTCCAATCCCAAATGTTGCTACAGGCACGCCTGAAGGCATCTGAACAATTGAAAGCAAGGAATCCATACCGCCCAGAGTTGAAGCAGGTAAAGGTACACCAAGAACAGGAATATCAGTCATTGAGGCAATAAATCCTGGTAAATGAGCAGCAAGACCTGCACCAGCAATAATTGCCACAACGCCTTCATCCTTTGCTTTCTCGATCAATTCCCTGATTTTTTCTGGTTGCCGGTGTGCAGAATGGATAAATGTTTCACAGGGAATAGATGCATTCTTTAAAGTTTCCTCAGCACTTGCCATTATTTCTGTATCTGATTTACTTCCCATAAATATCCAGACTTTCATCCCGCTCCTTTCTTGGTCCAGACCTCATCAAAATTCATTGGTAATGCTATTGTTATATCTATACCTAACATACAGACATAATTTTTCTTCTGATAAGGGGCTGGATTCATCGTCGCCTCTTTCTCTTCATCTTTTTCATACCTGAATTACCAATATCTTTACGGTAACACATACCCTTAAAATGAATCTTCTTTATTTCCTCATATGCCTTTTGCTTTGCAATCTTTAAGTTTTCATGTGTAGTAACAACACTCAACACTCTGCCCGATGATGTAACAAGCTTTGAATCATCCATTTTTGTTCCAGCATGAAAAACTAATGTCTTTGATGAAAGTCTTTCTTTGAATTGAATCTCCTCACCAACCCGATAATCAAAAGGATAACCGCCTGATGCCAGTACAACACAGATTGACCAATGATTCTTCGTTTTAATCTCGACATCAGAAAGTTTTCCATCAGCAACAGCAAGAAGAAATTCGAGTAAATCACTTTCAATAATAGGAAGGATTGCCTGTGCCTCAGGATCTCCGAATCGACAATTGAACTCCAAAACCTTTGGACCTAAAGAAGTGAGAATAATGCCTGCATACAAAATTCCTTTATAGTCTATTCCCTGGTCTTTTAAAGACAGAATTGTAGGTTGAATAATAACCCGCTCAATAATATTTTTGACGCGTCGATTCGTTGGATAAGGAGCATATGCACCCATTCCACCAGTATTTGGTCCACGATTACGATCGTGTAATCTTTTATGGTCCTGAGAAGCAGGAAGATAAGTAATCGTTACACCATCAGTAAGCACAAAGATCGAAGCCTCCTGTCCAGTAAGAAACTCCTCAACAACAATCCTCTTACCTGCCTCACCAAGACGATGCTGAACCAGAATTTCATCAATTGTTTTCTCATACTCTTTCCTTGTATTAACAATAATCGCACCTTTTCCACCTGCGAGTCCTGATGCCTTGACTACGGTCGGATATTTATTTATAGTTTTCGTATATTTTAGTGCCTCAGACACGGTCTCATAAACCTGAAATTTTGGTGCTGGTATTCCAAAGCGAAGCATAAAATCACGAGCAAAAGCCTTATCTGCTTCAATACGGCTCGCTTTCTTGTTGGTTCCAAAAATTTTCAGTCCTCTTTTTGTAAATTCATCAACAATACCAAGTGCCAGAGGGATCTCGGGTCCAACAATAGTCAAATCAATTTTTTTCTCTTCAGCAAAACGAGCAAGGCCCTGAATATCTGTTGCCAAAATGTTTACACATGTTCCGATCTGAGCAATACCAGGGTTTCCTGGCGCCGCATAAATCTTTTTAACCTTCTTTGATTTGTCTAATTTCCAAGCAAGGGCATGTTCCCTACCGCCACCTCCGACAATTAAAAGCTTCATTTTATGCTCCTCATAATTTTTTTAAATTGTTCTTGTGATTTTTCAATAATGCTCCCTAATACTATAAAATCTGCTCCCGCCTCGATAATTTCCTGAGCATCTTTTTCAGTCCTAATACCGCCGCCAACAACCAGAGGTATAGAAATCGTCTGCTTAATTTTTTTAATCATATTTTCAGGCACGGATTTATCTGCACCGCTTCCAGCCTCGAGATATATATACTTCATCCCAAAATATTCTCCGGTCAAAGCATGCGCCACAGCAATTTCAGGTTTAGACCGAGGAATAGGTTTTGTATTTGACATGTATTCAACCGCAGTATAATTACCAGATTCCACAAGAATATAACCTACAGGGATTACTTCTAAATCATACTCTTTAATAAGAAAAACTGCCTTGACCTGTTCGCCAACAAGGAATTCTGAATTTCTTCCGCTTAACAATGATAAGAAAAATATTGCATCAGCATAAGAGCTAACTTGATGAGAACCACCAGGGAAGAGAATTACTGGCTTATCTGTATTCTTCTTAACAGTAGCCACAAATTTGTCAAAATGTGGCGAGACCAGAAGTGAAGAGCCAACAAGAATGCCAGCAACTCCTTGCTCACAAACAAATTCTGTCAGCTTTTTAATATTGTTAACCGGAATTCGGTCTGGATCAAATAGTGCTAAAACACCGGGTTTCGATTTATTTAGATTATTATAAATCGATTGTCTTTTCATCACTTAAATTATACCTGCTTTTTTAAAAAAATCAAGATGCAAGATTGCCTCGCTTTGCTCAGCAAATTCCAAATCTCAAGCTCCAAATCACAAATAATACCGAAATCCAAATGTTCACAATATCCACCAATTTCTCATTCTGGTAATACTGATAATTAAATCATATCTTACTATATCTCGTCAAAATCAATAGGAGAAATCATAATATTATTGATTCTGCTGTTATTCAACCAGACCGATTTAATTGATAATATTACAAGAACACAAAGGGAGATTCAAATACTAAATCTTATTAATGGTCTTGAACTTTCAAAGAGCCAGATGGACTTTATCTTAGAAAAAGCACAGGAAATTGAGCAGATAAAAAACGAACTTTCCAAAGAAAATAATAATGATAAAACAACTCTTCAAATCTTAGATCAATTGAGAGAGAATAGAATGAAAAATCAAGAAATCCCTGATGAATTAAGAAAAATGGTTCATTATGCAGAAAAAAAATAAAGAACATAAAATAACGTAGACTTAAAGGACTACCTGTATTTTTAGAATATCCAGCCATATAGAGATTTCTGAAAAAGACCAGAAATCTCTGCAATCTTTCTGTTATCACCATAATCTTAAACGCGATGAATACTTTCTCAGAGCTCTCATATAATTTTATTGACAATATTTATATACTTGTTATACTGACACAGGAGGAATTATGAATAAGTTTTTTATTAGCTTGATTTTTTTTATTTTGATTATCATACCCAATGAGCTTTTTGCAATACCATGGCAGCGTGATTCAGCATACTTGAATATTAAAATAAACAATGACGCAACCACAGAGGTCCAGAACGAAGAACAGATTGTAATGAATCCTAATGACACAACAAATTTAGTTGCGGTGTGGCGGGATTTCAGAGTGGGCTATCGCCAGGTTGCTTATGCATACTCTTTTGATGGTGGCTTGACGTGGGGACAAGACCTATTTGTTGAACCTGAGTATATCTGGGACAGTGACCCTGGAATAACTGTTGATACTGCTGGAAATTTCTATGCAGTGATCTTGTCATTCAACTCAACATCTGAACCAAATGGTCTTTTTGTATATAAATCAACTGATGGTGGTGTAACCTGGAGTGATCCAGTAACAGTAATCAATGGTGTACCAGGAGTATTCGAAGATAAAGAGTTGATCGCATGCGATAGATCAGGCGGACCTTACACTGATAATCTTTATGTTGCCTGGACAAGATTTTATAGTACCCAGATTCTCATGTGCCGGTCTACTGACGAAGGTAATTCATTTGTTGGTCCGGTTACAATCAGTGATATGAACGGTGTGCAATGGCCAGTACCCTGTGTTGGTCCAAATAGTGAAGTCTATGTTGCCTGGGTTCAATATTCACCTGGTACGATTCGATTTGACTGCTCAACTGATGGAGGCGAGACCTTTGGAACTGATATCACAATTCAGAATGTCTCTTTTGTTTCTGGATATATTTATGGTGATATTATGGTATTTTCTTTTCCGGCAATCGATGTAGACATTACTGGTGGACCATATAATGGAAACATCTATGTTGCTTATATGGATTATGCATCGGGAAATACTGATACTGATATATATTTTACCTGCTCCACAGATGGCGGAAATTCCTGGAGCCAAAAAATCAGAATCAATGATGACCCCCTAAATAATGGTTGCGACCAGTTTCATCCCTGGCTTTTTGTGGCACCGGATGGCAATATAATCGTTGTATTTCTGGACCGCAGGCTTGATTCGGGAAATCTATTAATGGATTTGTATATGACAACCTCTACTGATGGCGGAAATTCCTGGTCGAGCAATGAAAGAATTACCACTGTATCGTCAGATCCAACTGCTGGTTCGGTATTCTCAACCTCAAATCAGCCTCTGAATAAATTTCCAATAAAAATCAATCATCCTGTAATACTTACTGGAAGGGCTGGGCTGATTGGTGAATATATTGGAGTCACGGCATCATCAATCAATGATATCCATCCAATCTGGACAGATACAAGATTTGGCAATCAGGATGTTTTCGTTGGTGTTAAAGATACTTCCAGCTATGTACAGGAATACTCAAGTGACAATATTAATGACGGAGTATTATCGGTTGTACCGAACCCTGCTCAGGAAAAGGTCATTATCAATATTAAAATGCAACAAAACAAAATATTATCCTCAACTACCACATTGAAAATTTTCGATACATCGGGTCGAATAGTAAAAACTTTCAGGGAATCTCAAAATCAAATTATCTGGAGAAGATATAATGATAAAGGAGTGTATGTTGGGAAAGGTGTCTATTTCTGTTGTTTGGAAACCAACAACCTCTTTGTCATAAAAAAATTCATCCTGCTATAGTCTCAGAGATTTCTATAAAAATCAGAAATCGCTGTAATCGAGAGAGTTCTGAAATAAAATTTCAGAACTCTCGTATATATTGCTTGACAAATAATAAAATGTGAATAGAATGGAATTATGAAAGATATGACAAAGGTCAGCCTTTTTAAATACTTGACTCCGCAGGAAGTGGATTGGATGCTGGTAAAATGGAAAAAGAAAAATATATCAGAGAGTACTATTATTATTAAAGAAGAAACAATCGGCGATGAAATGTATATTATTGAATCCGGGCGCGTAGAAGTGTATTTAACACGTGGTGATGTAGTGTTATTGTTGTCTGAATTGCAAGAGGCATCCTTTTTTGGTGAAATGGCACTACTTACAGATAAACCACGTTCAGCAACAGTGAAGGCACAGACCGACTGTCGTCTTTTAATATTAAGGAAACAGGATTTTATGGATATTGTTTCTGAAAATGCAAAGGTTGCAGCAAAATTTCTATTGGCAATGGGTGAAGACCTTTGCAATCGGATTCTGGCGACAAATACCAATTTAGAGAATTACTTTTTGATAAACAAGGCGATTGTTGATAACGAATCATTCAGGAATTTATATATCCTGACACACAGGGCCCCATCGTCTAGAGGATAGGACATCACTCTTTCAAGGTGGAGACACGGGTTCGATTCCCGTTGGGGCCGCATATTAAAGGAGGTTGTATGAAAAAAATAGTTGTTGTTGTATGTTTATTGCCTATCCTGAGCTTTGCTCAGGAAATATCGATCTATGGTAATCGCGGTATGTTTAAACTGCAGTATGCACAGCCGCACAACATGGGTATGTTCTCATTCCATCTTGCGCCTGAAGAAAGGTTTGAGAGTTTCGATGTTATGGTTCAAGGACAATCCACAACTGACCGCATACATTACTTTCAAATAACTACTGGATTATCATATGCAATAACAGATTTCTGGGAAATGAGATTTCATGCTGCCCCATTTATGAAATGGTATGAGGCAAATGATTATCCTGTGGAACGAGGCGACCCTTATCCACCGATAGGGTTTAAAACCCTGGAGATCGGTACTAAGTGGGGGCACGCGTTTATTATGAATGAGGCAACGTCTTCATTGTATGCAATAGGGATTGATGCCTGTGTTGACTTTGGCCCAGGCCTTTCTAAGGATTTCTTCTCCAATGCCTGGCATAATGACAGTGCATTTTATGCTGACACAATCTGCGGTGTAGTCCCGAATATCCCACCTCATATTCCACATTCTCCAGATTATAAATTTACAGGACTATTCGATCTTAAACTTGGACCTTTTGCCACTCACTTAAATATAGGTTACTTGATAACCGGGCAGGATAATAACCCAGGATATGTTGATCCTGCTGATCTTATTCAAAGGCCGAATTATATTGTACACGGTATTGGTATTCAATTGATACCATCTGAGGCGGCAAGAATTCTTTTTGAAGCGTATGGTATGTACGATACAGAAGCCGAAGAGGAATCACTGTGGGTCACACCAGGGTTAAGATTTGGTTCAAAGAGTGTTAGCTTTGATCTGGGTTGTGAAATAGGTATTGTAAATCCAACAGATCAAGATCTTTGGTGGAAGGCTTTTATTAATTTCTCAGTAGGCACAGATTTAGCTAAGGAAGCTCGCATGCCCATAGTTACAGGAAGGGTATACGATGCCAAGACTAAAGAACCTATTGCTGCGATTCTTACTTTCCCTGGTTCAGATAAAGAAGCTATCAAGGCATCAGAAATTGGTGTTTATAAAGTCACACTTACACCAGGAAGTTATCGTATACATGCTGAAGCACCAGATTACCGCTGGAAAGATAAAGGTATTGTGCTTAAGGAAGGTGATCAAGTTGTATTAGACTTTGACTTGAATAAAAAGCCTGTTGCAAAAATCATTGGAAAGATTTATGACATTAAGACGAAAGCCCCAATTGTTGCTGAAATAACATTCCCTCAGACTGAACTTCCCGCAATCAATTCTGACACTACAGGTATGTACAATGTACGTTTAGAACCCGGCACCTACAGACTCCATGTTGAGGCAACAGACTATCAGTTTAGCGAAGAAATTGTAACCATAAAAGAGGATGAAACTAAAGTAGTTGATATTGCTCTAACCCTAAGTGGTGAACAGGCAACGCTTACTGGTATGGTCTCAGATGCTGAAACAGGAAAGGCATTACTTGCCGAGATTGCCTTTGTGGAAACGCATATTCCGATAATTACAACTGACGCAACTACAGGTATATATAAGGTCACTGTACCAGCCGGTACTTATTCTGTAAAAGTCAATGCCCAAGACTATATTCCTGAATATGCACCAGTTGTGCTCGCTAAAGATGAGACAAAGATTCACAATTTCAAATTACGACCGATACCTAAGGTTGGTGAAAAAATTATTCTTAGAGGAATCTATTTCGATTTCAACTCAGCAGTGATCAAACCTGGATCATATGCAGTATTGGATGATGCTTCTAAAGTACTGAAGGCAAAACCAAAGATGAGGGTTGAGATCAGTGGACATACAGATAGTATTGGTTCCGACACTTATAACCAGAAACTTTCTAATCAGAGGGCAAATGCAGTTAGAGATTACATGATAAGATATCACAATATCGACCCGTCACGATTGGTTGCTGTTGGTTATGGTGAAACACACCCCATCGCTGATAACCGAACTAAATCAGGTAGGGATACTAACCGAAGAATCGAATTCAAGATACTAAGCTGGTAAATAATACTTATTTATTACACCCCTTCCTTCCTCCCCCTCTTTGAGGGGGAGGATAAAGGTGGGGGTGATTACTATGTACTAATCTCTTCCATCTCTTGTTCAATCTTACTTAGATAGCGTAAATGACCTATCGCCTTAAATATTCGGTTTGCTTCCAAAAATAGTTTTAGAGCATCTTTGAATCTCTTTTCTTTTTTGTAGACAACCCCCCTTAGAAAATATATTTCACCAGAAATCTTGTTGCGAGACAATGACTTAATGTAATTGTATGCCTTGTTGTAGTAAAAATGAGCTTTAGTATATTTCTTTAATTCCACGAGTACCTTGGCACGATGTATCAGGCTGTAAATCTTATACTCAACATCGCGTTCCATTCTCAATTGTGAAAGCAGTTTCTTCGATAAAATGTCAGCTTTTTTCAATTTCCTTAAAACCAAAAGATATTCGATTTCCTCCATTAAACAATCTATGTTTGGATATCTCGAATTTATCTTTCCTGCTACTCGTAAAGCCCTTTCTAGATAAGATTTACCTTTTTTGATTTTTCCTTTTTCGCGATAAAACTCACTTAGGCCGAGATTACTAAATATTATGCCTTCGTGGAAATTTAGTTGCCTTGAATATTTCATCGCTTGTTTGTAATTCATAAATGCCTGGTCATCCATCATCCGGTTATAATTAATTTCACCAAGATTTCTGCACAAAAATACAATATTTTCCTTAGCTCCAATCAATTTTGCCTGTTTAAGTGCTAAAAGATAATATTCTTCCGCCTTTGGAAAATCATAACTAGCATACAGTGCGCCAATATTATTAAAAGTGGTAAGAATACCATCTTGATAGCCTATTTCTTCATAGATATTTAGCGCCTTATTGTAAAATTTCTCACCTAATTTAAATTTAAATTTTTGGTGGTAATTTAAGCCGAGATCAAGATAACACGCAGCAATGCGTTTTTTATCACCGATTGTTTCCCTTATTTTTAAACCTTTTTTAAAATATGACTCTGCTTTTTTAAACTTACCCAGCTGCAAATGTAATATACCAAGGACAACATATGTATCACCAATGGCTTGTCTGCTCATCTGTCTTTTCTTCTTCAACATATTTTCACATTCTTTTTTAGCACGCGAGTACTGCCCTAAACGTGCATACAGCCAGGATAAAGCTGTCCTGAATGTATAACTTGCCTCTGTTCCTTGTGTCATTTTTAAACCAGTTTGATAATATTTTAAACTATTTTTATAATCACCCATATTTTCATATACATTACCGAGTTTTTCACAGACTTTGTATGAATTAGGATTTATTTTCAAACAGGTGTTTAACTGTTGTCGTGCTTTCTTATAATCACCGATCAGAAAATAAATTTCTGCCAGGGAGAATTTTATTTTAAAGATTTCTTCAATATCATCTTCATATTTCAAGGCATTCTCAAAAAATTTTAATGCTATTGTATGGGCATAGTTATCCTTTGCTTTTAATGCTGCTTTTTTTGAATAATATAGTGCTTTCAAAGAATCATTTGCAATGGTGAAGTGCGTTGCCAGCTGTTCAAAATAATTTGGCAATACATCTCTGTACATAATTTCAATTGTCTCACCCATACCCTTATGATATTGTATCAAATCGCCCTTTAATATATTTTTATACACTATCTGTAGAACAACATCCTCAGAAAAGAAAAAATTGTCTGGTGTGTTCTCTTTAATAAAGCCTAATCTGCAAAGCTCATCAATCGCATCAAGAATTTGTCCAACATTCCTTTTGCTTGCCGTGGCAATAGTTGCGGCATTAAATTCCTGTCCAAAGACAGCGGCAATTTCTAAATATTTTTTTATTTCAGGTTCAAGAAACTTTAATTTCCTCTTTATTGTTTCTTCTATTGAACTGGGAATCATTACATTAAGACTCTTTGCAAATACCCATTCCCTTCCATTCCAATAAATTTTTTGTTGCCTTTCCAACTCCCTTAGTATTTCTTCTAGATAAAATGGGTTGCCACCACTCTCATGATAAATAAAATTGGCAGCTGAGGATGGAATTGTACCCATAATTTTTTCAAGAAGTTGGTTGGACTGTGTTTTGTTTAAAGGCAACAATGTTAATTGTGTATAAAGTTTTTCTCTTGCCCAAATTCCCCAAAAATCAGAAAGGGGAGAATCCTTAATCTCCTCAACTCGATATGTCCCCAAAATTCTGATGTTATCCTTAATGCTTCTAATAAGAAAATCGAAGAGTTCACAACTTGGCCGGTCCGCCCAGTGGAGATCATCTATCAACAATATAGTTACATCTGGTGAAAATATTTCAGATATTTTGCTCATAAATTCACTCACGGAATTATATAATCTATATTTATCTAAACCTTCAGTCTGTGGTATTCTCACCATATATTCTGCAGGTAGAATTTTTTTTATCTCTGATTGATAAATTTCCGGCATTTGTTTAAAAACACGTTCAATAAGATCAAAATCTTTATTGATTAGCTCGTTAAACATATTTTTAAAAGGATGATAAGGAACTGATGATAGTGCTGCATATGCATTACCTTTTAAAAGAATTGGAGTTTTGAGCCGTTCTTTAATCTCAAAGGCAAGTCTTGTCTTTCCAATACCAGCTTCACCAGCGATGAAGATAGTATTATAATTCTTTAATTGACCAAGACACCAGTTAGATTCATCATCTCGACCAATAGTTATTGGCGATGGAATTTGTAGTTTTTTAACAATTTCCTGTTTCAATCCTATTCTGCTCTTACCTTGTTTTTTTGCCTGATACATTAAACTATCTGCCTGGTTGATCAATGTTTCAGCTATTGTTCCATCGTCAGGGAAAACAGAGAATCCAATACTGCAACAAATTTGATAACCTAATATCTTTATCTCATTTAAGTTGTTGAGAATTCTCTGGGCTAACTCAATCGCTCCTTTTTCATCAGTATTCGGCATAAGGATTAGGAACTCATCGCCGCCATAGCGAACTAAATTGTCAACCTCTCTAATATTAGTTTGTAAAAATGAACTGAATTCTATTAAAACCTTATCACCTTCCGAATGTCCGAAATTATTATTAATATCACGAAAATCATCCATATCAAGAAGTATTAATGTAAATTTTGTCCCAAAACGGGTTGCTCTTTTAATTTCGTTTTCAATCCAGTAATACAAAAACCGACGATTATAGCAACCTGTCAGGTCATCAATATAAATTTCCTTCATTTTATTTAATTATAATCGATAATTAATTTATGTCAAGATGCTTAAGTCTCTGTCAAAACAAGAAATACTACACAACGATTAAGGTAAATAACGCCCTGATAATCTGATATCCTGGTCCCCTGATATCTTAAATTTAGGTATTTAGGTATTTTGGACTTTTAGGTATTTATACTATTACTCGTACCTCAATGCCTCAATTGGATTGAGTGTAGCAGCACGGCGCGCCGGGTAAATACCAAAGAAAATACCAACTGTTGCGGAAAACCCAAAACCAAGTAAAATCAT